>Ga0065711_1033693_pt1 | contig 24995 bp, 22 predicted proteins | sample Hoacrofraction12_FD_59098 | JGI IMG/M metagenome (GOLD analysis project Ga0065711, IMG submission 59098) | Hoatzin crop microbial communities from Cojedes, Venezuela - Epithelial fraction 12 v2 (version 2) | ecosystem: Host-associated > Birds > Digestive system > Esophagus > Crop | place...
GGCTCGCCAATGGGCGCCGGCCGCGGCGGGAGAGGGCGGGGAGCGGCCGCCCGTCCCCGGTCCCTGCCCCGGGGACTCTGACCCGCGGGTGGTGCGGGACGGAGCGGAGCGGGATGGAGCCGGCCATGGAGCTGGCAGAGGACCCCAGGTGGGCGCCGGGGACCCCCGCGCTGCTCCGCGGTCGGGCAGACCCAGCTCTCCGGAGCGGGATCTGGGGTCGCTGGGCTCTGCGAAGGGAAGGAGGCAGCCGAGGGGAGCCGGGGTCCCCCCGTATCCCCCCGTGTCTCCGCCGGCCCCACGCAGCATCTCCCCTTCTTCTCCGCAGGTTTCCCCGGCCGGTGGTGGAGATGCTGATCAGGAACTTCAGCGTGCCGGCAGCCTGCTTCTCCCTGCCGCCCACCTCCCGGCAGCTGCTGCGGCGTAGGTGGGGGGACCGGGTGGGGGGACCCTGCTCCGGGCACCGGGATGGGGGAGGGAGGGTGGCTGCGGGGGGTCTCAGCCTCCCACCCCACCGCCCTGCCTGCGGGGATGGGGCAGCTCAGGGAGGGCCAGTAAACGGGCAGGTGACAGGGGACACTGGAGCCGTGGGGCAGGAGCACCAGCTCTGGCATGGCCGGACGCGCTGAGGACACGGCCAGGGGCTTCCCAAGCCTGTGGGGTGGTGGGTCCGGTGGCAGTTCCCTGCCATGGTGGCCCCAGGGGGAACAGGACCAGATGCAGCCGGCTTCTCCCCCCTCCCCGGCAGAGCTGGACATGGCCCAACTCGCCATCATGGGCCTCTCCACCATCATGACACTGCTGTCCGTCGCGATCTTCGTGGAAGAGGCTTTGTACCTCACCCGTAAGATCCGCTGCCCCATCAAGATGAAGACCCTTTGCTGGAGCAGCTCAGCCCCTACGGTGAGCTGGGGTGTCGGGGGCATCGCTTCGGGGGGCCAGGGCCACCCGAGGGGTGCCAGCCCCTGGGAGGGGGGAGCAGCAGTGTGCCAAGCTCGCATCTCTCCCAGGTTGTGTGTGTGATCAGCTGCTTCGGGCTGTGGATCCCACGCTCCATGATGGTGGTGGAGATGGTTACCGTAATGTGAGTATTGCCTACCCCGGGGGCAGGGACACTGGGGAGCCCACGGGGCCCGACCTGCTGCCTTCCTCCTCAGGTACTTCGCCATCTGCTTCTACCTCCTGATGCTGGTCATGGTGGAGGGCTTTGGGGGGAAGGAGGCAGTGCTCAGCACCCTGAAGGATGTGCCCATGATGATCAACACTGGGCCCTGCTGCTGCTGCTGCCCCTGCCTGCCCCGAATCTCCATGAACAAGTGAGGGAGAGACGGGGTAACGCCCTGTCCCTGGGGAAGGCTTTCTGCCCTGCTTCTGCTGGGGTGGAAGAGAAGTCCCTGGGAAGGGGCTTGGAGACCTCGGGGTGCTAGCAGTCTCTCTCGCTGTGCCAGGAGAAAGCTTCAACTGCTGATGCTGGGGACCTTCCAGTATGCCTTCTGCAGGGTGGTCGCCGTCTTCCTGGGGCTGGTCCTGGCCACCGATGGGAACTACAACCCTGCTGACGTGAGTGCCAGGGCATGGCGATGGACAGGGTGACGTCCTGGATGGGGAGTGTCCACCGGCGCTCGCCTTGCCCAGCAGCTTTGCCAGCCCAGGTTTGTTTGCTGTGTGTCCCCAGATCTCGGCGGAGAGCGTGGCCCTCTGGATCAACACCGTGGTTGGCGCCTCCACCCTCTTCGGGCTGTGGGCCCTGGGCATCCTCTTCCGGCAGGCCCGGCTGCACCTGACGGAGCAGAACATCAAGGCCAAGTTCTTCTGCTTCCAGGTGAGCACCTGTCCTGCCCAGCTCCTCCCTAGGTGAGGGGTCCTCCAGCACGACGGGATGAGGCAGCATAGGGCCGGGACGGTGGGGCAGGAGCCTGGCAGCAGGATGGTCCCCACCGCTTTGGGTGTTGGTGGTTGCAGGTCCTCCTCATCCTGACAGCACTGCAGCCCGCCATCTTCAGCATCCTGGCCAACAACGGCAACATCGCCTGCTCGCCGCCCTTCTCCTCCAAGGCCAGGTCGCAGCGTAAGTCAGGAGGCAGGGAAGCAGCATCGCCTGCTCCTGGCCGAGCCCCTTCATCGCACGGTGTGGGGTGAGGAATGGGCATGGTGGATGATGACCCTTCTCCTCTTCCAGAGATGAACACGCAGCTGTTGATCCCGCAAACCTTCATCCTGGCAGTGGTGACGCGGATGTACTACCGCAAGCAGGACGACAAGCCAGGCTACCAGCCCGTCAGCTTCGCGCCCGCAGGCACCGATGTCACGGCATGAGCAGGAGGGAGCAACTGGGGTGCCAAAGGGCAGAGCGAGGTGAGGGGCTGCGCTGGTCGCCCTGTACAACCATCTCCTCCTCCTTCTCCAGCCCTGGGGAAAGGGCATCTCGGCGTGGGGTGAAAGGGTCTGAAACCCAAAAGCCACAAGCCCAAGTGATCTGTGAAGCTGCCTCCAGCCCGGGAGGCTCCTGTCTGGCACTGAATAAAGAGAAATTTGTGTCCGAGTCTTGCATTGGTGACTGGGCTCAGATGGCCTCCTGCCCAGGCTGGGTGGGAGATGACTCCACACAGGGGGAGGAAGACGGAGCCCAGACCAGCACGGCCATGGCACGGGGCTGTCATGGGGTGCCCAACACCCAGCAGTGGCACTGACCTCCTGGTGCTGCTGGCTGGGGTCCGAGGGCCAAGGCAATGCCAGAGCAGCAGCCTTTTCTCCCAAGACCTCTGGATGAGTCTGGGCCATCCCTGGGGCACATCCTCCACAGCAGTGGCTGCTCCCGAGAGCACAGTGGGAGCACCCACACCCTGGGGCCAGGCAAAGGAAGGAGCCTTGAAGCACCTTCGTAACACATGCAATTAATTAACGCTGCTCTAACCAGCCTCGCCAGGGATCTGCTCCAGTAGCAGTGTCTGCCTTACACCTACAACCCAGGTGAGGACACGCAACAGGAGCGATGATGTCTGCAGAAACCACTGGGTAATCTTTTGACCCTCACTGAAGCAACTTCTCACTCAAACCGCTGCTAAGATGGCAGGTGAGGAAACCATGACGGGAGCTGGCTGTGCTAAGACGCAGAAGGGATCTGGCACACACCGAGTAAAATGACATTGCATTTATTTGGCTAAACATAAAAGCCAAAAACGCAACTCCAGAACAAGCCAGTAAAACACATGGTGTGCACACCGGCCCGTACAGAGAAACCAGCACAGCAAACGCTGACCGGGAAGAGCCAGCGCGAAGCAGCCGCTGCTGCGGGGCTGGAGGTGACAGCAGGGCTGGGTGATGCAGGGCGGCTGGAGATGGGCAGCAGATGCCAGATCATCAGCGCCAAGACCAGAACCTGCGGCCAGGCACCACCGAAGCCTCCCCTGAGCTGCACCCTGGTGCCCTCCCACTGTAGTACCTCTGCCCAGCGTGACACGTTGGGGAAGCAGAGTCAGAAAGCCAAAGCTCCCAATTATTTCATTGATTCATTTTGTGGGAAAAAAAAGCAAGTTTTCTGTCTGCTGAGGAGGGGGGAAAAGTGACTTAGAGCTTTTGCAGGTGGCTGTGTTCAAAGCGAAACCGCTCAGCTGGAAGAGGCACCGGTGATTTGTGATGAGTTGCCAAATTTGACAGGCTCCTGGCAACACTACACGGCCATTGCCAACACCGGGAGAAGCGCTGGGACCCACCAATCTCATGGTTTTGCCAAGAAGCAACACCCAGGCAAGCAGCAAAATACGGACCCCGTCCCCTGCCGTCAGCCAGCCAGACCCAGGTCCTCACCTGCGGCAGGCAGGGAACCCCCACCCTTATGCCAGGGGACCCTTGGCAGCGAGAAGCCCACCCCGAGGGCAGGGGGCAAGACCCAGGGTCTGTCCCACCAAGGTCACCGCTGCTGCCACGTATATTTGCTGCCCCAGCGCCTGCTTCCAGTTACAAGAACCGGACCCCACAATAAAGTCCCGACCCTCTATAAAACGTACAAAATCATGTCAGCGCAGGTGCCTGCCGTAATTTCCTCAAGAGATTACAAACCTCCGCCTGCAGCCCTAACCAGCATGCCATTAAGTGCCACACGCATCACACCTTGCTCCTGCCAGCATCCTTGGCGCAGTTCAGCTTTACCCTGCTGCTGCTCTCTGCCATGAGAAAATCCTCTCCCAGGGGCTGGCTGCCGGTGCCCGCAGCCTCGCACCCCCGATCCACAGAGGAACCGAGGTAGGGCTGTCTCGCACGAGTCAATGCCTCTGGGTTTAGCAGCATCAAAGTCCACGTGTTCTTCAATGCATGCTAGTAAAGTTTTATTTTTCCACTCTACCTCTTACTTCACGCTTAATTCAAGCATGCCTCTTTCAGACGCTTCTGTTGAAGAGCGTGGGGTGGGTTAGGGGTGTGCAGGACAGCCCCCAAGCAGCAGCACTGGGTGTATCTCCAGGGAACAAGAAGTTCCTGAAGAACTTGGTTCAAACCTCTTGCCCAAAGCTCAAGCTCTGTCCTGTTCCCGATAGGACAGGGCAGCACTGGAGATGAGGCTGGTCCAGTGATTCAGGAGGAAACAGAAAAACAAAGGAGAAAAGAAAAAAAAAGACCAGTCTGGGATTCGAGTGTCCATTTTAATTTAAGTGCAAGGAGGAAGCAAGGATTATTGGTTACAAGAAACAGCTCTCTTCTTCCCAGCGACATGTAAATGCGTGGCTGGCTTCTTACCAAGCACCCAGGTTTTGCAGAGAGATGAAGAAATACGTTACGGTCTCTGCAGAACAAACCACCATCCAAAACACCATTTTCTCCAAAATTACACAACACTGCTGCACAACTTGTGTTTAAAACAGTAGTAAGGCTTTAAAGCAGCTTGGCTTTTGTGATCTGGCTCGGGAAAGCAACAAAACACCCACGCTGAGGGAAGGGTGAGGAAGGGAAGGTGGGGAGGATGAGGGAAGCGAGAACGTGGGTGATATAAAGTAAATGCTCTACCACCCATACACCAGGGGATTAACAACAGGCTTGTACCAAGTGACCGTTATTTGCTCCTTACAGCTTAAAACCCACAGCAGCCAGCCACCCTCCCAGCACTGTGCACGTCTCTGCTGAGAGGCCGAAGAGGCAGATGAGGAATCCTCAGGACAGCCTTTCCCATGCCGGCTCTGGCCTCAACAGCAGCACAGAGCCTCCGTCAAGCCCTTTGAGCAGCGTGACAAAGGATCAGCAAGATGAAAGCTGGCAAGAAGCGGCAGCCTGCTCCTACCACAGGGCCCCTGCGGCCCTGGGAAGCGTCGCACCGCGCAGAGCCTGCCGCAGCACCTGACGACTCGCCTCCTTGCACCCGATGCTCCTCAAGCCCCATGCCCCGCTCTGCAGACCGCCCTGCAGCGCTGCTGACGGGCTCCGAGCTGTCCTCTGCTCCCAGCATCACAGCAGGACGCAGGCAGGTCAGCCCAGAGACAACGGATATCGCAGGCAAACCCGAACAGCAAAGCAAGTGGGAGCTTCCCAGCAATGCCGCAGACAGCCCAGTCCCTCCAGTGCTGGCTGCTGGGACAGAGTGCCCCGACCTGCTCTGTACACGGGCAAGCAGCACGGCGAGGGCAACGGCCCGCGGGAAGTTGCAAGCGACACAGCTCAGTGTTTATGACAGACACAACAGCAGGCACGACTTGGACCGTGGTTTCCAACGAGCAGGTTACATGTTTAAAAACTTAAAAAGCTGCAGTGCTCTCTGACGCTCCTTCCGGCCCACTTCAAGGGGCGGAGTAAGCGGGCACAGCTTTGTGCATTTATCGCGCAAGCCAGGTAACCGTCAGAGGGGACTGGGACCCTTCACTGGGGTAAAACGTGCCCTTCATCGTCCAGCTGCACGCCCCGGCACGGACAGCACACGGGCTGTACGAATTCATGCTTTGTCCTCGTAGCAGCGACTTCACGGCACCAGTGTAAAGGACTGCTCCAGCCCCTGGAGCGCAGCAACTGAAACACAGACAGACACGCACAGAGCACGGTGTTGAGGGGCTGTTTGGACACACAGTAAAACTCACTACACACCGGAGACTGGGACAGGGAACTTCTCAAAGGAGTACACACATTCATTTCCTATCCGGGCTCTCACACACTCAAGGAAACGCAGACAGCAAGTGCCCCGAAGCGAAGATTCACTCTCTTCTCTCCAACAGCAGCGGAGGGCTGAACCTTAGCTCAAGTTTTGTTCAGATCAGCTGGAAAGGCCTTTCCCCGGCAGCCCCGGCACACGCTTGGAGCCGCGAATGCCGCGGGTGTGCGACTCTGTGGTGCTGCGACTTCTTCCAGGGTGCAACTCCTGCGTGCTCAGCCGGCAGTGCCCTCCCAGCACGTCCTCACTGCGACACGCTGGGAAGCTCAGCAAAGAGGCGCGGAGCACTACAGGGTCTGCCGGACAGATTCCTGTCGGCTCCAGCGCAGCGGAGATGTCTGTCTTTCCTAGAAGCCTCCGTGCACCACCGCTCTGCTCCCTGTGTGCTCTCGAGGTCACGCTGGTTGAGGAACCGAGGGGGCCTTTCGTTTGGCAGCGGCACGGATACTGCCTGGGGGTGGGGGGAATAAGACAGAGGAGCTGAAGGGAAGAAGAGACAGATGGGTCTTCCCACTCTCCCTCTTGCCTGGAGGTTTAGCAGGGGAAAAGAAACCAAAACAAAAGCCACGCTTGAGTGCTATTCTTTGAGCTTTGAAAGAGCATTTTCTTAAAATGTAAAAACCTTCTTCCCTCTGGAAACCACTAGAACGTAAACAATAAAAAGGGGATTTGGGGAGAAGGGAGAGGAGGTTTGACTGTGCTTCCAGGCAGCAGCCCTTGCTAAGAGCAACGGGCGCCTCCAAGGCCCTGTGCTCACCGCCAGCCCTGTTCCTTTGGCGCTCTCGCTCATTTAGAGTTCCCCAGTGGGTCTGGACTTAGGATTCGGTGATTAGCGGTTCGCAGCAAATCCTGGCTGGTAGCTTAATCTTCTTCATCCTCACTGATGTCATAGGTGACTGCAGACTTGTTCCTGGAGCGGTTGGCCGGCGAGGAAGGAGGAGTCTTGGTCGAAAAGGGCCAGCGGAAGGAGGGAGACGGGGAGCGGTCATGCGTGGGGCTACTGCTGGGACTCTGCTTCGGGCTGATGGCCTGCAGCATCCGGCCCTTGCCCTCCTTCAGCATGTGTTTCTAACGATGGAAGCAGGAAGACAGTTAGCATGGCTCAAACAGCGACAGACATGGACACTACTCACAGCTTGCGCAGCATTTGGGGTTGTTGTGTCCCTTCAATGTTTCATGCAATGTAAGAGTAGAAAAAGCCTGACCACCGCTCAAGGCTTTGGGAGCCACGCAGTGTAATCATCACCCATTTTCAAGCACCTCTAACATCAGGTGCCTGTGATATTTACAGCACAGGAGAGCCTGGCAAAACCAAGTAGCTTCCAACTCATCCCAGGCCAGTGACAAAGTGACAGCCAACCTCTCGGCTGCTCAGTGGCCTGCAGGACACAAGCCGGAGCTTACAGGCCAGCTTGTGGGACATGGGGGCTTTCCACCCTACAGCCATAACTGGTGTTATCCAGTTGGCAAGGGTGAGGGCTCCCTGTAAACAGGCTGCCCAAGCCTGGGACGACTTATCTGGAGACTGGTAGCACACCGAGCACTGCAACAAACCGTAAACCTCTGCTCTGCAGACTGTGGGCTCCAGAAGCCCTACAATGACTGCTGAACTCTCCAAAATCCCCTTTCCCCTTTTCCCAGAGAGGTTCCTTACCAATGCGCCTTCTGGGCCAAACATCTCCAGGAAATTGCCGATGAACTCCCGGGACTTCTCTTCCCACTTCTGAATGAGATCAATGCTCTTCTCCTCCACTTTCTGGACAAATTCCTTTGACTTCTCCTCTACATCCTTCACCCTTTTTTTCACCTTATCCACGCGCTCCTGGAGGTGGTATTTCTTCTCCTGTACAGTAAGCGGTGGATAGGAATACAGCTCACCAGATCTGAGTGGCGACCACCTCTGCTCTGTATTACACTGAACTGCTGCTTAAGACTCAGCATCTCCATTAGTCTTGTGACACTCCTCCTTCACTTCAGTGACACTTCTTCCCTAGACTAAATGGCAGACACAGTGGGACTGTGAGATGCTTTGTGGCAGGCACTGGCGCAGTACACAGAGCAAGACTAAACCCAGAGATAAGCACTATCTAATAGGAGCGCATAGAAGAGGGAAATATTTATACAATATACAGATTAGATGGGAGTGACCTGCTGTAGGTCTCTGCATATCACGATAGCACAAGTCTTTTTGCTGGGTGTTTTTAAACAGAGGGAGAGCTACATGCCAAAGAGAGGCCAAGCAGTCGTTACCTCTCCTGTTTCTTTTCTGTATTTGATTGTATTTAAAAAAATATGCATAGTATCTGGGTGATAAAAAAAAAAAAAGCGTTTACTACTTTACTTCAAACATCAGAAATGCTTTCTGCCATGTACTCTGCTTGTGGGCTAGAGCTGCTCAGCACAGGATCAGAGCATGGTCCTTCTCTCCTACCCAAGCACTGCTGGTCCTGCAGCTCCAGGAAGGGAACAGTACTGTGAGAACAGTATCAGATTTTATACTAACAAATAACTCCAGCTTAAGAAGGTGGCTGAGGGAAGAGGAGAGAGATGAGAAACAGCAGCTGCTGTCAAGAACAACCCACGCTTCATTCAATTCAAGACACACGTTTTGCCACACACCCTGTCTCCAGCTCTTTCAACAGGTAAAATGTCACCAAGACATATCTGACAATGGAGCAGTATTAGCAAAACCCCAGTTCCTCTGGGTGGGTCCCAGAGGCAGTTTCAGGGGCAGAAGTAATCTAGTTTCTACTCCAAGGACACTGGTTTGGTGTAACTGCTTAGCTCTGCAGACTGGCCTTTTACTGGCACACGGCAGGACCGTACTCTACATCTCCACACTGTGTAAGATTCTGCTTCATGCAGCTGGTGGTGAGACAGGCTTCAACTCACATTTATGAAGCTGACGTTGAGCTCTTTAGCTGTGTAGCCCCGCTGCAGGTTCCGTCTGGCATAAACATCGTAGTCCCGCACAATCCGGGTGATGATATCTGACGTTGAGATCCCCTCAGTCCTCTGAGTTGGCGCAAACATGCCTAGAGGTGGGGAACAGGACCCAGGACAGCTGTAGCAAGACACACGGCAAAAAGCTGCTGCCACCTCTATTAGGAAACAATCTCTCCTGTCAAGAGCTCATTTTCTAACTGTCCTCACACCGCCATGTCTTTGTCCTTGAATGCACAACACCAGGGTCTTCCCTTCTGGGACTATGAGGAAGACCCAAGTAAGACCAAAGCATGCCATAATGCCATGTGGAGGCCCCATCCCTGGAAACATTCAAGGCCAGGCTGCACGGAGCTCTGAGCAACCTGATTGAATTGAAGATGTCCCTGCTCACTGCAGGGGAGTTGGGCTAGATGGCCTCCAAATGTCCCTTCCAACCCAAAGCATTCTATGAGTCACGTCAAAATACCATGTCCTCTAAGGAAAAGCTCTTGTTTTTAGCTAGTTTAAAGACCATTGACTACAATCCACTGCATATAGAATAGTGTGGTGACAAGGACAGGACAAGGGGTCCTACAAATTAGTGGGCAGAAGTATAACAACCTCTGATGGCTGGGTTTGCATAGATTTAAATAAGCTGCACCCCCACTGAGTTCTACAGTAAACAGCTAGAGGAGCCACTTTGCTAAGTTTGTGAGAGTCTCCATTTGTGAGAAACTGTAAGCCAAACCGCAGTATTTTTACAAAAGGTGGATGTTAGCTCAATTAGAATAACTAGATTGGAAGTAGGAATTAATGCTGGGCAATGCTTGGCCTGGGACATGTAACAGTCCTAGCCTTAAGAAGTATGGCCAAAAGCTGGGATTCTTCCAGCCCTGGCTTGTTCCCAGAGGGCCACTGCTCCAGGTGTAACCCTGCCGTACTGGGCACAGGAGAAACTACAGCAGATCTTTGACAGGAAGCCCTGGAGAATCTGACCCAGACCCACCTGCTTCTTTTATATGCTTATACACATCATCGCTGCCAGCAGAAGAATAGGGGATGTCATCGTGTGCAACAAAATCAATCTGAAAATTAAGGAAGCAGTGCCAGTCAACATTTTATCTCAAACGTGCAGGTCTTTGTCAAAGGATGGTAAGTTTTTGCTCAACACCTCCACGCAGGGGCGTGACAGAGAACAGCAAGACACTTTCCTCTTAAAAAGCAACACAGAACAGTCCCAAGTTCTCACTGGCAATTGCGCATCAATTGTAAGCACACACCAGAGAGAAAAGGCTGGGACTAAGGACACAACTGTTTCAAGCTCCACAGAGAAATGGCTTGTTAAAGGCAACAAGGTAAAACTAAGCAAACTCGCCTGGAGACTCCCTCACCCCCCAAAGCAGTTCAACAGATGTTAAGAGATTCCTTTCACTTAATCTTACCAACTTATAGAACACTCACAAGGGAGCTTGTCTGGTCTCCTGCTGCAGGGAAGCTGATGTAGACCTAAGCAGCTCCTGCTGTAAGCAGGGAACTGGACCAGATGCCCTCCAGAAAACCCTTTTAACCCACATTATCCTCTCCCTACTGTGTTTCACATCAGTCTGTAATCAGCACCAACTTCTCCTGAAACAGCGAGAACCCTCTCAGGCTTTTTCACCATCGCAATCTCTACCTTATTTTAACATTACCTGCGAGCTCAGCAAATGCTTCTAGTTTCCCAAGAAACCCACTCGATTCCCATAACCTAGTTCATTCTATGTTTAAGGAGTTTCAGCAGAAATGGGTTGCTCAGGCAGAGGTCACCCCATGGACGAATTCTTGCTGTAAATAGCAAGCACAGACAGGGGCTAATCAAAATTCAGAACAGATCAGATGTCACAAATTACCCTGTGCTCTGCCAGGAACTCGGGGGTGAGCGTCCACGGCGCATTTCTCACCACTTCGTCCACATAGCGACAGTGCTGCACAGCGTCATACCGCTCATTTTCATTCATGACTGTGAAGCCCTTGAAGTTATGGGTTAGCTCATCGCTGCAGACTGAAGAAAGAGGCACAGAGCAGAGTGAGCCTGAGGTACTTACCCCAACGCTTTCCAGCAACAGGACCTTGCGCACACCGCTGCTAAGCCAGGCCGTTCCCGCTGCCGAGGGAGGCTGGCGCTGGCACTTTGAAACCCAGCTCCTCCAGCCACAAAGCACCGGGAACAGTGAGTGGTGCGAGGCACCAAACTCCTGAGCAATTCTAGGGAGCCTGTATGGGGTCTTTCTGCCCAAGCCAGGGACCTGCACCCCAGGCCCTCAAGATTTCCAGAGCCTACAATGATTACCAAGAAAACCAGCCAATACAGAAGACAACTCTTCTGTATGAAATGGCACCTGCGGCTCCATCAGGCAGAAACCTGCTCATGAACCTATGAAAGTCTCAGGCTTGGAAACTAAAGCCCATGAAAAAAACCCACATTCCCTATGCTCCTTGTTTCACAAAGTGCCATACCACAGTCTAGTCCTTGGAAAGCTGTATTAAAACAAAAGGTGAGTTCACAGCAAATCAAGTTAGTTTAATTATTATGTTCTATGGGAAAGTAAATGAACAACTCTTCATAATCTGCAGTGTAAGACACTGAGAAGGAGGAAGTTTTATTTGGTTATCAGACTCAAAAGTAAACCAAGGCATTACCAGTCTCACTGGTATTAGATGTATTTATGTTGTAGACAAACAGATGATAAAGAGCGGGTGAGACTGCTCCCAGCTTGGAGCTTATGTCCACTGGGGCTGTGGCCTCTTGTCTCTCGGTTCCTGGTGCAAGGGGAGCAGATCACTGCCCTCCGCCTCCTCACCAGTTAGACAGCACGGTTACACACCTCGCTACATTAACATGTTAATAGTTTGACCTGAAGTTATTGTCCTGTCTGATGTATGTGGGGATGTCTTTTTGACTGCAAGATGTCTAAGCTCAGAGCGTTTTGTAGGTTGGAGCAACTATTGTAGCTCTCCTCCTTCCCTTCCCCTCCCCCAAACTACTGCAGCACACACAAAAAATACAGAACTACCACTACAAAAATACCCTCAGCAGTGACTGTGACAAGGAAACAAACCACAAAAGACGTTACGATGGCCCTACTGCAGGATCAGTTTTGCTTTGCTTCAGGAAGCTAACGGTAGTTCAGAAAACTAATTAAAAGGTGTTCTCAGCTCTGATATTTAACATCATTATGCAGCCTGATCAGAGGTCACCTCCTGACAGACAACGTGCACAGCCTGACACGTCTTGAAGGTGGGTGAAGACACAGGCGCAGAGGCACTGTGTGGACAGAGGCCAGCGTATTACAGCAGCCAGAAGAAAGGGTTTCTTCTTCCCCGTTATATTCTTGAAGGATGCCTGGCTGAAACGCCTCTGCTAGATCTTCTCAGGCAGTCAACAGGATATTCCTGGCATCATCTCAAGACCATTTAACCTAACAGACAAAACAGGGAACTTCTGTTTGCAGAAATGGGGTCTCACTGACTTCCATGTGGCCAGGCACCATGCCCATGGAACCGCCGTTCTCCCCACACTCGTAGCGGAACCCATTTGGGATTTACCATAAGCAACTCCCAGCAGAGAGCTGGAGTGGGGGCGCGACGTGCAGGGCAATACAGGTGACACAAAGCTCAACCAGCCACGGAGGGACTGCTCCTCATTCGTTAACTGTCTCGTTCAAGCGGCAGATCCTCAACTGGCCCTAACATATTTTGACACTCAGACATGCAACTCACCTGTATCTGTCTCAAAATAGAGGGGTTAAATTAGAACAGCCTGATCAGAAATCTCTTCCTCAAGCACTCATTTGATACAGGACATCTTTCTGCAGACATACTAACTCTCAATATATTGCAGTAAACTTCAAGAACATTTGGGATGCAGTGAGAGCTACTAAGGCCATGAAGACAAAACCCCTGCTATGCCATCTGTATGCACAACCACGGACGGAGGTAAGCTGTACTGCAACAGCCAAAGCCAACAAGGTCACTCCTTACCTCCAACAATGAGGTATGTGTTTGGGAAAAGGTTCTTCGCCTGCATCAAGGCCCGGGCATGTCCGGAGTGAAACAAGTCAAATATTCCATCGGCATAAACTCTGACAGGGCGATCCACTGTGCCAAAGAGACAGAGACACATTTGTGAAGATGCCTTCCTGGAGAAGCAGCTGCTGCTCATGTCTGCATTTGGGACCTTCTAAAACTCACGAGGGTGTTGCAGAAAACTGGCAGAATGCAGAGCCACAGCCAGGAAAGATTTGTGAAGAGAAATGGTTGGCTCTCTGCCTTCCCCCGTGGAAACAAACGCAGCAGTGCACGGAGCTGAAATGCAACCATGTTCAAAGACAGGCTCAAAACCTACCTCATATCCACCAAAACAAGATGAAGGGAGACCAAGGGGAAAGCAAACCCTGGACATCTCCCTCCTGTGGAAATCCAAATGCAGCACTAACTTTGCACAGCAGTGAGCTACCAGAGGAGAACTGGCCAAAATGTTTCATAGGTGCCCTATTTCCCCCTGTCAGCCAGGACAACATCTCCAGACCTTTTGAGGCTCCTCCTCTGCAGCCCACTGCCGCAGCTACCAGCCTGGCTGAGGGACTAGACTGTTCTGATTCCCCATCAGCATCATTGGCCCTTTCCATGAAGTGTGTGGCTGTGTCGAAAAACCCAGCTGGAACAAAACTTTCCTCAGGCCACCTCTGCCAGAGGAAAATGTAGCTCTTCTCTTTGAGGCCAGCACAGAGGTAAAGTGACGTAGTCTGGCACTGCCACATAATAGCAGGAGGCTCCCTGACTTCGGGTCTCCTGGGACTATACAGGACCCGGTAACAGAAAGCCACATATTCTTGGTATCCAACACACCTGGGAATGGCCTGCTGCTCTCGAGCCCAATTCAGGCAGACTCACTCAGAGGAGCAGTGCGAGCAGAGACACACCAAAGCTGCACCAACCCCAAGGGTCGGGGCAGGGCCCTGAAGGTACTTAAGAGACAAAGCCTGGGAAGTAGCAAGAGGAGTTGACGCAAAGCTAGGGTTGTTAAATTCCAGCTAAGTAGAGGAGTCAGTTTGAGGACAGACTCTTACAATCACTTTTCAGCAAATCCACCTCAGTCTGAAGATGCCAGGAGGCTCTTGAGAGCCAAGGATTGGGAGATCTGAGACTGCAAGAGCTTTCTGTATGCCAGAAGAGGGCTGGTCTTGGCAGGCCTTTATTAAAGTGCAATTGTGTTCTGGAAATTGGCTGGGATATCCTTCTCGTTTCCTCCGTACCTGCAGCAGCTACAGTTCCTGAGCACAGAAATAAAAAGCAACAAGGAAGCATGCAGTGTATTTTAGTCTTAGCAGGCAGGAAAGCCATCACTGTTGAAATCAGTGACCTTTGTGTAGGCTCCGGAGACTTTCAGATGGAGAATTAATGGGGACTGTGAAAAGCATCGGATTTCCAGAACCTCCTGCAGGAAACCACTGCCAGGTCTCAATCTGAGCTGGCTCATCTCTCGGCAGCAGCCAGGTAGGTAGAAGTGAAGCAGTTTTATTGTCTCGGTTTCCGTACCAGAGAGGCTGAGTAAGACAGCACTGGCTACACGCTCTGGCAAAAGAGGGCAGCCATCCTTCAGGAGTCTGTCCTGCCTCTGCCTCCCCTTTGGACTTGCAAAGAGAACAGCGTTTCTCCTGCCTGGTTTTGAGAATAAAAGGACATGTTCTTGTTGTGGGGCTGGCCTACTGTGTTTAATGTGACTTTAATTCGAATCCAGGCTAGAATGGGACATTCTGGGCAAAGGCGTATGTTGGTTTTACTTGCCCATTTCAAGTTTCAGAAGAGGTAACTTAAAGTGCTTAACTTTAAGCTGCCTCAGACAAAGTACAGAAAAATGTTTAATTCTGATACTACTTTATAGCTGTCAGTGGCACAGGAAGAGCTAAAACACAAATATCCACTTGCTTCAAATACTCCTACTGGTGAAGGTACAGCTCTTCACACACACAAGCTCCAATTTCAGTTGTAATGACAGGCCCATTTTCACATGGGAACAGTCATCTTATCATCAAAGCATTAACTAAGTCATTGACTGCAAACCTGGTCTGACACACAAGGTTGGTTCGGTCTCAGAGATATTAAAACCATACCCATCCCTCCCCAGCCAACATTCATACAACCCTTCCCGTCTGTTGTTTTACTTACAAGGGGTCCCTCTCATCGCTTCTTCGTATGTTACCCTGATGTATGGCTTGCTGTAATCGATTTCCACTTCATCTGAAAATGGAGCCGGTTCTCTCAGTCCCTAAACCACCAGAGAAGATTAGCTGTGAGAATGCAAAGGTGAGGGCATTACGTAGCGGCAGCACTGTGACTGCAGTGTCCCAGTCACGGAGTGACTCACTGTCTCCGCACGACTCAAACACATGCACCGAAAGACTAATTAGTGTTAAACCTCAAAACAACCCTGCAGGGTGATTACTCTGAGTTTAGAGAGGAAGAGAGAGAGAAAAGTTAAGAAGGTGGTAGTCATACTGGACCCAAGAAAACTGGAGGCTTAGATGTGCAGCTGGTAAAAACAGACTTTTGACAAACAGCAGTTCACAGCAGCACAAGCCAAGCTTCATCAAACCTCACTGTCGCAGCCCCAGCTATGCCTACCCAGGCAAGATCATCCCTCTGCTGTGCCTGAGTGTTTGTGCTGTGACGTACAAATTGTAACAGCTCCTCAATTTGAGTATATGAACAAGCAGAAGAGCAATACCAACAGCAGCACATATTCCCAGGGTACGTGTGTATCGTCACCCCTTTACGAGCCATACACTGTGAGAAACTGACCTCAACCTGCGGCACAGTATCTCCAATGGCTGCAGGAAAACACCTCTAATCTGCTAGCTTGACCACATCAGTATGTTTAATCAGCAGCTGAAGTCCAGGTATCATTTCTGGTCTCCTCAGAATGGGAACAAAACATCTGCCCTTCCCATAACAGAACAAATAGCTCAATTTCCTTCTAGCCAGAAGGTGTGGGCCAGCAATGGACATCTCTTTCCTCAGTCAGAAGACTAGGAAACAAGCTTGCAGATGATCACTGTGATACCTTCAAGCTGCAAAAAGCTAATCAGCGGTTTCCTCTCTGGCTCTCTGTCCCATTGCAGCATCCTGCCACGGTGCCCAGCACCACTGCAACCAGAAAGACCACTGCTATTATTGCTATTGTCATTCCTTATTAGAGCTCTCAAAGTGAAGCGCACAGGAAAGCAACCACTGACCAGGACATTCAAGCAAACCTATCCTGCCTAAAATCTCCTTTAACCTACCAAGGCTCCAGTACCCACGTTTCACCCACCACCTCCTCTACCAGGATCCTTACTGTCAGGTTAAGGCCTGCAGGTCTCTCTTTTCATCACTGCCATCATATCTGGGACTTGAGAATAAAACCAGATTCTTCGCAATTTGGTTGTCACATACCTGATACGAAACTAGGAATAAGAGTACTAAAACCTATCAAAATTCTCAGAAGATCACAGAGAAATGCCCTCAAAAGCTCCTGCCACAGTCTTACCCTTCCTCTGCAGTGCCTACGAGGGTCAGGACTCAATGTGATGTGCACAGTACAACAGGCTTGTGCGTCAGCAGGCTTGGTACTACCATCTGCTGTTGAGCCCTGCTGCTTTAGGGGAACGCTCTGCCAGCCAGTTGTTTAGCTGGGAGCAGTAAAAGCTTCAAGGTAATGTCACAGTCAGGCAACACTATTACTCTTGCTACAATAAATAAATCTTTCACAAAAGGAAGAAAAAACCAAATCTTTCATCAGGACGTCTGCTTTAGCCCTGTGGCTGAAGAACAGCCAGGAAGTTCAGGAAGTGGCTAGGTGTTATTTGTCTTGTGCTGTTCATAGACAAATGCTTTATTTCTAACACAGGACAGACACCAACTTGAAAAGCAAGTGATTCCCAAGGATTAACCTGCACAATTCTCTTTCCTTACCGAAATACGTGAGGTCTTTAAGAGGGACAGGGTGGGTTTTAACCACGATCAAGGATATTAAGGTTCTGTAAGATAAGACACGGAACAGCTCAAGCCTCCATTCCCCAAGCTTGCCTCCCCAGTTCTCACTGCTGGTGCTGCTCTTACTTCCTTACCATCTGTCCAATGCCCTGGGACAGGACTGAAGAGCTCCTGAAGAGCACAACGTTGTTACCAAAGGAGAAAGCTGCAACTCATCACGGTATTTTGCCAAGGACTATGACCCCAATATGACGTGGCAGGGATGGTAGCTGGCATTTGACAGAGATAAGGAAAGAGCAACTACAGCACAGGTGATATGCAAGACAGCTCCAGGAACAGGGCAGAGAAGAAATGTAAAAAGCCCATCATTGCAATACTGTGGCAAGGACAAGTTAAAGTCAGCTCTTCACACTGGCATTAACTGGCACAGTTAATTTTCTCCCTTGAGAAGAGACTCCACTAGTTTGTTACAGCTGTCCCAAGGCTGATCCATAAGGAGGAATTTTTTTTTCCCTCTCAAATGAATACTCCTGAAGTATCAGCAACATAAATGAGCAGGAGAATCAAACGAACAGTCACCTTCCCAGTGTTTCAGAGCACGGATTCAATAGCTTCCTTCTGCAGGTGCTTACAGACTTCAGACCCTCCTGCAGCTCCCTGATTTGAACACAACCACTTTCTGTTAGATGCATGAGTTGTTACATGCTTGTTTGGAGTATTCCTCCCTCCCACTGGGTCACTTAAGCAAACCCACCTGTGGGAAACGAATGCTTACTTCTCCACGGGTATCTACATGCATGCCTGTTCAGGTACATCTTTAGTGATACGAACAAGCTGGACACACCACAAAAGCAGCTTAGTGATGCTTGCCTCAGACCTAATTTAAGCCCACGTTGTAAGTATGTTATTAGTATGAACACAGGAAGATTTTAAACTGGCTTTGCAAGAAGGGCAGCAACTGTCATTTGCTTCTCCGCCCCCCCCTTGTTTTCTGTGTCCACAGAAAAGCCATCACATTTATCTTTCTGCTGTTACGGCCCAGTCTCACAGGCACCTACAGCTCCTATCTCTGCTTACTTACAAATGAGCGTCGGCACATTTTTGGAGGGATTCCATCCAGCTCTGTGGCCCCATTGGGGCCAGATCCATCTTTTCTTCTCTTTCGGGAATTCAGCCTGGAGGAGGTTGGCGGCTCCATCTTGCCAAGCACGTCCAGTAAGAACTGGAACAAAATGAAGCAGAGGGGAATAAAAGCAAGCAAGAAAAAAAAAAAAAAAAGTATATATTTCTCAGCTCTTCCAAAGCAGAATCAGTCAACAGCAGGCACAGCGTACAGAAGGTCAGCGCAAAGGCACAGCCACCTAACAAGGGGCTTAGCCAGTTGTATTTGGCATCAGCTGCCAAGGCTTGACAAACAGTGCCTGGTGGGAATACTGAATCGTTTAATGCAACTCGGAGCTCTTCTGCAGAGAAGCGTGCAGCAGTCAGCTGCCTGGAGAGAAACTTGAACAAGAGTTGCAATGCAAGTTATAAATCCTTACTACAAGGCTAATTATGCTATTTTAGCATCTGAAAAGCAACCTAAGGATTAAGGCATGCCCAATCCGCATTCAGCCCTCCCCCAGCTCTCATTTTGATGAATGCAAACGCTCTTCTACCTTTCTGCACGCCCCCCATCACCCACCAAGACAGGTGGTGGGGTGTGCTGCATCCCTGTACAATCCTGAAGAGAGGAAGGAGCAGGTTTAAGCAGAGGAACAAGGGTGAGGGAAGGGGTACAAGCCATGGTCATAGCTTAAATAACCAGCTGGCTTGTTGTTTGCTTTGCTGTTTGCGCAAGCCCAAGCTGCAGCTCCCCAGTGGGGACAGCTCACCTTGGGATGTCTGCCACCATGCTCCCCTCTCGTCCCTTGTCCCCACTGCAGTGGTGACTCAGCCAACAGCAAAGCAGCTGCTGACACCACATTAGGGCACACTTACTGCTGGCACTTTATGTACCAGGTTGTAATTAGTGGTGGTTCAGTTGAATCGCTGCTGTGGTAAACAGACAGACATACAGACTACCAGACTGGGACAGAAATCGTGACAGCTACCTGGAAGTAAGCTATCCTTGCTTTTGATCTGGAGTCACCGGTCCCTTCCCAAAAGGGCCCTGTAGCATTAGGAAGCCCAGCACTTCACAGAGCTGAGCAAAGCTAGGGACTCAGGGAAAGGCATGGCAGCAAACATCCCCTCATCAGCTGCTGCAGGAGTTAGAAATGGGTGCTAGATTTGCAAAGTTTGTAACTATGGAGCAGCATTATCTCTTTTGCTAACTTGAAGTGTGCAGCTCTCCAGTGCAGCAAATAGCACTTCTGACCCACCGTTTCTGAGAGCAGCATGATCCCTCTGCCCAGGAATGATGCTTATGTGCATGCCTCAACACCCTAATAATAAGAGCCGTGTGGAATTCGAAATGTCTCCCCACCCATGTGCAGTGGGTGTGCTGGAACACGTTAGATGGGGCAAGTGCGAGTGTGACAACGGGCAGATGCCCCTTGGAACACCACCCCTCCCCTTGGCAGAGGGTCTCTGCCCAGCGTTCCTGCTCAGGAGAAGCTGGGATTGTCCTCAGGAAGGGCTGCCGGGCCAAGCTCTGCTGTTCAAAAACCAAGAAACATGGGCTTTGTGAAAGAGCTGTTAAGAAGCAGTTTTAGTGATTGGACTCACTCAGGCACTAATGACTCCAAGTTAAGGAATGTTCCAAAGTAAGGAGTCAAACACAGATTAATAACACGCGAACATACTGCTCTCCCGACCCAGCATCAACAAGATGAGACCTGACGAACGACATCAGGGCCAAACACAGCTGAACTGGCTCTGGGCTACACGCATATGGGTACCGCAGACTGCTCTGCCAGACCTAACACAATGCACTGAGAACAGGAAAAAATAATCTTAGCTGAGTAGGGACCCAAAAAAATATTGGGGAGAAGACAAAAGTGACAGTGAAGAGCAGCTGCAAGGACATTTCAGAACCACATGAGACATCCTGCACTCACTCCGCAATGCCTGTGAGACAAGTTTGCCCAGTTTCCCTCATTTCAGTAATTAATTTACTACTTCCAAACAACAAGCAAACATATGGGAGTGCGCAAAACCAATCTCAGGCAAAAAGAGTTTGCAGCCCTGAGCTCCAACTCTTCAAACACTTGAGCAAACAATTAACTTTCAGGCAAGATCTGTGCTATAAATGCAGCAGCTTCCAGAGTGCCTCTGTGAAGATGCAGGGTATGACACAAGTAATTCTTAGTCTTGCAAGGTGCCAGCTTGCAAACACACTCCGTACCAGTTATCTACTTCACCACCATCGCCCTAGCAGAAACGATCCAGCTCACAAAAGGCAGCAGACCTCCGTCTCTGGTTCAAGTAACCCCAGCGTTCACGGAAACAGCAGCAGATTTTCTTGTTATTTGGTCAAAATAATTCCACTGTGCTTCAAGTCATCTGCGGGTCTCTGATCACTCGCTTTCCTTCCCTTCAGTGGGAATTCAAAGGCCCGTTAATGTGCTGAACACAGCCATTCTGAGCCGCTGCCCAGCAAAACGTTATAAAGCATGGGCAGAGGCTTCAGTGCTGAAGTACAGACGCAGCAGCCTCCACGCACCAGCAGGTACAGCCCTCCCCAAGTCCGCTTGGCCCATCAGAGCAAACAGACTTCTCTGCGCACAAGTGCACTCTCTGCTGAGTTATCGCCAGCGTCCTGCCGCTGGGGTGGAGCTGACGGCCAGCCAAAGAACTGCAGGCCACAGCACAGGGCAACGCCGCGCTTCACCCTGATGCACAGCAGCACTGTCCGAGCCCAGGAGAAATCGCCAACAGCTTCTTCCGACCCCTCGTACACCTCACCATCCGCCTTCCTCCACCTTAACTCACTTTTCCACTTCTCAGGGAATATGTAGTCAGATGATGGCAAACAATAGCTTAAGCAAATGGATTTGCTTTGCCTTGAAGCAGCAGCAGTGGTCAGACAGCACCAGCCACCCCGCAGCAGTAGCGGCTGTACCTGATGTACGAAGGGAGAAACCAGCTTCACCGACGCCGTAAACACGCTCTATCTGCTCCAACGTTACACGTTAGGTGCTGCTGAAGGAGCCTGTGCAGTGCCCAGGTGACTGGGCTGGGCACCTCATGAGTGATGCAGCTCTGCTAATGACTCAAATTAATGCAGAAATTAAACAATAATTTTACCTCTCTCCAGAGCTTTAAAACCTCTATCCTGTGGCTACTGCGCTTCTGGGAAATCCTCCCAGCACCAAACTCTTCTTCATTAAAAACTGGGAACACGCTGTTTTTAAAAACAAACCATACCTTTCTGCGATAAAGCTACTGATCTCAGAATGCTTCGTTTTGACCCAAATGACTGAAATAGCATCCCAACCAACTCCTTACTAACAACAGCATCCGGTATCCGTAGCTGAGCTTAACACGAGCACACAGCTTTGCTTCCCCCAATACATAAAACACGGACTGTTCTAAAATGAATTACCTTTGCAGCAGATAGGGCAGGGGGAAGAGAAGATAGCTCTCAAAGCTCATTCTGAAAAACTCCAAGACAAAAACCTAGGCATAACCACAAGAAAGTCCCCTGCTGTTAAATATTAGCATTGTTCTGTTTTGTCTAAGGCATCACCCTCCTGCATTACTGAGAATATGAGCAACTGCTCACCAGGAGCAAAGTTAGGAAGTGCCCCATTTGGGAAAGCCATGGGCAAATCACAGTCTCTGCGCCACCTTACAAAACACTCCAGTCTTTGCTTCTGAAACTTCTTTTTTTGGTGCACGCTCTGTATCAAAGAAGTGCTTTGCATCACCGGCCAGCTAGCTCACAGAGAGAGAGAGTGAGAGATTTGTACGGGCTCTGCGAGGAGCTGCTGACTGCCAGATGGGAGAAGAGTTCTTTCCCCACCAGGGAATCACTTCTCTTAGTTCCCAAGTGCAGATATTGAATGAAGGAAGGGAAACAGTCGAAGGCAGATACAGGAATTTTCTTTAAACTGTGGCAGTAACAGCCTTCAGAAATCACCCAGAATGTTGCTGAAAGTAGTATTACAAAACTCAAAGTCATCTCCCACTGAAACGCAGCCACTTCTGGGAGGGAAGAAGGGTAAGCATTGATCACCACAAAGAAAAAAAATATAGGCAGGGAAGGAATTTAAAACTTCTCCCTTAGTGTGAGTTAACTACACCATCACCCAAGCTGGAATTTAACCACAACACCAAAGTTAACACCTCCGGCAGATGGAGAAGGTCAGAACAGGCGCAGCAAATCTTCTTGCTTAGCCAAAGCCTTATCTCGCTGTCTGCATCTTCCTGGACAGTACCGATGTTTTGTTTAGCCTTGGTGTTGTTGGAGCACTGCCCGCCTCACACTACACTGCAAGTGGATCAGATATTTCTGTGCCCTAAGCATACCAATGGCATGAGTACCTGGCCCCTCTGCATTCTTCGTGTTTTGGTGTCCCGAGGAATTTCTTGAAGAATATTATCTGCAGATCTACAGGCAGTCACAGGATTTCTTCTGCCCCTTCCAGTGCTTTTCAACAAATCCTGTTACTTAAACTCGAAGCCTGTGCAAAACAAGAGCTTACTGCAACAACTCGGTAAGAGCTCCAGCCCAAAGCTGCTATGTTCCCCACTAGGGATCCGAGTCAGTGCAAGGCTGGCACACGGGACCAGCAAGGCCCCTCTGGCACCCACAGCTCCCAGGCTCCCTGTCGTCCCTCTGAACTTGGCAGGCGCTGGCACGGTCAGATGTGACTGACATGTGCTGCTTTGCCTACAAGATCATTCCACTTCACAGGAGCAAGCTATTTCTCTTCTGCTGACTCATCTGCAGGCGAATACCACTAAACTTTGCGCTCTGCCAGCTGTCTGCAGAGGAGAATTGCCTTGACACATGAACTGTACACAAGCGAGAGCCTCAGGGAAAAGGAAGCAGTTCTGTCGCTTCAGATAAATCCCCTGCCAGGCTGTAAAGTACCAAAGCGACCCTGCGTTCCTCAGTCATGGGGAGAAGAGCATCCTTTTCCCGCCGTTCTCCCCTACCTCCAACCCCCAGTTTACAATTAACCTTACTGGTGTGCGTCCCTGTAGAGATCTGTTGTAGACACAAAGACTCAGCAGAGGTTAATGACAGAACGCTCGTCACAGACTTCTCGAGAAACTGATGAAAGCCTGTTTACGAGATGAGGGTTAACCTGTCACATAATTACTGGGACAGATCAGGATCTCTCTTCAATCCGTGCTTAAAAATCTTGCCCAATCTCCAAGGCAACTTCACGCCCAGCCCAGGCTTGCCAGGCCCAGCTCTGCCCTGATCTCCAGACTGACAGCATCTGCTTAAAAACCAAGCGCGGACGGGTGCGACCCAGCCTGCTCATCTCCACAGAAGACCGCGACTCTCCCCACAGACAGCACCTCTCTATCTAGACCATCTAAGCCCTCAAGCCCCCATGAAGGTTACTGCAGGATCTGCCAGGCAGAGGCCTGTCTACACTCAGAGCAGAGGCTGCTTCAGCTGCTCCGGCTGGGCAGAAGCAGCTGTCCCGCAGCGCGTTAGTAGCCACACGGATGTACAAAAGGGATTCCAGTTCAGGCAGTGCCACGCACTGGTCCACCAGCACCCAGACCTTCGCTATACCGGCTAAATCAACCCCCCAAGCCTTGCACCCCCCGCTGCTCCAGGCAGGCTGGTAACGTTTCCTCAAGCAGAGCCCCAGCACGCTGAAGATCTGGTATCCGTGTCCTGCAATCGATGAAAAGATGCTCCTTTTCACCAACAAAGTCCCAAATGGCTCAAGACAATTCTAACACCACTGCGACTGAAAGCAGTACAGCGTGACCACCTGGGCAGCGCTGCTATGAAACACTCACACAGAAAGAAACAAACTGCTGGCAAGACCTTCTGGGTGAATTCACGGCCCTCCTGGGTACGCCACAGCCCCGAAGCACCGAGCGTCCTGGTGTGAGACAAAGTCTCTGCTGTGGCAGGCAAAGCAGCAAGAGTCAGGTCGACGCAGAATATCAGAGGAGCCTGCCCAGGGACAATGAAGTATAGGGATGAGTGGGTGTTCTGTCCCGACTTCTGTGCTGCGTTGCAGCATGTTTCGTTCTCAGAGCTCAACAACTGAGCCCACTGAGACTTCAGGAGGGGACCTCCTTCAGCAGGTCTACAAATCAATACTAAACGCTTGCTTCAAAAATTATTGTTTGTGGCTCACCTCACAGTAATTTCAAGACAACTACAATCCAGATCTTGGACCAAGAAACTTCCAAGTCACGAATTTTAATAATTCTGTACATACAGGGAATTTCTGTAGGAAATAAAACGTGGATATTTGCCATCCGAGTTTCAGAAGCCAATACGGTGGCTGCCCTCAGGCCTTGCAGATGGAACCCCACCTGCACCTCCTCCCGACCACCCCAGCCTTCGCCAGCCGCAGGCCAGGGACCCCGGGTGGGGACCCGGGAGGGAAGGCCACCCGCAGCGCCCTGCGCCTCCCTCCACAGCCAGCGAGGGCTTCGCCGCTCTCGGAATCCCTGCAGGCTTCCACGACACAACCCTCACCGAGCGCAGCCAGGGCTCTGGCGGGCACAGAACGGGGGCAGGGAGGACGCCTGCCCGCGCAGCAGCTGGGTCACCCCTGCCCTCTCCGCATCCAGGGCCGCCGCCTCGCTGTTCTCCTCTCCCCCCAGGCCTCGGCTGTGTCCCCCTGGGTGGGGGGGGAGGGGGGTGGTGTGTCCCCCAGAACCCCCACGCTCCGTGGCCTGGGGGGGGCACCCCAAAACCCCCCCCAAAGCCTCCGCTGCCGCCTCCTCTCCCCAGGCCTCGCCGGGGGTGAGCAGAGCCCCGGGCCCCCCCCAGCAGACACCGCCCCCGCCCGAAGCCAAG
>Ga0065711_1005195_pt1 | contig 24993 bp, 13 predicted proteins | sample Hoacrofraction12_FD_59098 | JGI IMG/M metagenome (GOLD analysis project Ga0065711, IMG submission 59098) | Hoatzin crop microbial communities from Cojedes, Venezuela - Epithelial fraction 12 v2 (version 2) | ecosystem: Host-associated > Birds > Digestive system > Esophagus > Crop | place...
AAAAAAAAAAAAAAAAAAAAAAAAAAAACCAAAAAGGAAGAAAGAAAAAAGCAAGAAAACTACATGTGCTGTGCCTTCTTCTTTCCTCATGGTATTATTTCTCTAAATTGCTATGTGTTAGAACTGGTTGCCATGGCTGTACGGGTTTATTTTATTCAGTCATTAGTATTATTTTCAGTGCGTTTAAATTATGGTGCATAAGTATCAAATACATTCTCTAGTTTCATGTAATTACATGGTAATTATTATACTGTTACAGAACACAATTATTTTTGGCTCTCAACAGAAGTGCAGGCTGGGCTGTTTTCATTGAGGTCTGTTAAATGCAGCAGCTAAGTTAACTGCCTGAACTTGTAATTATTGAGTTGAAATGATACCTTTTTCTTTTTTTTTTTTTCTTGTAAACCTGTGTTGTTATTAGCAATGAGAAAATCTCAACCTTTTAGGTGTTTGGCTTGAATACAGATTCAAAACACCTATAGTTAAATCTGAGTTTACTTTTCCAAGATCTTAATTTTAAATTGACGTATGATCTTGAACTGTTCTGTAAAAATCTCATGCTGTAAACTAATATCAGGTTTACCTCCAACAAGTCCAGTCACATCAGAACTGTCCTGACTTCTCGTCAAGCGTCCAGTGACAAGACTAAGTGACGCATGAGATACCAGGAATTATGTTGTTTGAGGAGCAGGATTGTGTTTTGGCCTTAATATTGTTCTGCCATAGTCTTCTTTTGAGAGTGCAAACAAAGTTGTTAACCTGTCATTTTTCTCAACTTCAATTAGCCCCAATAGGATGTGACTCTTTGCAGATCTGGTAAGGGACTTTATTTCTGTTTGCCAAGTAACAATGTTTTTATAATGTGGGTAGGTGATCAGGATTAATTAGCACCAGCAGCTAAACAGGTTGTGTTAGAAATATGTAAGGTGCCTATAGTATATGTGTACCTCTTTAAACAATATCCTTCAGAATGGGAAGTGTGAGCACAGATCTTATGCATTGAGTGCTATTCAGAACTAGCACTTCTGCAGGACCAAGCGCAGTAGCCTCCTGGCCCCTTCTGTCTATAACTGGGTTATGGTCAGTTACAAGCTCTTGTTTATTGTCAGATTATGGTTTCAGAAGCACAGGACTGTTACTTGCCTATTTTTCACAGAACTTGTCTTCCCAGGCACAACCAGACAACCTTATGAGTAAAGCAACTTGCTTAAGCTTATAAGCATATAAAGACAAGGGGAAGGATTTATCCATCTGGATTTAGATGCCTGTACCCAGATTAGATATCCTCAACTCTCTTTATAGTTCAGAGAGGAGAAACAACAACAAAAAAAAATCAGTTCAAGGGTGTAATTCTTCTCAAAACCAGTTCAGACAAATTATCCTCTAAACATGTCCGCTTGTTCCCTGACTGTAGAGGAAAACTTGGTGACTGGCTCAGGTGTAGGTGTTTTCATTGTGATTTGGAAGGGCCGAACTTCCATCAGTGGAAAAGATGTGTATTCTTTTCTGGTGACACAGAATTATTACTGATGCTGACTTTGGCAACACACAGACTTTATATACACAAGAAAAACTGCTGACAGCAATACTCTTACCCAGCGATCTTAAGGAACTGAGCTAAGATCTTGATTTCTCCTCTTATGGTGACATTTCTCTATCTATTTTCCAGACATCCCACCATCTCAATCCCCTCTCTTCTTCCCTGAAAAAATCCACCCCAAAAAAACCCCCTAATATGAAAAGAAGATAACTCAGTGAAATTTGTGAAATGTTACAATGTTGACAGAATAAAGTAAAATCAAATTTTAAGTATGTTAAAAATAAACTTTTCTTTCCTCACAGAAACTTTATATCCTAAGGTATCTATATTTTCAAACGTTGTGGTATAGGAATAAATTGATCCAGCCTAAGCTTTCAAGTAAATAAGGAGTTTGTGAGTGGCTTTTTGTGAAACTGGAAGGATTAATCCCAAAGACAGTCAGAACTTCAGAATAGGTCTTAAAAAAAAAAAAGGGCTTATTTTCAATTGACAAGTACTGTGATTCAGTTTTCTATGTATGACTACATCTATCTATGTGCGTAATTTTGTTGATTTCATATAGAGAGAACGATACTGACTTAAAAAAAAATATGCTTTTACAGTCATAGTGCTTTTACAGTCATAGTGCCATTGGTTTTATATCACCAGTTAACTTTAAACTTTACGTGACAAAGATATGTGGTGCCCTAAACACGACCATTATCTCCGCCTTCACTGTAGCGAGTATTTTGCATAATAATCAATCCATAATAGGCAAAGGCCATCTTGTACCTTCATTATGCTGAACACAGTGGTTGCCCAGACACTCATGGCTACCATGGAAATAGATAATTCCGTTTTAAAAGCACAAAGTAATCCTCCACCCCTTAAAAAACAAAATAAAATGGAAACATCTTGTTTGAAAATTTAGAGCTAGAAATAGTTAAGCATTTTCTTCCATTTTCTTTGCTATAATGATTAGCTCTGCAGTCGTAAGTACATGCAAAAAAGAGTAAGCATATACGTGTATTATCTGGTTTCACAAAATAGTCTTAGTGGTAGAACTACCACAGTTCTATCTGAAATATTTCATGGATATGTTTAGTAGGCCAGAGTAAGACTCTACATGTTGACTTTTCTGAAAGATTGTTTTATTTTGGGAAAAAGAAATGAAACAGTAAAACAATTAAAATAGGTGTTATCTCTTATTCTGGCTTGTTCCACTAAAGGAAGTTTTAATTAATTCTGTGAAAAAAAGAGGATAAACTTTTATACTGAGCTGTTTGACCCACATACCATGGAAAGCATTTGCTCTTCTGACTTAGAGAGGATAGTACAGCTAACTCTGGAGCTGTACAAAGATGGACTCTTCTTCCTGACAGAGCCCAGAAATGCTTCAAGCAGGACTCGAGGTACAGCTGGAAGTAATCAAAGTGGATTGGTGGTTTTTGAATCATTCTGTGAATGTCTGAAGCAGGTCACCTTCCTTTCCCGAGCAATGCAGTGCCTAAGGCAGGTTGATACTGCTGCATTCAATGAGAGCACGGCAACATAGATGAAAACCTGAGTACACAGGTTAGACTTACTCAGAGAAAACTATCCTCTGTAACAGATGAAAAAAATAAAACTAAGGTCTAAACTAATGCAACCAGTAGAAGAATAGTTACGGTTGTAAAAGAAAAAACAGTATTTCTCAAGGAAGGAAGTAGAGTGTGCTGCAATTTGGTCAATGTCAAATCCAAACCTCTGGAAGGCAAGGACATAGTACAGGCAACAAGAAATCATGATATCTCTGTAATGTGCTGTATATACAGTATATAAATCCTTGAGAAATACGTGAGGAATGCCTGGTCTGAAGGCTTTGAACTGCATCTGTATCTAACTACTTAACAAAAGCTAGCCAGTCAACTTGTCAGTCTGTCTGTCCTGTTCTTCTCATTATGTTGTCTGGTCTGTAAACTAAATTTCCAAAGTCCTGAGCAGTGGTGTGTAAAGATATATCTCTAATCTCAGGAATATCAGGTATAGACCAGATTCACCAGGATGCTCTTGATGCTTTGTGTCATGCTGGCAGCAGCAAGCAGCTGCAAAGCCAACCAGTGCAGAGAGCTTACAGCTGCTTTGCGGTGCCAGAGAGACACAAAGCAGCTACAGTTCACTGATGAACCCATCATATAATCTCCAAATACAATTTGCTATCATAAATACAATAGGTTAAGTTAATCTGTGGAATAATTCCATGGCTTCAAGACAAAAAAAATATATAAGTAGTGCTTTTGTTTCTGTTATGACTATTTACACACAGAAATTCTGTCGAGAATGTCAAATAATGAAAAATATTATACAGTATAGTCAGTCTCCTAGGCATTTTAGGGCTGCATTGAGATTTGCAGATGAAATGGGAATAATAATAATTTTAATTTAAAGGAAGTTCTATGCAGACCTCTTCTGACAGAATGAAGTTACGAATGGAAAAGGAGGAGGAAAAAATCGTAATTCTATTATTCCAGTAAATACAAGCATATTTTAGATTTTGGAAAGCTTGAGTTTGGAATTATACTTTTTGTCTTGTAATTAGCACCAAAGCCAAATCAAAAATAAAACATAACTTCCAGAGAAAAAATACAGGAAACGTTCTGAAAGCTCACAAAATGGTATTTCTATTGTATTATAGTCTGTCTTGTCTAACAATCATAGGTGCACATGAATGTTCTCTTTTCTCCTTTCTAGATTTTAGGTAATAATTCAGATTAACATTTCAGAAATGTGAATTGTCTGTCACTACTCTTCTGAAACTTTTTGTAAGTAAATTTTCTCACAAACTTGTGTCTTTATAGATGGTGGTACCTCATGACTAGGTTCAGATTTTAAGGTTACGTGTAACATCAGAAATCATTAATTCAGAAGAAGGTCTTGGTTCACAGTTAGAGAGTATAGTTTTTCATATCTTCTTTCTCATTAAGCATTGAAACTTTTTTAGTACTTACATCTAAATATTTTTGTTCATATTTCTGTGATAACTTAGTTACCAGAATTTCCATTAGAAACTAGAAATAAACATTTCTAGTTTTAAAGAGCCCTTTAAAGACAGAAAAGTTAGTTATGTATCTTTAGGGTATGAACCTATGTTCAAGAGTATGCACTGGACCATTATGGTTGTGTTTTCTGTTAAATTTTTCCAACTAAAGACTGTAAAATGTTATGCTAAAAATGCTGGTTTGGTGCAAAAGGTTTACTGATCAAGTTTTTAGTCTCAGTGCAGTAATGCATCTGATATAGATGTTATTTACAATTAAAAAAATACCCCACAACTTTTAAAGTATTTGACACATTTTCTTCTAATCTCATTCCATTCTTTTATTTATAAGAATTAATTGGACGCGGTACTGTCAAGTCCCAGGTGCAATAACACAATTAAGAGAATCACAAATTTTAACATTTTAAGAAAGAAGTAAACTGTTTTCTTGACTGGCTTGTCAAAATAACAATACTTTAACAAGGCTTGGACAAAGACATGGAAGCATGGAGCAGTTCCAGAAGAGAATTCAGGAGTACATTTCTCCGAGAAAGTTGATCTTAGATGTCCCTCAAACCTACATCCCTCAGATCAGCTTGCCATGCCTCTTCAGTCTGAACAAAGAGGTTATGCTGAACCAGAACTAACGTACAGCTAGGACTTCCAACTCTTCATCCTTCCTGTAGCACATTCACACTACCTGCTGCAAACCTGCATCACACACTGCTTTCGCTTTTGCCCTCCTTTATCCTGCTGTTGCCCTTACTAAAAACTGTGCCAGAAAGAGAAATGATATAGATTCTTAGAAATGTTCTGGCGGAGGATCCAGAAATGCAGAAGCTGCATTGCCCACAGTGGGTTCCCAGGTGGATCAGAGCAACTCTGCTTGAGTTGTGGAGGTATATCCAGTCACAAGTGTCTGGGATGCCACTTGGATGTTTAATTTCTTTGCAGCCTATGAACCAAGGCTATATATTCATGGAAACTACTTGGTGGGCCCAAATCTCATCCCGATTTGGAGTCAGGATGGGGATATGGCATGCCTGTGGATCCAAACGATTGAAAGTGCTTCCAGCTCCCACAATATAGACAGGGATATATTCCACAAGAGGGAAATGGTCCTCACCTCCACTAATACACACCAGCTTCAAGCCTCAAAGTCAAGCTTAAATGGTGATGTAGAGATATCGCCATAGACCTTCAGATCTGTTAGCTCAGTACTGCAGTTTCCAAGAAGATTCAGATAGCAGAGAATTACTGAAATTTAGATTGCTTTGTACACTAGAGCTTCTGGTCAGTGAGGGACCAGAGTCTGGCCCATGGATATCTGCAGTAGATGTAAATAAACAAACATTCCTGTTCTTTTCTCCTCACCCTCCTTGTGTGCTCCAGAGGAGAAGAGGTTTGGCTCTGCTCAGTTGAATTTGCTTCTACAAATACAGCAAAGTCATTTTAGCAGTTCCTCTGACTTTCACTCTAAATCTGATCTTTATAATTTTTACAGTAAGGGGTTATTTTTCTAATCCATGTTCTTGTCTTCATATAGGTTTATAGTCTGTTAGTCGGTGGGAAGAAAGCTGTACAGCAGTGTTTTGCAACAATCTGCAAGCTGAAACAGCAGAGTTCTTTCATTTTTTCATCCCAGTAATGTGGCACTCTGGTCTAACATTTCCTAACAAAAGAGAGTTCTAGTTGATACATTCTAGATTGCATTCGATGGGTCACAATCTGCCAACAGAAATATATAATGACTCTTGCTAGTTGATGAACCTTTTCAAGAAAAGAAGAAAAAAAGTCCTTGAAGTTGAAAAACATTAACAAAGCAGGTAGAGATGTTATATTTTAAAACTCAAACATGAAGGGCTACAAAATTTTCCAGAGCAGCTGGATGAATTCATGAACATCTGATCTGCAATGTCCATCTGCTGCTGCTGTATAGAAGATACCTGAGCTAGCTGATTTGATGTAAGCTATAGTCCCTCCTCTAGTGTGAGACGGATTTGGTTTGGTAAGAAAGATATTTCCAAAAAAGTCATGGAAGATATATGGAGAACTAAATCCCACTTCTCCAGAGTAAGCACTGTTGTGTCAAAGCAATATACCCAATGAGTTTTGACTCCATTTTCCTAGTGAGGCACATTAAAATTTGAAGAATCAAATCCTTAACATTCCTCTCCAGGTACTTTTTTGTCATTGCAGGATATGAAAAATTTAAGTGTAAAAGAGTGCATAACTTTACAGATGGATAAAAATGTGTAAGTTAAATGGTCTTGTACACACCATACCTACACTGAAAGTGGCTAGTTTGATCAAAGATTTTGCATGTTTGTTGTCTTACTTCTGCTGGAGTTTCCTTAAGAACATGGTAATACTAGTGGTTAGGCAACATTTAAAAAATAAGTAATGAGAAAAGACAACTATTTTATAAAGATTTTCAAAATGCAGACACAGTTGTAGCTTAATTTGTTGAAATACAGTTGGGTAATATAAAAATAATGCACATTAGCATCCATCTGTCAGTGATAAAAATGCCTGAATAATCATTGCCCGGGCTCAGTTTCATATTGTTAAAATAATTAATACAAAAGAATTTCAAAACAAACACAACTTTGCTACACTTATTAGCAGGAGGCCATTGTGTGTATTCTCAGGAGTTATAGTTGAATAGTATTAGTGTATCCGTATCCATGAGAGCTCTCACTGAGATAAAAAAATATCTCTCTCTCTCCTTATAAGCATTTACAAAGAAAGGACTAAGATGCTATTTTTGAATATGTTTTGCATAAGCTTAAGTTAAGATCTCAGATAATTAAGGTCCACTGAAATGATAGTCCATCTAGTGCTCTGTCTGCAGAAGTTTACAATGTATAATTAGGATTTCTTCAAGTTTTTATACTGCTGTGGTTGAGTGTTTTACTGTACTCCTGACAATTTTTCAGAAATATTCTCCCTGGTGTTTGCATAAGGGAATTATAAATGATGGACTTTGTGAACAATTTAGGTAAGTATTTAATACCACCTTGAATAGTCCTCGTGCTTCTAGTCAGTAACATGATTAAGCCTTGGAGAGAGAAAAAATGACAAAAATTAAATGATAAAGTACTTGGAAAAGTAATATTTTGTAGTAGAATTACTAAGGAAGATACCTCCTAAAATAAGTATTGGCGATAATGGAAGTCAGCTTTTGCATGAATAAACCTGGTATCACTATATGATTGACAAACTTCACTAAACTGATAGGTCGTGGTATATTGAATCGCAGAATCCTAGAATTATTTAGGTTGAAAAAGACCTTTAAGATTGTCGACCTTCAAGACTGTCGAATCCAACCATAAACCTAACACTGCCACGCGCATCACTAAACCGAGTCCCTGAGCACCAAGTCTACCCCTCTTTTAAATATGTCCAGGGATGGTGACTCAACCATTTCCCTGAGCAGCCTGTTCCAATGCTTGACAATCTTTTCCGTGAGGAAATTTTTCCTAACACCCAATCAAAACCTCCCCTGGCATATCTTGACGCCATCTTCTCCCATCATATCACTTGTTACTTGGGACAAGACCAACATCCAACTCGCTACAAACTCCTTTCAGGTAGTCGTAGAGAGTGGTCAGATCTCCCCTGAGCCTCGATTTCTACAGGCTAAACAACCACAGTTCCCTCAGCTGCTCCTCATAAGACTTGTGCTCTAGACCCTGCACTAGCCTTCTTGCTCCTTCTTTGGACAAGCTCCAGCACCTCAATGTCTTTCTTGTAGTGAAGGGCCCAAAACTGAGAACAGTATGTGTGAATCTGTTTTGAGATTCATACATGGTTTTAAAATTATTGCAACAGCAAATATTTTTAAATCTTTGAAAACAAGATCCTCGCTGTTCTTAATTATCTGGCACAATAGTTTACAACAAGGATAAATTTTAATATGAAGGGCTAAATAGGTATAATCTATTATTAATGCAAGTAAGTGGAAATGACCTTAGAATTACCAGAAACCTAATTTGCTCAGTTTTGTAATCGGTGTCAAATGGTTACATAAACCTTCAAAGCTGCCACAGTTATACTGTGATCTGCTTCCTGCATCCAACCTGAATTTCTATTTTTCAACTGTAACGTTAGATTTTTTTCCTACCAAAGAGCTTTTTCTCCCTTTAGTGTGCAAATACTAGCTTATCTGTCACAAGGAGTCAGCAAAATTTGATTGTCAGTGACATACTGCATAGGGTCTGAGGCCAAAACATCAAAGTACTGTGGAAACAAGTCTGTCTGAGAGAAGAATCCTGAAAATGACAACACAGATATTTGCTTGTGTTCATTAGATCACTGTAAATAAACAGTAATTGTGAATTACAGACCCAGCACATTTCCACAACAATAGGATGGAAAAGTGAGTTCAGAAAGCTTTTTTTTTTTTTCTTTCTTTCTTTTAATGAATGGAAGAATTCTCATAAGTTACAAGTGCAGAAGTAGAGCTAAATGTAGTTGCCTGAGGTTTTTTCAATTCAAGGGACACCTTCAAGGTTAGTAGTACAAAATGCTAATAACACTTACCCATGTTTTCAAAGTTCATGCAGTGAGCAATGCAACAGACTCCTTAGGAACAGGATGTCCAGGGCACTGAAGTTGTTACAGTATGATGAGCTGCATGAGGGTGTTTTTTTATAATAGCCTTCAGTGAAGTTGTAGACTGGAATGTAATAGCTTTGTGCTAGAAGAAGGCATAAAACAGAATGGTTCTCTGAAAGAGTATTATACTTGCCATGTCAGCTAATTTGTCACCATTAGCTCCCTTTATTGACAGTGAGGATGGGGTTTTTTACCTCGTGGATTAAGATTTTGAAAAAATGGGATTGCCAGATAATTCACTGGGTCAGTATGGAACAAAAGACATATGCTGTGGCTGATGTCTTTATAATTTCAAACCACTAAACTCGAATTTAATCTTTTTAATTTTATTTGCCAAGGCAGATGCATTTAGCAAAAAATGCACCCAATTAGCAATGTAGGTAGGCAGGTGGGAACATGGACACAAAATCCCTGTGAAGCTGGAAGCTCTAAATTGAAGTGCAGGAACATAATGCTCTCTTGTTTCCAGTTGACCACTGTACATAAAATGTGAGACTCGCGGAGTCAGGCTCTCAGCTGAGGACTTTCAAGTCTGTGGTTTTGTGCTAAAGAAAATTTGGTTTGTTATCTTCCTCTCTTCAACAGGTTTCTGTATATTTCTACCTGAAAGTTCATTCTTTGTCCAATTCACCATGCACATATGCATGAAAAGTAACGCCATTTCCATTTCTCCCTCCTTTGAAAGCCTATAATGCTTCAACTGGGAAGTAGTGGCTGAAATGAGGGGTGGAGTCCCTTCTCCAGGGAAGAGCAGCTTTTTCAATGCGAATGGATGCTCCTGCAATTGCAACAGTCGCAGGTTTTCTGCACAAGCAGCAGAATATCCCACTTCCCCAGGAAAGCCTCGGCTCTTGTGGAAGCAGTTGTATCTTTTCAAGCACCCCACAGACCAGCTGCCTCTTCCTATTTTTCCCTCAGCAGCCCTCCTGCCGTGCCTGACGTTGATAAGCAGGAAGGTGAGGTAGCAGACCAGAGTGGGTCAAGGCATGGCTGCTGCAGCCGCCCATGCCAGATTCCCTGTGGGTGATGCGGGTGACAAATGGAGTGGTGGCAAGCACAGCTGTCCCCCTCCCTTCCCACCCTTCTGCCAGTCACATCAGATGGTTAAATAGATATGTTTTGATCTTACTCTCTTTTCTCTCTCTTCAGAACTTATCCCATAGGTAAAGTTCTGTATGTGCTTTCAGGCAAAAACATTTCCTGTGACTATAGTTACGTCTATGGTACAGGGACCAGAATAAGCTGCTCCTGTTCATTTAATAGGGAGAACAAAATTGAAAGCAGTTTAATCCTAGATCCACAATGGTATGTAAATGCCTAATACCTGCTTAATTTGCTAGACGTTAGGTACTTAAGTGCCTTTTGGGGTCTAAGTCTTAGTATTTGCTTTCTTCTGAGTGTGTGTGATTTTCTATAATTGCATTACAGGGAAAATGGAATTTCAAGACCTTTAGATGTCAGAATGAGACATTTTGTGGTTGGCTTTGAATGCTGATTTACTATACTGGTGCACGGGCTCTTATTCAAATGATTAAGAATTCAGACATTTATTTGATATCTCCATAGTCTGAATATACACAATATAATCACAGGCATAGTAAACTAAATAAAAACCTTAACTGTCAATTTACTAGTAAGACTTTATTACCATAAAATTGATTAATGTTTTCATTCAATGTGAAGTTTTGGTTCTTACTATCAAATTGGCTGTGGATAATTTAAAGTTCTCATTAGCTCAACAAAAAAACTGTATTACTGTAGAAATGTTAGTCTTGCCTTGCAGATCTGAAAAGGCAAACATTTATATGACGTGATATGTGAGTTTAATAACTAAGCAGATCACTGCTGAACTGCTGAGATATAGGTTAAACATGATAAGATAAATGTTATCAGAACAGCACCTTTTTATTCAATCAGGTCTTCACATTTTGGAGACAATCAGTTAGTCAATTTCAGATTGCTTAGTTATTTCACAAGAGGCACTGATTCTTATTGTTAACTAACTACAGTTTCAGCTTTTGACTGCTCCTGATGAATTTCACAGCTGCAGAGGAGGCTGGTGTCTTGAACATAAGTGACAATATGGTAAATAAATTGATAATATGAGAAACATTTAAAAACAGGTACTGTGCAACACCAAATTTCTGGAATTAAACCTCCATTTTGTCTGATTGAAGATTTCACATACTTCTTAATAAAAGAGTGGGAGACCAACCACACAGAAGCTGTTTTCAGACCATCTTCTTCTCACTCTCATGACTCCAATCTGAAAAATCTCCAGAATGAAGGATGGGTTGATTGGATTAAAATTCTATTTGGATTAAAATTCTATTCATTTTTTACTTGCAATTGCAGTAGTCTGAGTGCAATATTCCAGTTATGTTTTTCTAATATTTTTATCCCATTTGCGTATGTGGAAAATATCTGATTGCTATAAAAAAAAAAAAAGACTTTTTGTTTTTGTTGTTTTTGTTTTTGTTTTAGTGCAGGATACTGATTCGTCAGTCAAGGTTGGATAAGGTGTTTCAGCAGAATGAAAATTTTTCAATCCCACGTGATCTGGGCAGTGAGGCACTGGAAATAAAATTTGCCTTTTAGATGGGTGATAAATAAGCATGTAATTAACCCTATTCAAGTTTAATTTTAGGTGACTTTGGGAAATAGGCCAATAATTGGATTTGCGTGCATTCCAGTATGCATTTGGCCCCAAAACAAGCAACTGAGTTAGTAAACAGACAGCAACTGTGCTTCACAAGAGAGATTCTTCTGTTTTTAGTAGTTGAAGAAAGATACTGAAAAGATGAGATCTTTTCTTTTTTTGACCCCACTGATTTGGCTACTTTAAATTCTTCATGTTCTAATTATTGAAGTTGATAGGCTAGGTGAATGGATGAATGTGCTGATCTTCATGAAGTCAGTTTGGAAAATGTTTAAGCATGGTACTTATTAAGCAGAAATGGTTTGTTTTGCTCAGCTATGCTGAACAAATTAGGTGTATGGTGGGAAGTCAAACTGAGTTGGCAAGACCAATATGAATGTGATTATGAGTTTTCCAGGCCTTTTCTGGAAGAAGGGAGTTCCTTTCTGTATATGTGAATATCAAGCAGTGTCAAATAGTTGGAATAGTGCTGGTATGGTCTAGTGAGATACAGAAAGCAAGACATAGGTTTGAGGTGGCTGTGCAGGGCTTGGAGCAGATGAGTAACTAGCCCAAATAGCATGGATAGAAGAAAGGGGAACACCTGGACCACAGCAACACTATGCCAGTATGGACTGTGTACAACATAACATTATGTCAAAGCAGACTGCAGTTACTGGCTCTTTGGTTCCCCAGCAAGGTCGTTCAGAGTGTCTTGCACTGATACTGTTCAGGAATAGTATTCTTCAGTGCACACTGGCCATATCCACACAACAGAGCCTGTGGCTGTGGCCTTTTCTTGGACCTGTTAGTGGTCCTGGTGCATCAGGACATCAGTATTTTTTTGTTGTGAGGTCTGGGGTTTGTTTGTCTGTTTTTTATCCACATGTGGGCAAAATAGCAATTTCACAGCATGAGGATGACGTTCAGGGTGTGTTTTGCCTGCTTTGGGTTATGATGTGATGGTGTGTGAGGGTGTCCAACTGGCTTGTTCCAGTAGAAAACTTCGTATACATTTAACAGTGATTTTCAAGGAACCAGATAAAGAAGCACTCTAGTGTCCTTGACTACACACTACTTGTGTTTTCCTCCTCAAACAAGCACTTTAAGCGTATAAATGTAATTTGTGATCACATGCTACTAGCACATTAAATAGTGTGATTTTCCACTCATTCAAAGGAATAATTATCTGCAACAGTTAGTGTTTCAAGACATGACTCATTTAAACATATATAGCTACTCTTCTGTACTGTTGGAGCTCAGCGAATACTGCTGAAACACAACGAACACTTTTTAATATTCTTTGTTTCTGTAAATACCAAATATACAGTCTTATACCAATGTCCATACTGGAAGACAAGCTTAATGAAAATTATTCTTCATAACATGACTTCCCATGCGTTAGACGGAAAGAAATAAAATAAGGTGCAAAGTAGCTGCTTCCTCTGGGTTCAGTAGATTGTGACGAAGTGTAAAGCTCAATTTGATTACAAGTAACTCTTGAGCAACTCATAAGCTAAGCTATTTAAGGTGGACTGATTTAGATCAACAAATGCTAGTAGGTTTAAAACTGCGTAAAAACCCACAGACCTCTGGGCATCATATGGTTTGAGCTGATCTTTCCTTATGGCCAGAAAAACTTCGTAGTCATGTCTGTACAACATTACAGCTGGTCTTAGTGTTCTCCCGTAGGACAGATCACAAGTGTGCAAGCACAGCAGTAGATGTGCTGTGAATGCATTAACTAGAAGTGCTAGATGCTGCAGTAGGTCTCTATGTGTTCTGTAGGAAAGAAAATGCAAAGCATGCCAAGGAAATGCCAAGGGAGTGGAAGCGGAGTAGGAAATTCTGAAGGGCCTTGTAGTGGTTCATGAAACCTTTTTTTCAGGGTTGTAAATAGAGATAGAACATGAGCCATCTGCATTGTTTTAGGAATATTTAAAAGTTATGACTTATCAGTGACCATTTTTGTTCACAAAATGATGAAAATTCACCTTCAATATTTGCTAGTCTTGTTCATACTGAAGGCCTCCTAGTCTACATACTTTCTTGTTGATAGAAATTGGAAACTGAATAGTGAATAAAAAATGAATATTGTAATCAAAAGCTATATGTCTTCTGATTTTTGTCTTAAATTTTCAAACACCTTCTCATCCATCTGATTTATCTGCTATGAACTTGTGCTTTCTTCCCTTCCTCTTTCCTTTTTCTTTGTCTCCATTTTTTTTATGATCATTTTAGTGGATGTTGAAAATTTTGACATTGTGGTATTCACAAGCATTACACTTCCTTGATTAATAAAAATAAATGAAATAATAGTGTTACGGATTAGGCTCTGGCCGGCAACAAAGGACCACGTGGTTGGTCTATTGCCCCTCCCCCCATTGGGGTGGGGAGGAGAGTGGAAAAAAAAAAGGTAAAACTCGTGGGTCGGGATAAGGGCAGTTTAAGAGAACAGCAAATGAAGCCAACAGTAACAACAATAATACTGATAAGAAGAATACACAAAGCAAATTGTGAAATACACAGAGCAACTCTCCCTGCCCGATGTCCCATTCGTTCCCGAGCTGCAATTCACTTCCCCTGCCTAGCTCTCCCACTCAGAACTCAGCCTGGCGGCACATGGTATTGAATACCCTGTTTTGCCTGGCCAGTTTTGGTCAGCCCACCCAGCTGTGTCCCCTCTCAGCCTCTGGTGAAAATTAACCCTACCCTGGCCTAACCCAGGGCAAATAGTAACTGATTTTTTTTTTTTTTTCCTGAAAAATATTCCAGGAAACGTGAGTATTGTTACATAATCTTCTGTGCCAGTAATTTTTAAGGTTTTTTTTAAATGTAATTGCTTGACACATAGTATTGAGAAGGTCAAACAGATGAGGCTAGAAAAGGAAATCAGAACTTTGTGACAAAACACAACCAAAAAATGATACCTAGTCAAAACAATTCACATATATTTCCCAAAACCCAAAACAAATATTACAGATGTAATAAAATAAATGACTGTAAAAATGGTTACAAGTTATTATACAATCCATGTCATTATCTGAATATATTTTGGAAAAAAAAAATCACATATTCTCCTTATTTATATCTCCATGCACCTACCTATGGAGACACATATATCTAATTAGAACACAGTATAAATCAATTCAATTATATTATTTATTGATTCTTTTTTGAATTCTCACACTGAATGTTGAGGTTTGAAAAAGCCTGAATCTTACAACCAAAATCTTACTTTTAAATATTTCACCTGAGAGTTACTATGAAAATATTAGTTTAGAACATTGCAATTTTGATAAATTTAAAAATGTTTTCTCCTAGCATTTATGTTAAAGGATTCTGATAAATATTCATCAAGTAGTCAGCAATAATTAGTATGCTGCTTTTTATGAAATCAAGCCTGTTAAACCATGACAGATAAAAGATATCATTTAATATACTATTTTGTTAAATTATTGAAAACTAACTTTCGTCTGTGGAAGAAGTCAGGAATTTTGAAAATCAGAAACTTTTTTTGAAGGTAAAAACATTCAGGAGAGCTGAATTTGGCCTGACTAGATGATTTCTAGATGTCCGCCTCTAGTTACAGCTATTCTATTATTCTAAAATGTTGTGATTTTTTTTAATTAAATATTTTTATACGTTGTCAGGATATTTCAAAATAGAAACAAAAGAAAATAGAAATATTTTAAAGATTTTTTTGTCTAATTAAATAAAGAATGAAAATAAATTATTATTATGGATTTAGAGGGTAAGAAAATTTTTAAAAACTGTATTTACTTTCAAAAAGTGATTGAAGAAGCTTAGGTTACTCACCCTCAATTTCATAATTTCATTTTGGTTCAATTTTGAATTTTCATGAAAGGAAAAAGGTATTAATTACTTATTATGTTAATTATTTCTAAACAGTTGCACATCCTAAGATTTTTCATAGCAAATATGGTGTTGTCAAGCAAAACTTGCTAAGAGGAAACATTTTTATATTTATCAAAATTGCAATGTTCTAAACTAATATTTTCATATTAACTATCAGGTGAAGTATTTAAAGGTAAGATTCTGGTTGTCTAGGCAATAAGGAACTTGGACATATTTCCTTGCTGATATAACTGCAGGGAGAAGAATTTTAGAATACAGTGTGTAGTGAGAGTGGAATGGTACTGCAGATGGAGGATATGATGCGGGAACATAGCAGTTACAAGCGCAGGCTTGTTCAAGCCAGTTCCTTGTACAGCTGTTTCTGTGCTGGTAGAGCCAAATTTGATTTTAAGGCTCAGTTCAAGCTCTACTTTATGCTTTTTCTGTCAGGTTAGGACTTGCCTGATTAGAGAAAGAATGCGGATGAATTTCGATAGGCAGGATCTTGGCAAGAGTCTCAGACAGACACCATATAGGAAGGAAATAAGACCCTGTATAAATACAGCCTGATTGTGCAGGACTAAAAGCAGGATTCATTAAAAAAAAAAGAAAATGTATTTGTTGTTGTTGTTTTTAATTTATTAACAAGAAAAATGAAAGTAATTTTTTTGGTGTTTTTTTCACTTCAGATATAAAACCTGCAACTTTGTTTCAAAACCTGAGATACTACAGTCTAGGATCTTTACTCCTTTCGTGATGTACTACTTTACCTTTTCAGGTGAGTATTGATTCAGACAAGTGTGGTGGGGCCTGAAATGCAGTCTAACTGGGATCTTCAACTCACAGGGACATGAGGAAGTATATGGGATCACGGAAATGACAACCGTTGCTCATTGCACCATTTTTTCGTTTCAGCTTTATGCAAAGAAACTTTTTAAAAACAACATCTCATTTACTGACTAGAATGACCTGACAGGTGGTAGGTTCAGGTGGTCTGTTCTGGAAGAAACAGGAAAGTACATTTGTTTTCTTTATCTTATGACAACTTTTGGTAGGATATCTCAGAGGAAAGTTTGGTCTAACTTATGAGACACTGTAGTTTTCTGATGTCTCTTGAATTATATTAAAATAAAAGCAAACAAATGTGGGCAATTTTTCTTTAAGCCTGTTACAAGAATTTACCGTTCTAATAGTTCACTTCTAGCATTAAACAAGACATATAAACACTTTGATGGCTCCATTTCTTTTTAATGAAAGCTTGATTATCTGCCATTCTCTTCACCTGTTACAGATGAAAGTACATATGTAGGTATTTTAGGATGCTTATGTACAAAGGTTTGAGGAAAGTGAGTGCCCACAAGGGCATTAGAAGAAAACACTCAAAAGGCTGGAAAGCAAAATGTAGAAGCAGAAAAAATAGGCAGTTTGGGGATGCAAGCAGAACACAAAAGCCAAGTAGGCAACAAAGACAAAAATGGCCAGCAATTAGTCAAAGCTCTAAAGGGGAGCACAAGCAATGTAGTTCCAAAGCTATGTTGCTGCGGACAGGGACAAAATGCCTTCCAGAGAGATGAAGAAAGTTTTTGAACTAGCAGAAGAAAAGATTATTTTGTCTGCTATCTTTGAAATGAAGGATTTGAAAGCAGTACAAGAAAGCACAGGAAGAAACTAATATGGCAGGGATGTGGCCATACTTATTTTTAGCTCCTTTATTTTTTATTTTACTTATTTATTTTTCCAAACTTGGGAGGAAAAGCTACCAGATTTGACTAAGGTCTACATATCCAGGGGAAGAAATAGTAAGACTTTCTTGAAATAAGCATATTTTTTATACAAAAAGAGATTATTGGTACCTCACTGCCTGCCAAACATAACCTCATGACTTGAAGTTAAACTAAGATAAACTAAGGTAATAAATATTAAAAGAGAGGAAACAACAGTGTGTATGATAATATAAACTATAAACAGCAGGAAATTATAGGGAATAAGTATTGTTGTTTTTTTTTTTTTTTTTTGCTATAGTGTAAATACAGTCACATTCAATAGTAGTTTAGGAATACAGTGTGTTGACCAGGGGAATGTGGCATGGATAATGCAGTGTATTTATGATTGGTTTTCAATTTTTAAACTAAAGCAAGAGTTAAGTGACCTGAGGACTGCATCATGAATGAAATAGTTGAAAATAACAGTCAAAAGGCAAAAAAAGCAGAACAAAGTGACCACTAGTAATTATGTCTGCTAGAAACTTCATTCTGATCAGCTAGGAGAGAAAGCAAAAAATGGCTACATGGACTGTTAATTGCAGAAATGTTGTGAACTGGGTGTAAAGATGCGAAATTTGCAAATAAAGTACTTCCAGTAATGCTAGAGCAATTTTTAGAAACAAGAAGGGAAAAGTCCTAAATTAAAGTAATGCACAATTTAGCCATCCATGCCTAGAAACATTTGTATAAGGTGGAACAGAAGTTGAGTAAAACTGTTATGTTATGTGACCCAGACCAGCATCACGGACCTTCTCAGATAATAGAGGCATGCTTGGAGCCGGATACTTATATTAGCATGACAGCAGGGCAGAGCTGACCAGTCCTGCATCCTAATCCAGTAACTGTCTCAAGCACAACACTGCACAGCAAAGCTATAGCACTCCCTGTTCCAAAGCCTTTTGGTGCAAATTTTTGGTTCTCTGCTGTATATTGTAATGCATAGAATAGACGGGCCATGAGAGAGGGTGGTTTGGCTATCAAAGCCAAGCAGTGTATGGGACAGGAAACTGCCACTCTCTACAAATACATCCTCTCCGTAAACTGCCGGGAAGAAAAAAATCTGTGTTACATAGCAGACAGTGCTGGCATAGGAAGAAATGCATTTACTGACTGGAAATCTCTCTCTAGAGACTGGGTGGACATTGCTTGCATTGGAGGACTTTAAATCCTGAAGCAGCTTCCAGCCAGCACTGGGGAAGCAAGAATCTTCACTAAATTTTGCAGAAAATCTTCTTACTATGAAAAGACAGTAGGCTTGGTTCTGTCATCTAAACCTATAACAAAATTTCCTGAAAAATTCTCGAGCAAATGCTTTATTGAAATAACTTCTTGTTGTTTCATTTAATTTGCTTCTATTCCTACTCCTAAAATCTCAGTATCAGTCTCGGTCTGTTTCAATAATGCTTTCTTTATAATATGTTCTAGGAAGACACTGCTTTGTACAAGGAGAAATTGTGTACTGGGAGTCACATTTGGACCCCAGTAAAGAGGAATAAACATTGTCTACAGAAAAAAAGAAGCAGAAGACAGACTTCCATTTAGTACCACAGCACAGGACACTGAATACCTAAATACTTAATAATGTGGTTTTGAGAACAAACAGGATTGTGGGCACAAGAGAGTGCTAGAGAATGAAACTATAACTGAAGAGAAACTCAGAGATTTGGAGACCAAATTTCAGTTATCCCATTTGGAACTAATCCTTGGCAAAATTTCACATTAAATCAAATGTTGCCATTCCTTTCAAAAGAAGATTATTTACTTTGGAGTTTCTCTCCAAACCATAGCTAGAAACTGTTGTTTTCCTGTTGATGTTATTGTTTACCTAGTGTGCCTGCAGAAATATTGCCCTGTTTGACTTCAGAAAGTTTGGTCAGTGAAATAAAGCTATGACACTTGTCTAAACAAAGCAACTGTCAGCTCATATCACAAGCTCCTTCTAAATAAAGAGCTGCAGTGCTCCAAATTTGTTTTTCTTTAACGAACCCAAGCCTTTCCACTGTCATTATTCATCCCTTCTAAAAACACTGGAAAATGCAATACATTACTCAACTGTGACCTAGCATGTCCTAAGGTTTGCATTTTATTGATGTATATAAATGAGATTCTAGTCTACTCAGATGCTGATGTTTGGATTTTATAGAAATATTGGTTACTTTAAAAGTTGTCATTAGTGCAATGATTATTTTCCCTGGAGGCTCTGATGATAATCTGGAGGACCACTACTAGCAGCCTGCTTAGTCTCAGCAGATTCACAGAGCGGTTAAACTATTGGATTGTGGAGTATAAGAAGGAAATAATTAAAATATTTGCTGCTTTCTGAGTTTTACTCTAGAATATATTTTCACTTCCATTGAAAGAGAAAGGTTCAAAAGTGCATTAGTTTCATGCTTGCATAAATGCAAAACTCAGTTGATAAAATAACAGTGTTAAACTCCAGTATTACTGGGTATGAAATTAAAATGAACCAGACATTGGAAATTTGCTATTATTATAAACTAAAATAAAATGAAAATGTACATTTTACAGGACAGAGAGCTAGAAACAATGTTGTAAATTCTTTCCTGTGCTTTTGAGGTAAGCTGTCCCTCTAGTTTTCTTCCTGAGTATCAATCTTGGAAACCAATACACATGTAAATTCTGTTCCACTTATTTGTGCCTTTAGATGGTATCCAGTTTTATTTTATCAACAGGAATTCATTTTAAAAAGGTCACTGGCTTAATTAAATAGTTTTCAATGTTTATGCCCATACCTTCCTTTGAAAAATAGATTTACCTTAACTAGGTATGCATCAGTACAAATTAACTGGAAATATTAAATACCATATCATTACCTGAGGAAAAAAAAATGAAAAATGGGCTGTAACTGTTCTGGGGAAGAAAAGGGTAATGTGCTCAATCAGTGAGAAAGAAAAATCAAGAACACTTATATTTTGGGCATCCAAGGAACCTAGGCCAATCCTAGTGACTCATCCTCCCTGTGGTGACTGGAAGCTAAGCAGGTAGGATAGGTTTTGACAAAGGATCCATTGTTCATTAAAATACATATGTCATATACATTTTCAAGCTAATAATACTGGGATATTTGAGTTAAAAAAGAAAAATGAAAAAGAAAGAAGTCCATCCCAATAACAGTTTTCCCCATAGTTAAATCTATCTTTGGAAAGAATTGTTGGCAGCACTGGGCTTGTAGAAAACACAACAGTAAGAAACTTAGAAGATAAAAGGGGATTGATTCCTGAAATGGTTACCCATTCAAAAGTGGAAATTAGTTATTGTAAGCCTACAGTCTGTGGGTTTTTTCACTACTTTTTGTGGTTTTATGTGGAAAAAAAACCACATAGGTCATTCAGGCTGCCTGGCATTAAAGAACCAAAAGAAATAAAAAGAGCAAAGACTTTATTGCATATTCTAGAGTTTCTTCCTTAAAGAAGCTCACTTAGTATTGAAGTAGAGTAGAAAAGAATATAATCTGATGGTTGAAACACATATGAGAGTCATGTTGGGAAAATAAAATACAGGACTACCAGATTTGTTGTTGCGCAGACTTTGTATCTAATTCTTCCATATAGAAATAGCCTTTTGTGTGCCACAGATATTTGTAGCAAAATTAATGAGCTCTGCTTGTAAGAGCTACTCTTAACAGATCTTTACAACACAGTGCTGAAATCCAATACTCTCCAATCAGGTTCTTTTAGATATTTTACTCACGGAGGTTGTAATGTCTAATATGCTAATATGTTAAAAGGCTGCCCAGGAAAGAGGTGGAGTCACCATCCATGGAGGTGTTCAAAAACGTGTAGATATGGCACTTTGGAACATGGTTTAGTAGGCATGGTGGTGTTGGGTTGACGGTTGGTCTTGATGATCTTAGAGGTCTTTTCCAACCCTAATGATTCTATGAAATTTACTAAATTTAAGATATATTACAAGGGATTTTTGATTAATGAGAGCAATAAAAAATATAGAGAAAACACAATATAAGAAACAAAATATAGCAATTACAATATACAGCTCATTCTCAATGTAAATAGGATACACAGAATGGTCTAAGTTGGAAGGGACCTCTGAATGTCAAGTGCTCCAAGACCCTGCTCGAGCACGGCCACCTAGCCCCAGTTGCCCAGGACTGTGTCCAGATGACTTTTTAGTATCTCCAAGGATGGAGACTCCACAAACTCCCTGGGCAACCTGTGCATGTGGTTAGTAACACTTACAGAAGTGTTTCCTGATGTTCAGGAGAAATTTCCTGTGTTTCTTTTCGCACCCATTGGCTCTCGTCCTGTCACTGGGCACCACTGAAAAGAACCTGGCTCCTTCCTCTTTGCACCTGCCTTTCAGTTATTTGTATCTGTATATTTGTATCCCCCTGAGCCTTCTCTTCTCTAGGCTAAACTGTCCCAACTGTCTCCATCTGTAGAAGACCGCTACGAACAGGTTTTGTCTCGACATTGTGACTGTCTCTTCTTGGCCTCCGAAAAAACCACCACAACAACCTGCAGGACAGCGCTTGCGCGCAGAGTAGCACGCGGACTGGAAAGAACGGACTTGTCTAAGCAGGCAGCACGTATGGCATGAACTGCACGTACGCGGACAAGCTCTGTGCATGCTCAAATGACCCTATAAAGGGCAGTACATGCTCCTAGGAGCCCTCTTTCTCTTGCTCTCCTCCTCGCCGCCTTGGTGCTGGGCTCTGCCCTCGCCAGGGCCTCCATACCTGCACAGAGACTCAGCCAACTGGACATTGCTGGACATTGTTGAATCCGTGGTGGTGGTAACCGATGACCCCCGCCCCCCGCACTTCTTATCCTGACCACATGGGCTTTTTCAGCTTGAATCCTTTCTTTCTTTCTCATGTCCTCCCCCCCCACTGCAGTCCCTGCCCAGCCTCCTTTTCCCGGTTCACCAAAATAAAGTTTACAAGGTTGCATGGCATCTGACTCCATTTGTGTCTTAATCTCGTCCTTGGGATCTGTCCTGGGTTCGGCCAGGACAGGGTTAATTATCACCAGAATCCAGGAAGGGGCACAGCCGGATGGGATGACCCAACCTGGCCAAACAGAGCAGGGTATTCCATACCATGTGCTGTCATGCCAGGTTCTGGTGGGGGCGAGCTGGGCAGCGAGAAGTCAGTCGCGGCTCAGGAGCACATGGCAGCGGCAGTCGGTGAGAGTGGCTCTGTGTGTTCCTGCTGTTTTGTTTTGTGTATTCTCCTTATCTGTATTGTTGTCGTTACTGTTCCCTTTGTTTGCTGTTTTGTTAAACTGCCCTTATCCCAACCCACCAGTTCTTTGCCTGTTTCTTTCCATTCTCCTCTGCACCCCAGCGGGGGGAGGGGTGGCCGCGTGGTGCTTTTGTTGCCGGCCGCAGCCAAACTATAACATCAAATATGGTGCCCAACATGGGGAAGGGATAACAGCACAGCTGAGCAGCGGGTGTTAAAACAGCTTTCTTAGATTTTGTTATACGTATTTATTTTGTTAGTTAAACAGTCGCCAGTAAAAAATATTTCTGACTTTGATCAAGTGACTGTAGTATTTGAATCCATACCTGCTGTATGTGTTCGTTGCCATGCTGTTCATTACCTCGGGAAAAAAGGATCAGGATGACGATTTTGCTGTACTGTATGATGTAGACTTCTGACATGGTAACATAAGTATGTATGAGATTAGGTTTGTATTTGCATGTGACACTGCGGTCATTTCTGTACCTTGGATCCTATCTCTTAGAATTTGTTAATAATCGAACCCAGTCTGTGGGGAAAACCGGAGGCGATGCTTTCCCCCACTCTTTCACACTTCCTCTTTCCTTCAGGCTGGTCCTAATGGCTTTTGAGAATTTCGAGTACCAGTGGGTTGCTCAGGCCAGTACGCTTCTATTGTTATGCCTCCTGAATGGGTTTCAGGTTTTGGTTAGGGTTAAACAAGTAGTTAACAACATCGTGCAGAGACCTGGCCCCGGGGCCAGATGGCTGTGAGTGGCCGGGTGTGTGGGACAGCATGGGAAAGTACCTAGGGCAGTGGGCATCGCTGGTGTTCTTGAAACTCACCCTTGAGCAAGTGCAGAATCCGGATAAACTAGTAAAATATCTGCAAAAAGTGTGCTGCCACCATGGGAACTCCAGAGAGACACAAATCACCGCAACTTGCTGGGGTCTGGCCCACGCCTGTCAAGCCCTGTTCAACCTGATTCAGTGTCCTAAAGGGGAAAGGGGAGGAAGCAAAGCGGTGGGTAGTGTGACTGGCACTGCCTCCCCAGCCGGCTCTGCAGCCACTCCAACCCAGCAGGCAGTCACAGCCCCCCCGACCGGCACCACAGCGACCACTTCCACGATCGCAGGGTCTGTCCCAGTTTCCCCAACAGGCACGGCAGTTGTTGCAGCCCCAGCTCTGGCAGCAGGCATCGTGGTTGAGCCCGAAAAGCAACCTGTGCTGGTAGCAGTCGCCCCTGTAAAACTAAAGAAAGAAACAAAGAAAGCAGATCGCTCTGGGAGGGATGACGATGAGCCAGGGTCATCGCGGGAGATAGAGACAGAGATCATCACCCGGTTCCTTGTCCCTGACCAAGCTGTGAGACATGCGGAAAGATTACAGCCGACACCCAGGTGAGCACATTGTCACCTGGCTGCTGCGGTGCTGGGATAACGGGGCCAGCAGCTTGGAGGTAGAGGGCAAGGATGCCAAGCAGCTGGGATCCCTGGCCAGGGATGGGGGCATTGACAAAGCCATTGGGAAAAAGGAACAAGTCCTCAGCCTCTACAGGAGACTTCTGTCAGCGGTGAGGGAGAGGTACCCCTTCAGTGACGATTTTGTATGCTACCCTGGAAAGTGAACCAATATGGAAAGGGGTATTCAGTATTTGAGGGAATTAGCTGTGCTGGAGCTGGTTTACTATGACACAGACAATGAGCAGGTACACACAGACCCAGATGAAGTCCAGCGCACAACATCTATGTGGAGGAAGTTTGTGTGGAGTGCACCATCCTCATATGCCAAATCACTGGCAGCCGTAAACTGGAAAGGTAAAGAGGCACCAACAGTGGAAGAGGTGGCTGTCCGACTCCGGCAATATGAAGAAAGCCTCTCTTCCTCCCTTGTCTCAGCTGTGGAGAAACTGGCCCAGGAGGTCCGGCAAATGAAAGAGAATAGGTCCTACTCCCCACCTGTACGGGCCAGTGTCTCAGATGTTAGGGGCAAGCGTACCTCTGCTGAGGAGAGAGAATACAGAGGCTGCAGACCACGGGGCACCCTGTGGTTTTACCTGCATGACCACGGAGAGGACATGAGGAAGTGGGATGGAAAACCCACCTCAAATCTAGAGGCACGAGTGCGTGAGTTGTTAGGTAAAACAATCAACAAAGGGGATTCTGTTAGGAAAAATGCCACTCCAGTTTCCAGCAGCCACCTCTCCACACCAGGTAGACAGTTTGATCTTGATTCCAATCCTCTGGAAGGGACCTCCAAGTCATTCTTACAACAGGTGAGCAGCAAATTCTCTGACCAGGATTAGAGGGGCCCTGCCTCCAGCCAGGTGGAGGAAAGGGACAACCGTGTTTATTGGACGGTGTGGATTCGGTGGC
>Ga0065711_1007211_pt1 | contig 24993 bp, 15 predicted proteins | sample Hoacrofraction12_FD_59098 | JGI IMG/M metagenome (GOLD analysis project Ga0065711, IMG submission 59098) | Hoatzin crop microbial communities from Cojedes, Venezuela - Epithelial fraction 12 v2 (version 2) | ecosystem: Host-associated > Birds > Digestive system > Esophagus > Crop | place...
CGCGGCCCCGCTCCCCGCTCCCCGCTCCCGCCCCCCCCGCGGGAAGGCTGCGGGCAGCCCGCGGCCGAGGGCGCTCGGTCCCGGGGAGCACGGGCCGCTCGCCATCGCTCCGCACAGACAGGGACGCCAGGCGGTATTTCCTCCACAATTTTTATTTTAAATTACAAAGGATGTTGCATACATTGATGAATTTGTATCCGAACAGAAGTGCTGGGGATCAAGGGTGACAGAGTAAACAAAGTCAATAGTTTCATTGTGCCTCTTTTCAAAAAAATAAAAACCGCACAACTATTAACCAACATGAAACATTGCAACTCTTCACAGATCATGCTTTGAACAAGGCAGATTTATTTTCTAACAGAGACAAGACTTTCAGGAAGTTTTTCTGAGCTCCAGTTGGAAGTTGATTACAGAACGTCCAGGGCAGCGTTCCCATCCCGACCCCAAGCACACACACAACAGGACGCCATGGCTTGTTTAAAATGCCTTTTTTTTCCCCACCTGTCAGCCACCTCCGTCCGCAATGTGCCATCAGCCCCAAGCGTTCACCCCACCGCAAATACCGAGCAGGAACTGTGACTTAGACATAAAATTCTGGGAGGATAGATGATTCAAATCAGAATGTACGAATATCCATTATTATAAAAAAAGATTAATAAAATTAAGTGCTACTACTAGGTCCTGTTTCTTAATCAGAAGATTTTGATAGGGCGGAGTGTGCTTTTGCCCATACCAAATCCAATCTGTAAGTTTTCCCTACAATAGCTAATTAACTGACTCAAATTTGACTTACACAGATACCAGACTACAAAATATTAACTCACAAAAAACTGTGAACACTGATGTTATCTGAAAAGTTTGGAGTTTCATTTTTTCAGTGGGGGGTGAGGGGGGGAAGCCTGGCTTCAAAAATAGCTCTGGCTCCACTCTTAGCTCCACAGCTCATTAGAAAGACAATAAATGCATAGTCAGTATTTGCTCTTGTGGAAGTTCATGAATGTCTAAGAGGCTGAGGATTATAATTCCGTGCGCGCACGCACCTTCTTATCATGCTAGCAGCATTGGGGGAAAAAACATGGCATATTGTGAAATGTAAATTGTAGAAAGGTAAGAGACATTTTTGTATGCTGCAAAGAAGATACGACCTAAAAGTGCCATCTTTCATTAATAATGACATTTAAGAATCCCAATTTATATTGGGAGATGATCAAGAGTGGTGTTTTCTCAACATTCTAATGCCCTTAATACAGTTACAAGAAGAATCAGTCAGTGAGGCAGTAACTGTTTGAAATGTACTTCACACAGTCCCTGGGGTAAACAAAATAAACCTCAGTGGTGTGCAAGGCTGTGTCAATAAGCCAAGACCACATCTAGCAGCGCACTTAACTGGATGATTCCAACTGAAGCCTCCAACTTAAAAAGAAAATAAAATCGTGATTAGATGCATTCTTGAAATTCAGGTCTCAAGGCCAAACACAGGTCCTAACGTTCACGGTACATAACTGGGTTACGCCTCAACAGAACTTCAGGAAGACTAGCAAGCACATTTGAGGAACAGAACTGCATCTGCTATTTCTGCTGAAGGCAACGTGTATGCAACCCTTTGAAATTCTCCTGATAAAACCTGTTAGAGCTTTAAAAAAATAGCTACGTTTAAATGATTCATGGAAAAGAAAAGCACATCCAGTCTTTATACTTTGTGAATAAGCTAACTGTTTTATTAATGAAGGCAAATATCAGATAAATATTGGGGGGGGGGAATCTTTTTAAAGTAAAATCAAAACTGACACCACTGTATTTCAGAAGTGTCTGGTTGCTTTTAGGTTAGTTGAGAGATTCTTTATCCATTCTAGGGGTTTGTTGGTTGGTTGGCTTTTTTTTTTTTTTTTAGAAAAAGAACTTTTTCCTGGCCTTCTTAGTATGGAAAAAAGTCTATCTACAAAGAACTAGGAACTGAACACAGCTGAGCCTGACTCTCATATCAGCTTTACAGCAATGCAACTTCATTAAATCACAATGATTTCAACCGGCATGATAAGAAAATCCAGCCCATCCACATGTAAACATAGCTTTAGTAGTAAGTCTCTCTCATCCAAAAAAAATTACTCAACAAGTATCAGTAAATGTGTTCAATAAACCATAAAAGGAAGCATTAGCAAAAGGGGTTTAGGGCTAAAAAACACCCTTCGCGAGCACCCCCACATTTTGCAAGGCCATTCAAAAACTGGTCTTCCGTATAAATACAAAAGGACTGCTATTGAGAGAAACTGAAATCAGATCTATCCAGACCTTCTTCAGGAAGCTTTTATCAGTTCTGATTCAATTTCAGAAGGGTTAGGTTTGAAGAGTTCAGAGGGAATGAAAAACATTTAGTTCTAGATGTACAAGTAAGGCACAATATAAAGCCACATCATCATCTGTCATGAAGGAAGTAGGAGAGGACGAGAATCATACATGGTACAGCAGAATAAGCAGTCCATCGATTCAAAGTGTGGCACCTACGTTCAGACTGACGAGATCTCAACAAGAGCAGTTATGACAGCATGCTTTTAATATGGAAACAAATTGTAGAGAATCCAGTGTATCAGAAAAAGGAAGAGCTTTTGTTTGTAGTAAATCAAAAAATGTATAATGTTTTTGGATATAGGATTAAAAGTGAATATTCACAATGCCTACACTCAAAAACAAACAAGCAAAAAAAAATCCAGGACTTCATCAAGATCCACATACCATGTATGAACACTGAAAATCTTTAGAAAATGGTCTTCTCTAAAGATCATCCAAAAACGCATGCCACAATTGCCAAAAAACAGAACATGTACATTTGTTGGTTTTTATACCCTTATAAGATCTTTGTCTGTGATAAGTATACACTAAATGTATATATTTTAATGACACTAGAGGAAGCAGATTGTTACTGGCATTAAAGTACAACCATTTCTAGACGGTTTAAATGCCACAGAGTCCCCTGGTTAAAATGTAAAGCTGCACAGCTTGCCTATGTCACCTTTATGATAAAGTTAAACCAGCAAAAGGTCTTATCTTTACTCTACATTTTACTGCCAGGTTTTATTTATATCAAGTATCGCTGCAGCATTCTGACCAGCCCAGAGTTAGCAGCAAGTGGCAGGAATCATATAAAACGCAGTTTCTTTTTTTTCTTTTTTAAAACAAAGTGCTTTTCTAAGATATACATACATATAAATAGGTACAAAATAAAGTGTCAACATTAAAAAGCTCAACTATTTAAAAGCTTTAACTTAACATAATACATAGAAAACACTGAAATGCAAGGGTATGGAATTCACTAAAGATTCAAAGTCTACTTTGAAATGCTAGACCAAAATCATATTCTGGTTTTCAGACAAAAAGCTATAAAGTTATGTATGCCCAGTATTTCTGAGCAGTAAAAAAGGGGCCTTTTAATACCTTGTCAGTTTGTCACAGAAATTTCTACCTGATTGCAAAACTGCTCTCTGCACTGCTCATGAAGTTCAACAAGGCCAAGTGCAAGGTCCTGCACACGGGTCGGGGCAATCCCAAGCACAACTACAGGCTGGGCGGAGAGTGGGTCAAGAGCAGCCCTGAGGAGAAGGACTTGGGGGTGCTGGCTGACGAGAAGCTCAACATGACCCATCAGTGTGCCCTGGGCTGCATCCCCAGCAGCGTGGGCACAGGGTGAGGGAGGGGGTTCTGCCCCTCTGCTCTGCTCTGGTGAGACCCCCAGGAGTCCTATGTCCAGCTCTGGAGCCCCCAGCACAGGACAGACCTGGAGCTGCTGGAACGGCGCCAGAGGAGGCCACTAAAACAATCAGAGGGCTGGAACCCCTCTGCTGGGAGGAAAGGCTGGGAGGCGGCTCCAGGGAGACCTTAGAGCAGCCCTCCAGTACCCGAAGGGGCCTGTAAGAAAGCTGGAGAGGGACTTTTGACAAGGGTAGTGATAGGACAAGGGGTAAGGGCTTTAAATTAGAAGAGGAGAGATTTAGGTTAGATTTAAAAAAAGAAATTCTTTACTGTGAGGGTGGTGAGGCGCTGGCACAGGCTGCCCAGAGAAGCTGTGGCTGCCCCCTCCCTGGCAGTGCTCAAGCCCACGTTGGACGGGGCTCTGAGCAGCCTGGTCTGGTGGAAGGGGTCCCTGCCCATGGCGGGGGATTGAAACGAGGGGATCTGTAAGGTCCCTTCCAACCCAAACCATTCTGTAATGCTATGAAATGCTGCCTTGTCTACACCGTTTGGACACAGCGTAAGGACCTCTCGTATCTGAGCAGTGTGTTAACACCATCAGAAAGGAACAACAGTATTCAGATCTTGGTACAGACATGGCCTTAACTTCACAAGAGACATTCTCTGTCGGCATCTCCGGAATAACTGCAACATCAGCAATAATTACAGTAGGAATACATCTGACCCACTGTGTAAAGCAGCAGCCAACTCTCACCTCAACCTAACAACAACAAAAACACCTGAAACAAAACCACTCGCATTCCACTCAGATTTTGCAAGTCTTAAGTGGATTTACAAAGTTTTGCCTAAATTGCCCTGGGTATTTGTTCAGTCTCTTGTAGGAAAGACTTTCTGTACAGCTCAGTAGTGGTATTTTGGCCTCCTCCTCCCTCTCGGGTCTTCCAAAATATTGAGATACAAAGCAAGCTGTGTGCACGCTCACAAGTATGTGGCAGGGCTGCCACCTTCATCATCCACTCTTACTGCACTATTACCGATTCAGACTTCTTTTTATAGTACAAGCTTGGATATAAAAATAATCTACTTATAAACAAAAAGGAATCACAGTACAAACAAACTTAGACAAACTAGAAGTGGAGAAGTTCCCCAAAGGGACTGGGGAGAAAGCCTTCATGGACTCTTGCATTTTTTTTTCAGCAGCTACATTTGAAAATATTTGGTATTTCTATTTTCAGTAAACAGTGTTTTGTCATCTTTAAATAGGGAGAGAAAGAACAGGGAGGAAAGGGGGGGGGGTCCATGAAACCAGAGAATGATCTTGCCTTGAGATAAAGTACTTTCTCATCAAAGGCTAAAGCTTTTAATCTGTACGTTAACACTGACTACAAAGCCAACTCTTATTAGCAGAAGAGCAAATAAGAACTCTGTTAATATTCCTCAATCATAGAAACTACTGAATTAACAAGAATAAGTCACATATAAGTTTGAAGAAGCTAGTTTCGAAATACCTGTACAAAAATATAAAAGTCTATAAATTTTTTTTTTGTTTGAAGCCTGTGTTGATCCTTGGAAACATCACATGCATAATAATACATCAACTGGAAAAGTGGCAACTAAGGAATTAGATATTTGTAGCTCTGTTTTTCTCTTTACATATATACACCTTACAATAAAAATAATTTTATTTTGGTTGTTTGGTGGAAGTATACTACAACAAGCTAAATTTTTTTTTAAATTCTCAAAGTTGAAAACTATTTTACCAATAGCTTACTAAAATCCAAATATATTAAAATCTCCTACAGTAAGTGCAGAGAAAAAGGATTTAAAGACTCCGAGACGGCCACCAACTTATCTACCATGGAAGCGAACTACAAGAACAGCAAAATAATATTGTTATGTATGAATGCTCCTTCTGTAGATAATTGGACCCAAACAAAAAAAATTCACAGTTCAGTAAGATCCCTAACCCTGACCTTTAATTTTTTTTCTTTTTTCATTTGTTTTTACATTCAGTACAGTATCATATAAGCTGTGCAAAACTTTACTTAGACTGGCAGTTCGCCATATCAGTTGCATTTGTCTTTGGTACAAAAATAAACAATCGCATTAATGTGCAAGTATTTGTTTTCTTCCGGCCAAAGTACCGAAATTGAGTTTTCTAGAGCCATCTTTTATACAATACATAGACTCTGTGGCATATATCTACATTTTCAACATATTCCTATATACATTCAAAAATTTTAAGAGCTGGAACAAATACATTAAAACCTATAATCTTACCATCTATACATCTTTTTTTTCCCCCCTCAGGGTTTTCTTCATACAAAACTTTACCGGCTTACACTGATAGCTCTCCCCCAAAAATACAAGGCACAAAGAATATACTTTTTTTTTTCTCTTGCTTGCACAGACATTTAAATACTATATTAAGCTCAGAAAATTAAAGTCTTATATGGCACACTAGCTCTAATGCCATATGTGCTATGTACAAGTTAATGGTTGCAAAGAAAGTTCACTGTTTAAGAAGAACAGAATGAAATCCAATTATTAAAAAAGAAAAAAAGAACAGAAAAAACTTGCCAAATTGACAGCTTTACCAAAAAATGCTTCCTCTTATTTTACTTGGAGCATAAACCTGCCACAATGTCTGGCATATGCTAAAAATCTTTACTAGCAAAACCATGTTTTTGCTTCTAAAACAAAAGTGACATATTCTGGTCCTACGTAACCTAATTTTAAAAAGAATCCTCATATCTGTATTTAAGCTTAAAGCAGCTTTGAAACTATCTGATTTATGCTCCAAAAATGCTATTAAGCATTTTATATCATGCTTTGATTTGTTTTACTACATTGTTATTTAAAAACAATGGAACCTAATTGTCAGTGTTTACATAATGCTAAACTGACATGCAGACCAGAATGCAATTTACACTGAAGTACTTGACAACACAGGTAGAATCTGATCGATGAGAACAGCGGAAGTCATGTCTTAAACTTTTGACACTGGTATTCGTAGCCCTACAAGGCCACCGGTGGGGTCTCCTTCTGCAGTCTTCTCTAAAACTTGATTCACAAATTCTGATGTCTGCCCAGCTACAGGTAGACCTAAAAACGGAGGGTAAGAAAACATGTTGTAAGGTTACTATTCATTGCACATTTTTGTACATTCTTGCAAGTAACACAAAGCCAATGAACACTTTGGTTAGTAACCAACCAGAAGGCATAGACAACTGAAATTAGGAAGTGCTTCTTTTCTCTATTCCAGAAATTGTTTGCAATCTAATGTATCGTAGATCATATGTCTCTTCTTCACATACATGCAAGTACATTAAGTTCACTGCTTACCAAGGGTGTCTTTAATAAGTACGTTCAACTTTTGTTCCATGTTGACTCCTCTATCATCTTTAGGTACCTGCACCCGATTAACTATTTCTTGTTTAATGGAGTTTATCACAAACAGTAAATTATCTGCAAAAAAGAAAACCCGGATTAGATGTACAGCACATTCCCCTTGGATGCAAAAGAGATCCACAGCTGTCCACACACTGTCATCTGTAAGTGTCAAAGGTGTCACATCACACTTACTGTAAAATTAAGATGTAATAGTTTACATCTGTAAGCATATTTAAAAATATATTTACATTACAATCATACATTTAGATAATTTACATCTGTGAAGTAGCTCAACACTGCAGGTAACCCAATTTACACGCACTTTATAAAGCAGATTGTTTTTGTACCAACAAAATCGTTGGGTTTGTACCAACTCTGTTTTCTCTATAAACTGCCAGGTATGACCCAGGTTACACGATGGCGCAAAACACAGACTTGTCTGAACAAAAGAAAAATTAAGATGTGAAGAGTTGTATTTACCATATTCCGTGTTGAGACCCCAGAGTTTTACTTTATTGGCTTCATACTGGGCTTTCTTTTTTAGTCTACAAGCCCTATAGTAAGAAGAGGGGAAGAATTAGAACACTAACAAAAATTCCAGAATACTAAGAGCATCTGTCTTCTTGCCACATGAACTTATCAACCAATACTTCCAGAGCTGTGATGTACAATATCATCCGTCTACTCACTCACCTTCACTGAAAGCACTCTGCTACCTACATTTGCTTACGTTTCACACTTGTGGATTTTATCACTGTATCAATCACTTGCCCTGCAGCTAAGTAAGCCAGCTTCCAGTGGAAATACAGCATTATCTAGGGAACAGGCAATGCACACCTCCAAAGTGCCAGCTGCCCTGCTTTTTGATAAACCGGTAATTAGCCCATTGCAGGAACTGTCATGATGAAGCAGGATCTCGAGGCAAAAATTAGTTAGATCTTAATTGTACAGTTTTACTCATCCATGCAGTGTTATCTAATATATACCTGGAAGCCAGCTTGTTCTTTTCTTTTCTTGACCTCGGTCGGGCAGTTAAGGGAAGTTCACTGACTGGCGTCAGGTCACTGATCACCTTGTTCAGCTTCCTCAGCTCATTACCAATCTGGAGAAGTTTTCTGGGGTTGGGAGTCAGGTCTTCTACATCAGTCCTCCGTGACTTCTTTGCTGCATATTTTCCTGTTTTAAATATGCAGAAAATTGGGTTGGGAAGTGACAAAATACATACACAAAGCTAGGAAAAAACATTCTTAAATCTGTATTTTTTGGAGTGCAGTTTAAGTTCCTTTGTTCATTACAAGAGAACAGACTGGAATCATGTGATCCCTATGGCCTTTCACAACAGAAAAAGCATTTCCAGACAAACTGCTTTGTTAAAGTCATACTATATCCAGATCAGATAAGAGCAAATACTGCTGGCTATGCTACTGGATGTGACAGACAGTATACACACAACTGCGCTGGAAAATGAATGCCACAAGTTCAAACCCAGATGTTCTGCCCCAACTGTAACCTGCTAACTCGTGTTCAGCCAATATTTCCTCAAGTTGATTAAATTCCTAAATAATCTTATCGTTGAAGTTCTGTATTAAGAAATAGTGTGGAGGCCTGGTACGGAAATGATCTTCAGTAATATTGAGCTCAAACAATCCACATAAAGACTAGTTAACCCCTTTTGTATGTATCTGAAGCTATTTAAGGCCTGGTTTTTCTGAGGAATTACACATATTCAAGACAAAATCTTTATTCTTTAAGATTCTCTGCCACTGCTGTGTCTTTTTCCAGATTTCTATTAAAAATGTCTGTTGTTACAGACACTTGCATGAGAATGTTAATAAAACTAACAAAACCTGCTCCAGAAATATTTATTAGAGAGCTGATAATTTAGCATGATTTATTTGAGGTAGCAGATGACCTTGGTACACATCTGTATATGAAAATTAAAAAATCCTGCATGTGTTATATTCTGTAGCTTCTGGATGTTAAGTAGTGTTTAAGCCCCAAAATTCCTTGCATACGCACCTGACTTAAAGGTCACTTGCTCCTCCAGTGTTTGGTGGGACTGAATCCTCAAGGCATGTCTGGTTATTTGATGTTTATTAACAAGTATAGATATAAGCCTTACATCTATAAGGCTTAGGAGCATAAGAAGGAGCAGTGAGAGGGACTTTAGGTACTGGTATTTCACTACAAGATAAATAAGCATACAAAAACTAAGGAGATTTTAAAAAAATGTTTTCTTCCCTGAATAAATCTACAAGTAACAACAACAAAGTATTTTTGTTTAACAGAAGGTAAACTGCCATGGTGTAATTTTCAGCTGTAAGGGAATGTTAACATTACAACCAGGGAAGCTGGTTTTTTCAAAGCCAAAATCAAACGGAGCAGCCTACCAAAGAGGTCCTGTGACAAGAAAACAAACGTCACTCCTAAGAGTGGTTTGTTCTGGGTGATGTTAGTGTGCGGTACAGCAAATTGCTAATCAAAAGATTACGGGAATAAACCACAGTTATTAAAACATTTGGTTTAAGTTTANTAAGAGGGTATTTTAAAGAAATAGTTTATTCACAGAGGAGTAACTGCTTCACTGTGCTGCATTCACATAGGTGGGAGAAACAAGTAGGGAGGAACAAAACGAGACAGTTATGCCTCATTGCTGGTTCTGTAGTTCATACTGCCATTAACGTGAACTTTGCATCTCAGATCACTTCCAGCTTACTTCTGACACAAGCAAGACTGAAACTAACAGCTATAAGGGGCAAGTATCAGTCAAGCGAGCCATCCAATATGTTTACAGTATCGCACTGAGAAAATTTCAAACTTGGGGTTTCCACTGAAAGCCCTTGGAAGTTACTATCCTCAATTCATCTACCTTCCTTTGGAAGAAACCACACTGAAAGTTACCACTGTATGTTCACTGTGCCTTCCTTGGAAACTGTGCAGAACCGTGCTAATTAAGCAACAGACTTACAGTGTTTTAATGATTTACTTTCATGGCCAGAACTCAACTTCTCAGCACTTGCAAGTATCGGAGTTTGGCTACTGAAGGGGTCAGAATGAAAGACATTCACTTGTAGCTAGGACTCAATACTTACCGTGATGGAGACCATTCTTCTGATACATGTTACTCGGTAACGTATCTCGATTCCACTCGGATGGCCTCAGCATTCTTTCTTGTTGCGATGGTGTTAGTTGCTCACTGTACTCCCAGAAGTATCTCCGCTTGCCTCTTTTCCGAGAGGATATTGCAGTCATTTCTTTTAAATCCTCCACAGAATCATTTTCATACCCTAAAAGGATGCATTGCATTGTTTATATAAAGTTGACAAAACTGTTTCTAGCCCTTTAATGGTGGACTGAGTATTCAAGTTAAGAGCAAAACCACAGATGAGACCTGTTTTACTTTATCTAATAGACTTGGTTTTCAGCGTCAGCTATTGGGTACTCGCCTTAAATCCCGGGACAGACACTGGAGCCAGTGATGGCGCTTCACTAGTGGAAAAGAGACAAATGCATTGAAAGCCCCTTTATGTTCTCTGTCCCCTTAAGCTCTATTGCTCTTCTCCCCCACAATCCCACCGCTGCAGAGTACAGACAACAGCCGTCGCAGAGTGTTCTTCCACCCTTATAATTTTCTCCATGAATCTGCAGGAACATAATCCTACCTTGCCTCCAGATTTTAATTAATCTCTCATCAAAAAGTGTGGAAAGATAAGCAGATAACAAAGATGGGCTAGCAAAAGACTAATAAAGAAAGCAAAACTATTACATCATAAAATATTTTGAGTTGGAAGGGACCCACTAGGATCACTGAGTCCAACTCTTGTTCTTCCTTGAGTTTAAATACCTTCAAAATCAAAGCACCCATCTCTGCTAGACTAGAAGAAGGGGGCTCTTATCAGGACAATGACCTAAAGCCCGTAAGAAAAGACCATCTAAACTGAAGGGATCTGGACACAATGTGTTCGGTCTCTTCCTCACCTCTTTAGTGGGATGAAAAGAAGCGATCCACAGTAAAGCTACAGAGTATTTTAGATGTATATTACGATGCACTTGATATGATGAACTGTTCATGAAGTACATGGAAACTGTAATGCCATTATCCACAATGCATAAGCATCTATACTATAATTACCTAAGTACAAACCAGTTTCCAAAATCATACATATGCTTTAGAAAATAAAGACAACTTACACTAAGGTTAAAAAAACCCCAAACCACTGCATCGCCTTTTGTACTAAAATGCTACATAATAGTTCACATTTATTTAAAAAACAATGCATTTCAAAACATCACACACACTGATGAAGCTTAAAGAAAAGCCAACCACTGAACAGACTGTAAGCTTAACAAGCCTTGACCCCATATGCTTGAGTTCTGCTTCATCTTTTAACAGCAGCACAAAGAACACTTTCTTCTTTTTAAAACAGTCCATTCAATTACTCTGTTTGCCCTTCAAAAACCAGTTGAAAGAGGAAAAACAAATTTTCTTGCTTTCGTCTGACTCTCATGTCATAACCCAAAGTATGAATAAAAGTTAGGTGTGGAGAAGGATTAAATCAGTTATAACTTTCTGTTTCTAATAATTTCATCATTTATTTTGATTCTCTAGTTTATTAAAAAGACACTATTTTAAAGGCAAATCAAACAAGGAAACATGCGCTACAAAACATTTTTTCTTCTATAGCCAAAATGATTATGACAATTTATATTAAAGACAGTTTCAAACACCATAAATATTTTTAACTGTACTTCCATTTTACCCGAATCCTGTTTGACATAAGTATCAAAATACTCTTAAAAATCCCACTTACTTTCCACTTGAAAGAACATATCAAGCTATGTAACTCATTATACAGATATGTATAAATTTAGCCCATTTTCATGATAACACAGAATTAAGCCAACTGATGAAAAAAAATCTCTTTAAGAGCTGATGTGTACAAATGTACAAGGTTAAAATCAATACTTCCTGTTTGCTTATTTAAACTATAATTACGTTAGCAACTTAAATTATGTTGACTTAATGCATCCTGCCTTGCAACTCTAACACTGACCTCCTATCATTTTAAAGTTACATAGAATGATCTAGTGCACATTGTCCTAACCTAGTCTGTAACATACAGGAGTGCAACAAATCTGTTTAGCTTTTCTGCACTGTATGCATCTTCCTTCAATACTCCTCTTAGCAAAGACCACAGAGCAGTCTCCCTTTCTTTGGCGGGCTTCTAAGAAATCTGAGAGGGTTCTCGTATTTACCTTTCAAGCCCTTCGCAAGTCCCTCCTAAAAATCTTTGTTCACATCCCTTACTATGGTTTTAGGTTTAAGTTCACCAGGGTTAAGTAAAACAGAGAACAAGATAGACATGACTTCTGCGTCTTACCAGATTAAAAGCAAAAATAGCCCCACCAAGACACAACTAGAAAAACCCTTCTCTTTACCATTTAATCATACTAGCTTCTGTCAAAGCATTTATTAGTCTTTTCCCCCAAGCTGATGGTCCAGGTGCTCAGAACAGATGCAATGCCACATCTCTAAACAACCTCCATGTCTCTACAAGCACTTTTCCCTTTCAGCTATTTCTTCTCCAGTGCTACTGAAAACTGGATCAGTTGTTGTACCTCCCATTTCTGGAATCTCTTGACTACTTGATGAGAGAAGTAGTGATTTACAAATGTTTCTATTAAATGAGATAGGTAAAATATACTAATACTGGCAAAAAAAAAAAAATGTTTAAGTGGTAGAAAAGGCCTGGGCTAAAAAGTCCCATAATAAACTACCTTTGCAGGTGACCAAAATTGCTACATCCGTACCATGGTGATAATAAAAACACTGTTGCCCAAACTTGCCTGACAGCCAGTCATATTTTTAGTGACTTCTCCAAATTCCTGAAGTTCACAATATCTATGTACTTTCTCAGACAACAGTAATGCTTTAAGAAAGCATTTCATGCACTCCAAAATCATACAAGAAGAATAAACAAAAGCAAACTGTGTATAAAATACATCAAACGTTCAGCAATAACTCCTATGTTTGCTTTCAGTACTACAGAAAGTTAAATCTTCCTGTGCCATGCCTATTTTTAGGAACTTTATCCATAGTATTTACCTTACTCTGAAAGTAGAAAAGCAACACAATTTACAAGAGTGACATAACCTTCTAATACAATCAAAACACACGGTGAAACTTTTAATATCACCATACTTGAGGTGAATGGCTTCATTCGCTTAAAGTTCTAGCAAGCTTGTAGAAGCCAAGTTCCTTGGTTACTGTACCGCACAACACAGCTGTATTTAGGAGGTGAGAGTGCTTGCTTGTCAGCAAAATTTGAACAAACAGCAAATAGTTAATGTAATTCCACCAACTGAAATCCCAGCATCTTATATACGACATCTCTTTTTCAAGGCTACCAAGCTTTCTGTGCGACATGCCTCTGTGGGCTGCAAAGCACTGTGCAGTACAGCAATCATTACAGAGCTGTTAATAGCTACTCAAAGCCCCACAAAATAGAGGCAGTTCAATTCAGAAGAAGGGAGGAAGAGGTTTTAAAATATTAATAAAAATGTGTTAGTTACATGTAAAAGTAACATAAAGGGCATAATGCTTAACAAGTTTAATGCCAACTCAGGAAATCCACTTAGAAAATAATTTAAGCTGAGTTCATTACGACAAACACTGACAAGCTTTAGGGAAGCTGCTGTTTTTAAAAAGGCAAAATTTCAGCTGCTTTCCCCCCCGAACTTACATATTGCCAAATGTCTGAATACCTTAATTATGATACTCTACAACAAAGCATTTATAAAGTGTGAATACTGTAATACTTTCTACAATTAAACTAATACTTGGTTACAGTCCTGTCCCTTTCCCTTCATTTTATTTTCATTTTTTCCCTTTCACTTTATTTTTATACAACGTTACCGCTTTGTTACCTTCTAGGTGAAGGTTAGTTCTTATTTCTGTTGTTAAGGCTCCATTTCTACATGCAGAAGAGAAGAATTCAGTATCCTTTGAAGACCCACTAAGTGATACTGCTGAAAACCACCAAGAAACAGTTCTATTAGTTTCAGTGGTAAGTATTCTTTGGATTCTGTGGAAAACTGTACCTACAGTAGGACTTACGTAATTATGAAACTATTTCACTCAGGCTATGATTTCATACCAGCTATCAAGAGGCACAACTCTGGATAAATTCAAAGCAGCAACCTACTGAAGCACTAGAAAGCTCTGCATATCCTGTCGTCAAGCCATGAAAAAAGACAAAAACTGCAGGTAGCTGCTCTACGACCTTAGCCTACAAGCTAGGTTTCCTGTATTCTCTATTATTATTTTTGTTGCATGACCACAGTCTATGCATTTTTTTCTCAAAACAGGGCAATAGAGACATTGTGTAGTTTTCATTAATTACATTTTGCAAAGCACTTAGAAAATCTGGTTTGAAACTTCGTAACTGAAGATCAGTGTTGCTCATCTGTAACTACAGAGCATTCAAAAGCATTCTTTCCCACTTGGCAGACAAATCCATTAACCTCCACGTTAACAAAGCCCACCATTGCCGGTACCTGGTTCTGAGAAAGTATCGCTGATGTCGTCATCTTTATCATCCTCATAATCTTCTTCCTCATCATCATTTTCAGACAGCTCGTGCTCACTGCCAAATCCTTCATCGTGGTCCTCATCTTCAATATCGTCCTCATCATCCTCATCTTCCTCGGGGTCTCCTTTGGCTGACTGTTCACCCAAACTGTCTGTTACAAAAAGAGAATAGTTGTGCTCTTCTTTCTTCTGTGAAGAATCTGACACTGATGTGCTGGCAGAAAGACTGCTCTCCCCCACAGTGAGCCCTGGGGTTTCCTGGGGTGGACTGACGAGCAGTTCTTGAGTCTCTTTAAAAGGCAAAACAGGAGGCGTACTGTGACCATGAGGGGACTCTATTCCTTTTCTTTCCTGTCTCTTTGCTACAGTACCACAGTAGCAGGTGTTTTCCTTTGCTGCATCAGCATGCGTCTGGCTCAGCACTGGTCTGCTCTGTGGTAAAGGATTGATCTTTACTTTTGCCTTTTTAACATAGTCTTTACATTCAACATGAATGTTCACTTTTTCAGTATTGTACACATTTGTCTTCACCATGATTTGTGTACTGGAAGCAGGCTGAGTTGCAGGTTTGCTTGCCTTCTGAACACAGTCCGACAAAGGTGCCTCAGCCTGAACGTTCTTGGACGAACAGACTGGGGCTGCTGCTCTGGTTGCAATTTTTTTGCCAGGTAACAAAGAATTTAAAGGGTTTTGTTTTACACTGAAGAGCAAATCAGGGTAATAGAGTGAATCAGAAACAGGTTGGGAGTCCTCACTGTTAAGCTGAGCCAGTGTCGGTGTTTTGCTTATCACCTCTTCATCTTGGTATGGGCTTGAAAAGTCATCAAGGCCCAGGTAATCCACCTCTTTTGTTCCCCAGATGTCACAGCTGGTTAATTTAGTGTACTTAGTTAAGTCTTCACAGTAGGTATCCCACTGCTCCCACTTCGAGGTGAGCGCAGCTTCTTTGTCCAGGATGTCTGTAAAAGACTCCAAGTTCTCAAGGTCTTTGCAGTCTTCCATTAAAAATAAGTTGTCTCTGGAGCTTTGCTGATAGTCCATTTCTCTGTCCTGTGCGTAAGACGACAAGTTAAAGATTAATACAAAAAAAGTATCGATCATCTCTGTGCTCTACTTAATCTAGTATGGTGAGCTTAATTCCAGTGAAGTGTAAGAGAGCGGTAACATATGAAGAGACCTCAACTTCCAGCTAAAAGCTTCTTTTGCGGGTCAGAACGAAGTCCAGCTTCCATGCTTCAGCAGCAGCAGATCCTTCTGAAGAGACTGCCAAAGATATAAGTCAAATGCTGCTGGATTCTTTTCATGCTATTGCAAACTCATCTGGTCATCATCAATTAGACTAGGTACCAATATCCATGTATTTAAAATACTAAAGACATCACAGACATGCTGTTCTACTCTCTTTTAACCTAGGTCAATCTTTGCTGTATCCTTAAAAGAATATGCTCAAGTCCACCAGTTGCTGGAAAACCGCGTTCTAACATGATCAGTTAATGACTGTGAGCTACCTTTCTTCTCTGATGCAGCGAAACAAACAAAAAAAAGAACACTAGTATAAGCAGCTCATGAGTCAACTTTTATTTTGCTTCCCCTGCCTTCGCAGCTTGGGTGAACTAGCATATAGCTGCTCTTGCAGAAAAGATTGCAAGAAAGTGTCTCAAGCATCATTACATAACGCCAACACAGCTCTATTTGAGACATGCATATCAAACCTCTCCTGACGGCCAGCTTTAACAAGCGCCTATTGAGGAAGCATCACATCTGCTGGACAAGCAGTTAGGCTCTTCCATAATCAGTAGCTAGCAGTAATGAATAATCTTCTACATTCTTGAACAAATATCCCTTTATTACTATATGAACTCAGGGTATTAGTCAAGTGGAGAAAATTATGTACACACACAGAAAGATGACCTACCAGTTCATACATAAAGTCTGGATCTGAGCTGCTTGCCAAGAGATCCGTGCTCATCAGAGTCTGCTCTGAAAACACATGGCTCCGAAAGGCGTCCCCAAAAGGAGGGTCCATTCCACTCACACTGGGCTAAAATAAAATTGATACTGATGTTTAAAGCATGCTATAAAAAGGCATAGTCTTCTCTTCAACAAAACATAAAGAATATTGCCATTTCATCCAAGACTCTGAACTTCTGCTGTACTTGCATCTGGAAGGTTTTTGCCTACTCAGATAAGCACGTCATTTCACAGAGCAAGAGAATGCTTTTAGAGCAACTAACAACATGCAGCTCTTTAATCAAAGGACACATTTGTATTCATCATATAGCTGCAAGAGCATTGCTCATTCCTTCTTTTTTGTTGGTTTGAAATTCTCGTGTGTTTGCCAAGTTCAGGGATACGTTAGCATTTGTAGAAGAGGAGAGCTAGTACTGGCAAGATCTGTGAGCATCAGTAGGCACTACACGCTGGCCAGGCCTTCACCCTAATACAAACCATTTGTACTAAAGCACTGTTGACTGTTTTTAGAACCATTAGAACTCATAAAACTTACACCTGAGATTGTAACAATTGCTGAATTTATTATAACTAAATCAGGAGTGTTGTATCTCTTGAGAATGAAGTAGAACTTTGCAAAAAAACATTATGCAGGATGACTGGGCATGCAGGGAATGGGCAGCAAGGCTTTCTGCTACATTTAATTCCAGACCTCTATTTCTCTTCTAGACACACTCTCCCTGAGGGTTGGGAAGGGAGAAACACTGTACTGCTGAAAATCATTCAGTGTGCTGATGTGTGAATCGCTGCGGTAATAAAAGGCTGCTCTCCAGGCATCCACCGTTGTCAAAGAGGACAACTTTACTGAATCCTGCTGTGTGAACAAATACAGCACCAAGAGAGGCAACACAGGTTCCACCATAGGCACTACTGGCACTCCAAAATATACACCATTTAATCTCTTCTAAATTCTCCCTGCTAACGCCAGTCACATTTGCTCTTAAACTTCCTCTTTTTTGTTGTTAAATAAGGAAGCAGAATTACTTACAGAAGCAAATAAAATCATAACAGACTTACCTGAGGCATTTCCAAGCCCAGATTCCCCAAATCCAATTCCAAACTTCTTGTTTTATTCACTTGTAGATTCCTTTCCAGCTTTACTTCAGTCTCAGTGAGTTTACACAATCCATGCAATGAAATTTTTCCTTAGGATAACTTCAGTTCACCCTGATGGAGCTCTTCTATTTGTAGACTTCTGTGTAGAATAAACACAGCAAACCCCAAGGAGGTAAGTAATCCTTCACCAAAAACGTAGTGTTTAAAAAACAGTCAAAGTGAAGACAAAAATTTCCCCTGAAAACTGATTATTCCTCATGCTGGAATGTATAGTAATTTTCTTCCCCTGCCATCTTTCATCAAATGAAAAGCCATAGATGCTGCAGAACAGAGTTCCTGCAAAAGGCTTTTTGGCTGAGTTACATTTTGTTGCCTTTTTTCCTCACTATCGAGACTATGAGCCCTACAGACATATGAAAAGAAAAGCCTGCCTAATTGGAAATAATGACTAGCATACTGCTGGGTATATAAGAGAGAAACAATCTTTATGACTAATAAAACAGAACCAATAAATTCTAAAAATGTCTTGGGCAGACGTCTCAAAACACGATTTTCACAATAGGCAGTGATACAGTTTCTGTGCTATCTCCTCCGTCTCTTAAGAGACGAATCCATCCAGCAGCAGGTAAGATCGCACCCATCACTCATACAGCAACATCTAGTGGCAGAGGGTTACGGCAAGCGTGCTCACCGTCCAGCAGCAGAGGAAGGAAGAGACAGACCTCCCCAACACAACAAATTAAAAACTGTGCCAAATTCAGAGCTGCTTAATAAAAATATCTTCTCTATTAATTTCAAGTAAGGCACATGTTGAAATGGGTCCAATTTATCTATTAGTAATTTTACCAGTTTAGTAGTTTCTGTAGAACCGCTGCTACTTCAGATGTTTACGTAAAGGCTTTTCCGAGCCTCATGCCCTCCTTAATCCTGCGTTTTCTAACAATGCAAAGAAAAACTGTAGAAAAGCAAGTACCTTAGCACTAGTATCAGTAACTATACCTACACTAGAAGTATGACAAAAGACTCATAAGTAACAGGAAGTAAAAAAGAACAAGGTTACATCAAAAACAGTAATAAAAAAAACAAACCTTAGTATCTAATGCAACTACTTTGTCTCCAAGGATGCTGCCTTCTTACTGCCTTGCTTGCCTGCAAGATCCCTACCCTTACTGAAAAAGTCTCTTTACCAAAAAAGCAGCATTAGAGGAGCATAATCGAAAAACTGAACCCTCATACTTGTACAGCTGTTCAGCACTATCAGTTAAAATATATTTGTTTCTTTGAGCAGGATTCTCCACTCAGCACCGCTCCTAAGTCAGACTTTGGCGCAATCTGCTCAGGCTGTGTTTATTCTCTTGTTTGGAAAAACAAATAATAAAGTAAAAGTGTTCTCCTACAGCGGAGCTATGCTCAGAACCCTCCTCCCACCAGCCCATGACAGCATCCCCATGACTATTCCTATTTTCAGATAGTATCTCAGCTATTTTATTATTTTCAGCATATCTACCACGAGACTGTTGTAAAAACAGACATTATGCAAAAAAGTCTTTACTTTTTTAAACATCCAGCTTTTCAAATAGCAGCTAGAGTATAGAGAACAACAATTACAAGTCCAGTTATACACAACTGCTCAGTAAAACCATGCTGCCACCGCCAAAGCAGGCCATTCCTTCCAGGGCCCTGTGATGAGTAAGAGCCAGTTCCTTCTGAGAAAATCTTCTTTCTGCTCTAAAACTTCCAGCGAACTTGTCACCTATCTTAAAGCGACATTTAAAGTTAAGTTTGTGTCCCAGGGCAACATGCCTGAACAACCCTTATTTCCCTTCACCCAGCAAAGGCCACAGCGCGCAGAACTCGCCCTTCCTATGCTGTTAAACGTGGCACGAACGACTAAGTCACTTTTCAACCTGGCCTGGTCTAGGAGAAAGGGCCTGTTCTTTAAAACAAATAAACGACGTTCTCATACGCCAAGAAAGAGGCAAGAAGGGTATGGTCTTTAACACCAACCTACACCTGAACAGTATCTTAGTTTCTTTCCACACAGAGTGGCAGAGATTGATGCCTTTTTCAACAGAACATCAGATTAATACCTTGACGTCAACACCAGAACACCACCGCCACCATCTGCATTCACACAGAAGACTGCCAGAAGTTCTGCCACTGCATGACATGAAGGGGAAAGGAAGGAGATGTTTGCTGCTTCTTTACTGGTTATTCTTTATTATGTTTTTGTTAGAACACATACCTCAAGGCATTCCACTGTGCTTCATACACAACTAGGAAAGGGGAGTGAAACTCAACCTGTACTGACACTGATTTCAGTAACAACTGACCAACACTTCCAAGTGTCAGGACCAGGGAGGTTTTGGATCATTTACAAAATCCTCAGAACAGACATCAAACTTTCGAAATACTTTTACCATCTCAAAGATTGGAGTGATCTTTTAGCTATAAACTTCTAGCACCGTTGAAGAATGACAGTGCATGTCCTCCCAAGTCAAAGCAGTATATCAGCTAATCCGATTGCTCCTGTAATTCTCTCTGTATTTCATTCTTGACATTTTAGAATATTAATACTTAAATGCGATCTGAATCCCATTAGGATCTAAGCAAGTATCCTACAACATAAGATTTTTCTCGGTAGCTCTACAGAGGGGGGAAACAGGGTGAGGCCATAAAAAGAAAGACACTGCCTCAGGGCACAATCTATGCATGCTTCATGCTCCCAACAAAGCAGACCTACTTCCAATTGCTTTCTAAATTTCCCAGAATCATCAAGATCTTCATTAAAAGCTTCCCAGCATTCACACTTAACTACCAATATTTTTTCATGAACTGGTAAATAAAGATGTAGCGTTGAAGTCAATGACACATATGGAAGCACAGATGTAAAGTCTGAAGTCTCTGTGAAGGAAAGTAACTTTGTAGATCGCAGCTGAAGTCCCATTTTTACAGAATTTATCATTATTGTCAGTCTCAGCTCAAGACTGAGTTAGAGCAGAATAGCGCAGTTGTTACGTTATCTATAGTGAATACAGATTTGAACGAACTGAAGGATCTGTGGCAGAGCTGAAGAATAGCAATGTAAGAATTACTGAAGATAAATACAGCAGAATTTCTACTTCAGGACAATTTTCATTAATGCCTTACATCAGGCCTTCCCAAGCGCAGAGATACGGAGGTGAAATCCCGCAGTTGCTTCACAGCAACTGAACTGCAGGTGGAACACACAGCCCGAGGCAGCGGGCAGGGTGCTGCCACTCCTGGAGCAGCCTGCAGTTAAATCAGATTAAGGTGATTAAGGAACCAGTCCCTGAGTTGGTTCCGTGTCTGCAGATTCTTGAGTCACATCAGTGCAGAGCTGCACCCCTGCTCCTGGGAGATGGCTCGCTCCTTCACGTGAGCATGAGGAAGGGTAAGACATCTCAGGAACTGCTATGCTGATCTAACATTTAAGGATTGGGGGTACTGATGGAAGCATGCATATACGCATTGGTTAAAATCCCCATCAGTCATCAATAAGCAACCAAAACCTGTACTACAGAGTTAACAATCCATTAATCTTACGAAAAATGCTCATAAAAATCCTCTGCGTTTATATTTACTTTATGAAAGTGCACATTTGGAATAGTGTAACAGTGGTCCCGTGACACCTGGGAAGACTGAACTTCAAACCGTCTAATGCAGGGCTTATTACATGGCATTACTGATGCAGCAGCACATTCAAACTGGCCGACAGCAGGGCCTGAACTGAAAACACGCAGCATGATGGAGGTGCACGGCAGTTACCATGCACGCGCCGCTTCCCTAGGCTCGTAAAACACCCGTCTGTGATGATACAGTATCTCCAGAGAGGACCTTGTAAGAGAAAAACCTAAGCTGCTGACATTCAGCTTGACGAGTCTGAAAGTCTTCCTCAGTCACCTGTATGAATCACTTGCACTGCAGCTATAACCAAAGTTGCTATTTCTGTCTCAATTCAGATGTGTATTTTGTACAACTTGAAAAGCCCACAGAGCATCGCTATACCATTTTGTTGATTGTACAGTGCTTATTATCACAGCAGCTAAATGCCTGTTATAAATACATTACATGAACAATTACACTGTTCACGACAGTGACTACATCATCCAGCACAGTTTGTCAAAGCTACATTTTTGATGCAGATAAAAAAAATGGCACGTCACGAGAGCCTGTCAATATGCAACCTCCGAACTCAAGCTAAAACATTCAAAATACTGAACTCTGAATTTCAGAGAATGCACAAAAACTCTGCCACATATTTTAAAAGAACCATTATGTACCACGCCGTGTTTGCTGTATCTGGACATTTTATGAAGTACTACAGTTAAGAGATGCATGAAGTTCTCCTACACTCCTGTTTAAACTTTTTCTCCTTCCACAGTCTGTGCCAATTTGTTTCCTATTACAGAACATACTCTGCTTGGTGTGGTCTTCAAGCACAGAACGTATTTTTCTTAGCTTGTTTCCGAGTGTAATGTTCTTGTTGGTTTTGTTTTTCCTCTTTATACATGATTCTTCAATTAGCCAGACTTAAAAAAATTATTTTATTTCCCCCCTCTGACCAAGACACTAAGTTTTATTTTGATGGTGGGGTGGTTTTTTCAAGGTTTTTTTTCAGAGCAGGTGAGCAAAGACACTCGTGTAAAAGGTCTTCCTCTGCTTCCACCCACTGTCGCCTCATTCACCTACTCATCCAAAGAAGCCAAGGCCCTCTACCTTCTTGGTGATGTATTTGTATTAAAATGCCAGCCTAAGCATCGAAGGCATTACGCCCTTCGCCTTCTCTATCCTGGAGAGCAAACAACAGCTGCTCAAGACACCCAGATCCTAAGTTTGATGGAGCATTGCCATTTGAAAGAACCAAAGATACGAAGACTGTTTCACTTCTTGTAAGCCTCTTCCCTTCAGGAGAGGGAAACTGCTACTTCACTGTCTGTGTTCCTTTGCCTCTGCTGACCTTCCCTTCCCCCCTAGTATTATTTTTCTGATCCTACTTGCCCACAGGAGACAGACTTCAAGATCTGGAAGTGATACCACTGAACGAAAGCTCTGGTCTCCAACCACTCATGCAACCCCTCAGGCAAAAGAGCTGATGAATTACCAAAAAGAATACAGCACTATGAGATTTGTTTGAATTAATGCTCCTACACACCAATGCCAGATACCCAACTTTGAAGGGGTATTCTACTTCAGCACGACTGCGTGAGCAAACAGGCAGATGCCCATAACTGATCATAATGCAAGAGGCAGAAGGAAAAAAGTGATTTTTCCTTTTAAATAAACATCAACATATTGCATCTATGTATTTTATAATAACTATGCCCAGAATAATATATTCCTACTAGAACCACTAGCTTTTCTGTACCTTCTGGAACAAAAAGTGAGATTTTATTTTTTCAGTGCCAAGAGTGGGAGGTCCAGCATGTTAAACTTTTTATAACCATATTAATACATTTCAATTAATTCAAAAAAAACACCACTGTAGAGTTAGGAGAGTTGTTTGCATAAGAGAATTAGCAGTAAGACTAACATTCACAATTTTTTTTTGAGCCAAAGACTTCCCCTGAAGCAGAGTGCGGCCAAAGCAAAGACAGGGAAAAAAGCAAAACTAGACCACAATTTAGCTTACAGTCTCCAGCAATATTCTACACTCCTACATGAAGGTTTTTTCTGTACTTTTGTTTTCTGACAGTGCAGTGCAAAGTCTTTCAGGGTAAGAAAAAATTAATTCTATAGTTCCCAGAAAAAAAACCTCTTACGATGAAGGGAATGGTACAATCTAGTCTACTCTTCATACTGTAAAACTATGTTTTGTTATACTTTTGTTAGAAATGGGTTAGCAGTACAGCACACTTCAAAGCCAGCAACAAATCAGAAAAATGCATCAGTCAAAATAGCCCCAAAAGTAATAAAAAACAGCATAAGAGCTCAAAAACAGTAGAAGGATTTTTTTGTTAATATAGTAATATAATAGGGGAAATTACTATGGCAAGGTCTAAACCTTAAAATCTATGGTTGTGAGAAAACTTTTGGCTTGACTTTCAAGCCAACACCAACTTTCAAGCACTTCTTATGAAGTGCCCAATATCTTTATCAAACTTTTATTTTAAAACACCATTTAATTAGGCTTCACAAACCACACAGTGTTGACATGCAAGGCATGGGAATCCAAAACAGTGTGTTACCTTATTTATACCACACTATCAGTCTATTAGTCGGACAGAAGCTTCTATTTACTCCCAATTAATTCCTGCTAACGCTGAAGGAACTTTAAACCTTTATCCTTCAAAAAGCTCTTTTGCTACTCTCATTTAAAAAAAAACATAGCAAGGGTGTTCAATGGCTTGAAGCCTCTGCTGCAGATTTCTCTTACCAGTTCATACTCCCATCAAATGCAGACCAATTCTTTTTTTCCTCAGGTAAACTACAGGCTACAAAGTACTGCATGAGGTCTCTGAGATATTATTCACGCCTTTAAAAAGTACTATCACTGAGCATTGATATTTCTACAAGAAACCTTTCCTGCTAAAACAATCACCCGATATATTTCTTAAAACATCCTGTATTTCTTTACATTAACTTCTCATTAAGTTGCCAACAATAAAAATTGATGAAGTTCCTAAAACACCTGTGTCTGCCCTCTATAATTCTTACTATGAAAACATACGTGTAATAATAATAATTAACCCTCCCCAGAAGGATGCTTCGAAGCCACCTGGCTAGGCGACCTCAGGCCAAAGGCTAACCAACCTTTCCTCACCACCTTTAAAACAGCCTGAAGCGTTTGAAGGGTAACACCAGAACCTGACTCGGGTTTGCAGGTTCTGTATCGCACGGTTTCAGCGAGTCACCCTCCAGGGCCAGCAACTCAAGGATCCCGCTGATTTTCAGCGAGGAAGCGAACGTTTCGGCTGGCACCGCTGAGCGACTGACACTGCTCCGCCTGTTGCACGGAGAAGCCTGGGAGAGACACCGGCCCACCGCGGGCCTGCCAGGCGCCGGCGAAACGCGGGTCCGGGTCCCGGCCAGACGAGGGGGTCTGGGGAGGCCGCCCCCGCCTCAACGCCCCGCCGAGTTCACCCGGACCCGGGGAGGGGCCGTGCGGGGGGACGCCCGCAGGCAGCTCCCGAGGGGCCCGGGGCAGCTACCGGCGATCTGTAAGCCGAGCCTGCGGGACCCGGCCCGCAGCGGGAGGCGGGGACGCGCCCCTCGGGGGGGGAACCGGGCCACCTGTG
>Ga0065711_1013264_pt1 | contig 24989 bp, 12 predicted proteins | sample Hoacrofraction12_FD_59098 | JGI IMG/M metagenome (GOLD analysis project Ga0065711, IMG submission 59098) | Hoatzin crop microbial communities from Cojedes, Venezuela - Epithelial fraction 12 v2 (version 2) | ecosystem: Host-associated > Birds > Digestive system > Esophagus > Crop | place...
TAAACCTCTGCCCTAGGCCAAAACTTTGTGTAAAACAGCTTCTCTCGTCAGAGGGCTAGCTAAACAACTACTTTACAAGACCTGCTTGGTTGTTTTAAGATGCAAAGAAAGCTAAGATGACAAGACTAGGATGCTTACTTGGGTGGTTCTAAATTAAAACCAGCCTGGTTTGTAACCCTGACATTACGGATCTCAGTTTAAAACAGCAGCTTTAGTCCTCTCTCTATTAAACAGAAGTAGCGTGCTATTATGGAGTAGAAACCAGCTACAGACAACCAAAACAGGGCAGATTCAGAGCAAAGATAAGGAAGAAATTATTTACAAAGAGGGTGATGAGGCACTGGAACGGGTTGCCCAGAGAAGCTGTGGATGCCCCATCCCTGGAAGTGTTCAAGGCCAGGTTGGACAGGACTTTGAGCAACCTCATCGAGTCGAAGATGTCCCTGCAGACTAATGATCTAAAAATCAAGTCTGGTCAAACCTGTTCTGACGTGAAGCTGTGTGCCAGCTATCGCTTTGAGCTTCTGAGAGTGAAGACCATTGCTCACCAAATGCTCACCCTTCAGAAAAACCACATTCATCAGCACTGTGAAGACTTCTTCTGAGCTTGGGGAGCGGAGTAAACCAAGCCTGCCCTGCTGACACTTAGCAGCTCTGCTAAGGTAATGCAGTTGTTACCAAACTATGATACCTGTTATCGTTCAGATGATTTGCTCCACTGTGGTGGATTACCTGAGGTTTAGGAGAGTATATAGAAGACAGCTAAAGGAGATTAGAAGATAAAGCTTTTCAAAAAAAACCCAAACCCAACAACACTGCCCTTCAAAGCTTCTCAACTGAATTACAAGCAAGCACAGCGGAGCTTTTCTGTGCCCCTGTCTTTATACAACGCAGTTTTGAATACCTGCCATTTCACTACTTTGGTACCAATTACATTAGGAAAGCATAATAAAAGTTGGTTTATTTTCTGAAAAAAACACTAAATGATAATTAATTGAATCCTTTTAGAATTCTGTTTGGAAGTCATTTGTTGCTCCACTTGACTCCTGCTGACACATCTTACGAGCACCGCATATTCCCCGTATTTGCTAACTTCGTTAAGAACAAAGCCAGTATTACGGCTTTCAGTGGAACAACAATCAAAGTTCAAAGTCACATTTCACAACCAGCTCCAAGTATTCAGAAACTAAATCACTTCCACTAACAATAGTCAAAAACTCATTTAAAAAATACTTAAATCAATTAACTAAAAATTGATTAGTAAACGGATAGAAAAGTAGTCTCATAAGGGAAATCTCTTAAATGCCAATAATGTCTTCAGCATTAGCAGTTTGATAATGTATTAAAAAGTGAAAAAAAAAACAACTGTTCCTCATACTAGCTTTGGCAGATGGCCAGCACCACAGTGGTAACTACGCCTACGTGACAAAGAACCAAGCTGTAATTATTCATGCTGTAACTTCACGTTGCCCTTTGTAGGTATGATGAAGACATAAAACGTTGCCTAACCTCCATATTCCGATCCCTATCTCAGGACTGAAGGCATTGGCATCTATGAAATAATGAGCCTTCCAGGTTGCATTTCCACAAAATAACTTGGTCTGTCTCAATCCAAACCTATAAAAATCTGCTAAAAAATATAAGAATCTATTAAAAATACAGTAACAATTTAGAGTGTGTTTCTTTCTCCAGTCCTCATGTAAAAATTCTACAAGACTTAAAATACTAAAGTTATTAAAAGAACTAAAAGCCTTCAGGTTACTTGCATCCTCAATAAACAACGCTGCTTTACCCGAGTGACTGGCTGGAGAGCAGCTTTGCAGAGAAGGACCTGAAGGTCTTGGTGGACAACAAGCCAACCACGAGCCAGCAACGTGCCCTTGCAGCAAAGACCGCCACCATTCTCCTGGGCTGTGCTAGGCAGGACATTATCAGCAGGTTGAGGGAGGTGGTCCTTCTCTTTACTTGGCACTGGTGAGGAGCATTGGTGAGTGCTGGGCTCCCCGGTAAAAGAGAGACATGGACATAATGGAGACAGTCCAATGAAGGACCACAAAGATGGGGATCTGAGCATCTGTCACATGAGGAGAGGCCAAAAGAGCTGAGATGGTTTGGCTTGGAGAAGAGAAGGCTCAGGGGGATCTCACCGATGTGTACAAGCACCAGTAAAGACAGAGCCAGACTGTCCCCAGGGATGCCCAGTAAGGACACAGAAGAATGGGCACAAAGACACAAACGTGAATTCCCATTTAAATATTAGAGAAAGCATTTGCATTATACAGGTGGGTGAACATAGCAAGACGTTGCCCAGAGGGGTTATGGAGCCTCCATACATGGAGATATTCAAAACACGACTGGACATAGCCCTGAACAATGTGCTCTAGCTGACCCTGCTCCAAGCAGGTGAGTTGGACCAAACTATCTCCACAGGTTCCTTCCAACCTCAGAAATACTGTGATTCGGTGATTAAGAATTTCTTCACACTCTAAATTCCTTAGAATTATCCATAATGCATCTCACATCAGATGCTAAACATCTCATGAATTTCAAGCTCAATCCTTTTTCACAGTTTATACTAAAACCTGCTGTAGCTCACCTTGCATATATTAACTTGTCTATCTCAACCTTGCAGAAAGTAAGGATGTTAAGCACCATTTTAACGATGTTCCCCATGCCAAAGCTTGTATTTTCAAGAGTGTGTCAAGAGTCAGCACATTGCTAACTTTTAGTATGCCATCTCCTGATAGACACACACATACAGATGTTTACCTTGAGATCTAGTCCAATGCTTGCTGTTGGACATAAAGTGCACGACTCATTCAAATCCTACTTAGCAGCACTTAAAAGACACGTTTCTTCTAAGAAAACAGTCACAGTGTGTTCATGTTGATGGTCGTGTGGCTTAGCTGCACCCTTGGGAGTGCCTAGTTACAGCAACAGTCCCATTCCCAGAAGACCAGACAGAATGGACAGTGGAAACAGCAACGTGGCCAAAGCAGCATCCCTAGAACACGTACATGCCATGGGAAAAGAAACAGCAAGCACGCCAGGTATGCAACGAGGTTTTTTGTATTTATCTGATGTTAACATCTTAAAGATGCAGATTTAAGGATGAAACTTTGAGAAAACCACTAGGTTTGTGATTTCAATTTAGAGATAAACATCGAGAGAACGGGTATTTTTTTCCTCTTATCACCACTTTTGCCTTCAGAAAGTGTCAATACTTTCAGCTATTTCCATAAGTCACATCAGAAAGTCCCTGTTTATCTCCTACTGAGTTTATTTTTCTAGTTTTCTTTCTTCCAGCAAACGATGACATTCAAAAGCAAAAGAAAAAAAGCAGTCATCTTTTGTTCCACCTTAAGACCCCTTCAGCTATAGTGACTCTTCTTGGTAATATTTGCTATGACTACATCCAAGAATGCATTTATTTTTCTTCCTGCCTACTCTCTTATCCCCTCCTGCTCACTGCTCTCTCCTTCTCCTCCAGATACATACACGTTTTAAGTAAATTAACTGTGGTCCAAAGCATTTACCAAGGGCTCTAGGTCAAAGTATAAAGCAGCCTAGCCAGTCACATTTCAACAATTTACATAATGAGTTCTTAGAATCATAGAATCATAGGTTGGAAAAGACCTTTAAGATCGTCAAGTCCAACCATCCACCCAACACCACCAGGCCTGCTAAACCATATCCTGAAATGCCACATCTACACGTTTTTTGAACCCCTCCAGGGATGGGGACTCAGCCACCACTCTGGGCAGCCTGTTCCAGTGCCTGACCACTCTTTCAGTAGAGAAATGTTTCCTACTATCCAATGCAAACCTCCCCTGATGCAGCCTGAGGCCATTGCCTCTTGTCCTGTCGCTAGTTACCTGGGAGAAGAGACCCACACCTGCCTCACTCCAACCTCCTTTCAGGTAGTTGTAGAGAGCAATAAGGTCCCCCCTCAGCCTCCTCTTCTCCAGACTAAACAGCCCCAGCTCCCNCAGCCGCTCCCCATAGGACTTGTTCTCCAGACCCCTCACCAGCCTCGTTGCCCTTCTCTGGACATGCTCCAGCACCTCAATGTCCTTCTTGTGGTGAGGGGCCCAGAACTGAATGCAGTGCTCCAGGTGTGGCCTCACCAGTGCCCAGTACAGGGGCACGATCATCTCCCTACTCCTGCTGGCCACACTATTCCTGATCCAAGCCAGGATGCCGTTGCCCTTCTTGGCCACCCGGGCACACTGCTGGCTCATGTTCAGCCGGCTGTCGACCAACACCCCAAGGTCTTTTTCCGCTGGGCAGCTTTCCAGCCACAGTTCCCCAAGCCTGTAGCATTGCATGGGGTTGTAATGTTGTTAGTATCTATTTTAGTCTGAATTACTATCTATTCTAGTCTAAATTCACACTCTGAATATTTCACTATATGGATACAAAAAAGAGCATCCTGATACTGACAATTTCTCTGAACATTATTTTCCCACAGAGAATACCGCTTTAACAGTTACTAACTCTATGTCTCAGTACAGCTCAAAGCAGAAATGTATGGGTTTTCTCTCTTTGCAGGGTTAAGTATTTTAGAAAGACACTAGGAAAACAACATGAAAAGATAATACAGACCAAAGTCAAAACAAGTTTAGCAGTACACGTTGTCAACATGGGAAAATTTATTTCAATTATATTAATGTTTTAGGAGATCAAAGATTCAGGGGCGCGTAAAGGAGGAATTCAGAGAAAGTGTGAACTACAAGACCCGTATGAACTGAGACAACGCAGGGCTCGGAGCAACCTGGTCTAGTTGAATCAGTCCCTGCTCATCGCAGGGGGGTGGGACTAGATGACCTTTAAAGATCCCTTCCAACCCAAACTATTCTATGATTCTATGACACGTTTCAGCCGGCTAAACAGAAAGCAAACATATCAGCAAAAAAATCAATCCATAAATATACATATTGCCTAAACTACATGAAACAAGGGTGTGTTCCATGCACAGCTGCTAGGGATGCAGGCTGTTCTAAGGACTTGTTGCTTTTTTTTATAAGTGCTACAGAAGCAGTAGCCTTTTACTCCGGTAGCACTGCACCTGGGGATGAAAACACAGAGAACAGTTTCAAAGAGTGCTGACAACCGGCTGAACTATTCGTACTGTCAAGCAGCAATTCAAATTTACCGAGACATCTTGCACTCTGTCCATCCTGCGACATTCAGAACGGTACCCGTCCTTCTCATCGAGAATCCCACGGGATTAAGTCCTCACCTTAAACTCTCCGTTTAACCCAGTTTTATTGTAGAATTGCATAACCTGCACTACCAGCAATTCCCTTTGGAGTTGGCACCAATTTCTATTTTTAATATTAAAAAATTTAATAATGCCGAAACATCAGATGTGTTGGGAATACAGGAAAATCACATCTGTCCATGCTTTAATTAGAGCAAGTTATCCAGGCTAGATGCTTGCTTCATTTCTCAACAGCATCTTGAACCTTCACTGTGGTCCCTCAGTACCACTGAAATCCAAGTAAACACATCTCCCCTTACTTATCTTACATACTCCCCTTACTTATTTACTTACCAAAGTAAAACCAGCTCCCCTTACATCTCCTGTTGCTGATCTTTCAAATTTCTCTAGCAAGTGCATCTACTGATGCAGTTTTCCTAAAAAAGACACCACAGAAGCGAGCAAGTAAAAACTCCATATCTCCGAAAAAAAGGCTAGAATTCTCTTTTGAAGTTGCATTGCTGGTTGGCGGCAGCCCTACCTACGAACATCCGAACAAGAGGGTCAAGTAAGCCTTCCAAATTCAAGTCATCTTTTTTTTTTAATACCACTTACTGAAATATTGTTCTGTGGAAGCCCTACATAGCACAAGGTCTTCTTCCAGACAAGTTTAGAAGTAGCAAATAGAAGCAGAGAGTGTATACTCTCTTTCTAGAACACCAAGAGCAAAAAATAAATTAGAATTAGCGATAAGGCGAGTGTGCTTCTCAGCAACTAAGAACTAGAAATGTCTGAACTAGAGGCAGTTATGGAAAGTAAGGTATTCTGGCTATGCACTATTACAGCTTAACACATCTGGGTCTGGCTACCATCTCACTTTAAACCTGCCTTTCCTAGTTCTACATTACTGAACGATAATATCATCCCAGCCCTGTATTTCAAAACATTCGACTTCACAGGCTTTCAATTTTTGATCCCCTTTAACACAGTTTTAACTGTGCTTGTTTTACCCCTGTTTTTCATGAAAACCAGAAGCACACATCACATCAAAGGCCCTTAAGTGCTCAAGAGGAACACGGCATGACAACAGTCACCTTTGTGTCGCATGACAATGGCCTATCACAAAAATCAATGACCTGTAAAAAGTTTTGCTTAAGCCTATTCTGGCTCAAGCATTTTCCAAAGCCAGTAATTACAGCCTCTGATATACAGGTAGAAATGAATAACAAAGTGATTCTCATTCAAGTGACCCTATGGAAGTTCAGTGTAGGCTGACCATAATAATTCTCCTAATTACAAGCTTTTTGAGACAACGCTTCTGCATGTCTCTGCACACATTAAAAAAAAAACCCATCTAAAAACCAACGATTCCACAGTTGTGGTTGTTGGAACTGGGCATGAACCATGTGTCTCCTTGCACCCTCACATAAGATCCTGAAGAGCAGAGTAAATTGTGATACTCCCTTGGATCCCCCCAGGAACCCAAGCTCTTGGCTCCTCAAGAGCTCAAGACTCTACGCTGCATTTGAGGACCTAAACATCAGCCACATCATTCTTTAGGTAGGCATTTGTTTCTCCTGAAGTCTCCATCTACCGCGCCCGAAGCCAGAAGAGCAAACAGAATTAGCTTAATCAGTCAAAGAACTGAAGCCATACCTTCACAAAATTGGCATTTCATTTAACAGTCACGTCAAAGGCCTAATACCTGGTAAGAAATCAGTTGGTGGCCTCCAGGATTCAAGTTCCGACATGATCATGAAACAGGCACAAGTCCAAGCCTCTACTGTGATGACTAATAAGTCCCAGTACTCTGGTGAAATCAAGCTAGGAGCAGCTAAACGTATATCGTATGGTCAACTTCAGGATTTTTGTTATTAAAAAACCCCAACTTGATATAGCCTTAGAAAGGCAATTTAAAACACTTAACCCACTCGAAACAGTACATCAGGGCCCACTCTAGACTTCTGCAGTCAATACCAACGATGCCATCTTGCGTTGTGGCAGAGCAAGATTTACGGATTCTCTACCAGTGCGTTCATCCTAGGTGGATCCTCTTGACCTGCTGTGTAGGGCTGAAACTAAACCCAGGACCTCTGCCCTTTGACGCGCTGCCCCACAGCAGCTGGAATTCTCCCTAGGACATAGTCCCTAGCCCCACAAAACCAGGGACGGCTGTCCTGCGCGTTGCACATCTCCTGGGAAGGGCGCACGCTGTCTTTGTTCTCTTTCATGCCCATGAAGTTTACGCTACTGACTCTTGGCTTTGGCAGTGAATGCTCCATTCAGTCTCTGAATGGAATCATCAACTCTGAAAAGCTCTGAAGACCTGAATCATCCAGGAAAACACCCTTGGCCCTCCCCAAAGGCATTTTTCAGTCTTTACTTCCAATCTACTGACAGAGGGCTAACTGAACCTTCCTTGAGTTTAGATTAGTTAGAAAAAAGAAGTATGTTTAATATACTAGATATATACATATGCATTGCACTGAGAATTAAGGAATTCGCAATTTTAAGGGAAAGCTGTCACTTCGGTATCCTGATAAGGACACAAAACGGGTTCAGAACGGGGGTTTCCTCAACATGCAGTAAATGGGGACAGAAGACAGATGAATGCTTACCATACAACTGATTTTAGAAAAACTATTTTAGGGTTTTTTTTTCTATAACAATCTCCAATCTGTATGTTAGGCCAGCCAAAGATTTTGCTTTGCATGAGGTACAAGCCATCCGAAAGGTTAAGACTTCCGAGCTGAACTGTAACAGCTGCANTCAGACCATTCTCTTTCCAACAAGGGGAAAAAAAGCCATTCTTAAACCAGGTATTAACGAGCTGAAATAGGTTTACTTCAGGGCTTCCTTCAACAAAGTCCTCTGAAAGAGAAACTTAATACTTCCAAGAATGAGATGCCAGTCTGTGGTAGAAAAATTAATTGGGACCCAGAAGAGCTGGGTTCAATCCCCCACAGCACGACAAGTGTTCTTAAAAGTCAGCTATATCGTTTCTGTCACTTCAAACTGTGGAAGAAATCATGCAGGAACATCTGAAGAATACTCGATCACAGCACGTGGGCACTGGTTTCCTCTTCCCTCTGCCCTCCCATGATGGGTCAAAGCTGCCCTGCCATCTGGGTGAAAACCCCACCATGCTTTGCAATGCATGGGCAATAAACACAGCACAACTTCGCCACCATGAGCTTCAGCTTCTTCCATTAAACTGATTGTGTTGTCTCATCTAGCCCACCTCATCCCACCCACATATTTATTAGTTGCTGACAGTTATCTAATTTCAAACAACTTGGGATGGGGTCATAAATATCAAGCAATTAAATTGCTGCACATTTTGGAAAAAAAAAACCCAAACCCAGTAGTAAATTCATTCTTCACACATTCTTTGACAGCCCGTCAGCGAGCTAATGAGCACAAACAAAATGACAGATTTATCAGCACTCGCTTAGGCCCAAATCCTCCAGCGTGTGCTGTCCCTCACCAGCGAGGGTATCAAAGGACACGTGGGGTTACTGCTGTAACACCTTCACGGTCAAGAGACCAGGGTAATCCTGAAGAAATCAAGTAAGCAGGTTTCACTACCTCCATGAGAATTTATTGCGTCTTTTTACAATATATTTGATCATGGGTAGGCATTAAGGAGACTCAAAGATGAAACTGTTACTTTATAGTGTATTTTATTCTATTCCATTATTTCTCTGGAAGCAATAAATCAATTCCCCACTACACCAGTGATGGAATATGCAATTTGTATACAAGCTGACCATTTGCAGAAACAGCAGGTGGCAATAAATTAAGTCACTGCTACACAAACAAGACACCTCTGTCAGCCAACCATCCACACAGAGCTATCAATCCAATCTTCCTTCAGCCTCTGTTGGAACATACAGAAATATTCATTTCGGGAGCCACTTAAACACGGGCAGGTTTCTAAATGCTGAGTTGTACCTGGCCTGAAAACACAATCTCTTACAAGAGGATTCAGTAATCAAAACACCTTTGCACGTTAGCTTCAGGAAGCAAAGCGGTTTTATAATTTGTAATCTGTGCTCTTAGTAAGTTATTTTAAAATAAACTACTGCATAGTAGCTAGAGAGAAAATAGGAAAACAACCCCTTTCAGCAAGCACCATGTGTGCTTTAATATCTATGAAAATATACACTTTTCTGCACAAAACCAGAATATTGTTTGACAATACACCCTCCACACTAAACAATTTTTTTTTTTGTGCCATGGCATTTCACAGGTCAGAGCCACCTACTGCCACTCCAACCCCAAAGCAAACTGGTACAGGAGCTAGCTTGAGGAAGAACGACACAAAGGGATAAAAGATTATTGAGTATTCCAACCGAGGGATACACAGTACTTCATTATTACTTTTAGCTTGAATTTGGGTCTTTGGGATCCTCGTAACTTGGAAGAGGTTCTGTCAGAGCTTACTAAAGGCCAGGCACGGCTGTCTAGTATCTTCAGCATCACACAATCCCTTGCCAGCAAAGAACCACAGATTAAGTTTATTTCATTTTAACCCCAAGGTGCAGCAGCGTAGAACAGTCAACGGAATCTCCACCACATTTTGAGTACTGTCCAGAACGACCAGAGACGTGCAACTAAAATGGTTAAGGGGCAGAGCAGCAGCCATGGGATGGGAACTTAAAAAAAGCTGGGACTCCAGACGAGAATTTGATCAACATATGCAAAATCCATGATGATGGATAAACTGAACCCTAAACTCATCCCCTCATCAGTTACAGTCAAAAGATCTTTTCTAAACAGGAGGCAGCGGACAGGAGACTGTGGATGCAGATGGCAGCAGGGAATTCAGAAAGGTTTTTGACACAGTCATGGACACAGGCACACAAATGGGTATTAAAAGAAGCTCCAAAAGTCTCCAATACAGCGGATGCTGAAGAAACACAAGGCTGGGCCGCGGACAACAGCCACACTCACTTGGTCTCCTGAAAGGGTCACAAATAGGAGATGCTGTCACTGGTGTGATACATATTTGTTACATTAAGAACATCCATAAAAGTTTAACCTTTTGCTTCTACTGTTGAAGCTGAAGTATGACCCTTAGTGCTTCCAGCAAGTTCAGATGAAAATACAGGTACACAAGCTTTGCAAGCTTTCTCATGCTTTACGTTTTGTAGGCTACATTTATCAAGTCAATCATTGTCAGTGAGATATGATGATTTCCAGGCTCGGGAAAGACTGACATCAAGTCAGAAAAGAAAAAGAAGTCAAATAATATTTTGACGATTTTCTTGCATAGAAGAAATCCGAAAATGAAACAATCCTAGAAAAAAGCCTATGAACGCAGCAGCAAACTCTACACTATGCATTCTGATCCTCATAAGGGTTCATGTAAGTATGCTTACAAAAAACAAAATTAAAGATAGACTGCGACTTTTGCAATATTTTTTTTTAATGTCAAATATTTTCTTGCAACACAGTTCCAAATTCTCATATGCAGTCTAATGTTCAAATATCATTACAGGAATTTAAGCCTGGTTTCTCAGATCTGCCTCTGGAAGAAGCTACAGACAACAGAACTGATGTATTATTATTTCTGAAGAATATATTTGTGCAGAGGTTCGAGTTCATTTTTCAAAGACAAGTACGTTGTCACCACAGGCTGCTGAACCAACTTCATATAACCGATTTGTCCTCGCTGCTGACAACGCTGCGGAGCTCGGTACCCCCTTCAACGGGGCGCTCACCCTGCCAAGCGTTTCCTCATCCGCTCTTCCTGACCGTGCAGCCCTTGCTTCCCTTCTAAGGCCTCCTGCTGCTTCTCACACAGTTTTGAGCTGCTTTTATTTTTTAAGACAGAATAAGTCAGTCCAGGCTTCTTTCTTCTGGTTTTGGTGGGGGTTTGGTTTGGGTTTGTTTGGGGTTTTTTGGGGGAAGGTCCGTTTAAATGAGGTGAAGCGGCTCAGAAAAGCTCTCAAAAGCTCTGGAGCCAGCACAAAGTAAACAGCAAAGGCCCACGGCCAGGAGTGAGGAGGAGGACAGCTCACTGCTCTTCTTGGACTACATTTTGGGGTGGGGGTGGGGATAAATACATCAATGGGAGATAAAAACCATCTTCCTCTGCGCTCTCAAAAGGGTTGGAGAAATGAGTGAGTTTTGTTTTGATGAAATGTCTTTTTTCAGTACACTGCATGAATCATCTGCAGTCCAAATCTGACAGTTCTGAGCCTCCGATGCTAAACTATTAAATAGCATTTACTGACTTTCAATACCCAGGCAAGGAGAGGGTGGGAGGGAAGGAGAGAGGGCACAGCACTGGTAGGAGAGGAAGAGGAGCTCTTCCACTGTCACGAATAAAGAAGGCAAAAATAATGTGGTTAAAATACCAATATTAAAAACTCCAGTGTCATTTGCAACTTCAACCTCATTTTTTTCCTCTTCCTTTAAAGCCATTTATCAACTATCAGCTGGTACCCAGATAAGTCTGACCAACTGAATGTGCAGATTTGAGAGACCAAGAATGTTCAGTAGTAACACACTGAAATGGCACAGAGAAACACCCAGAAAGTGTCAAGAGTGGACAGAAGAAGGAACAAACTTGAAGACACAACAGGGAGGAGCTGCTGAGAAAAAAGCCTCCAAGGCAGAGGGAATGAGCTTTTCCGGTGTTCAGGAGGAGGTTCAAAAACCAGAGTCCAGCGTTCTGGCTGAAAGAACGCTCACCTTCCCCGTGCCTCACCTACCTCACCACGGAAGATCTTGCTGATCTACAAAGCTCCTGCGTACATCTCTCTAACAGAGGAGCGGTTCTTCAGCTCACCGACAGACCTGTCATCTCCAGACCCTGCACACTAAGTAAAAAGAAGAACGGAAACTGCAGATGACTTGTTACATCTTAATAATGAAAAATAAAGTTTTTACAATAATGGCTTTGCTGAACTTCAAAGTTTTGTTTCCTTAATGGATACAAAAAGATTGTATATAATAGACTAACTGCAAGACATCCGACATACACTAATTGCTTACTGTTAATTTAAGATTATTCCTGTATTTCCTGACAGTGGAGCAGCACAAGAAATGTATCCTGCAGTAATTTCCCAGTCTGAAGCGTTTGTAAATGGGACAATTCTGGCTGCTCTAGTATCCAGTGTTCTTCTAACATACAACTATCTGCTAAAAGAAATAAATCTATTCAACGCTATATGTTTTGCAACACGCACTTTGACGTTATTATAAAATGTACCCGAAGGAAGAATAACAAGGTAAGGAAAGTCTATTTCTGAAATACACATGTTCGTGAAAGCGTATCAGAACTTTGTATCTCTAGACACTTCTGCTGCTCAAAGCTGAGGCATCTCCTGACTTTGGGTTCAGATGAGATCGTGCATGAGCTGAAGGCCTTGAAGCTACAGTCTGAAAGGAAAAAAACCTAATTACCTCATTTACTCAAAATAATTACAATTTCACTTCGTTTAGGAGCCGAGTGTTTACTAACAGATTAGACAACAGTTCTGGTGCTACAGCAGGTTTTATCATTTGATACATTCGTACAATGAAATTCTTGACTCCAGTAATGTGGACAGGGTAGCAGTCGAGGAAATTCCTGGGGAACAGGACAGACAAGTGAGGCTTGTTTGCATCTGATACAAGGCAGACGGTGATGAGCGCCTGTAATTTGCACCAAAATCAACAAAGCATCTGATAGTTAACTATCATGGCACCATCTACAGATCTTCAGCCAGGGATCAGAATTTAAAGGGGTGGCAGAAGCACCACATTATCCATTAAAAAGTAACTTATTGGCCAGAGATCGTTTAAACCGATAAAACAAGCAACTACAATGAAGTGTAAAGGAAAAAGGTCAATTTGCAATATGCCTGGTGCAGTCAATGGCAGCATAAGCACACCCAACCTCTAATTATTTCCCACTATTTTGTAAATGTCAAAGTATGGTTTTTAAAGATGCTCAGCATTTGTCTGAAACACGACTCCATTTCATGTCAGAACATTTCACTGAGCAAGTGAAGTGAGGTTCACAGACAACAGCATTCAAAGAGAAAAGCTCACTTGAAATGCAGCTACGTTCTTCTGTCAAAGACAACGCTACTCGGAGGAATGACGGACACCAGAAAGAGGGGACAAGAGAAGCAAAACGCAGAGCTTGTCAGGCTTCGAGAACATTTTTGTTCCACCTGGACAACGAGGACCTGTCCTTATGGGACACAGTGCACGTGCTGCTCTGCTGCTGGGCTTTGGTGGATTCCAACGTTCCTTGTGCACAACTGTAAAATCTGAGACATTGAGAGTTAAGATTTGCTCTGAAGAAATACGCTGCAGGTTATTTTCACACTTCAGAAGGAAATGAGTCTTCCCACTTTAAAGAGCAAATAGAAGAGTATTTCGCTAATATAACCGGGAGTACAGGGCAGCACACTTGATGAGACTTCACGGTTTACTCTACCCCTTCAGGTGGAGAAAAAAAGACCAACCCTCTAAAACAGCCCCAAGCCACCATCGTCCCCCTACTGCAACGCTCCGCATTTAGAAAGTTTTAAGAAAGAGAAAATTCTGATTCATTAATGTGCATCGCTAATTCCTCATTTAAGATGTCTGCTAATAAAGAGACTGGAAACCTCCCTGTCCCACTCCTTGTGAAAAACTTATTTTTCACAGCAAGAACCGCAGCTGCGCAGACTGTTTCACCGCTGGACTCCGGAGCAAAAGCGAGATACAGACGAAACGGGCGTTGCTGTGCCAAAACACCCCTTCAAGCACAGACGCTGGCATGGCTCTTCAGGGCCCAAGTGGCAGCACCGCCTGCCCCCATCTGCTCCCTTCTTTCCACCGTCCCGTCCCACGCTCTTGTGGAGGGTCAGCCAGCCACATTTCTCTCAAAATTTCTTCATCGGAGTGGAGGTTTCTCTGGCCGACTTGAACTGGGGAAGACTTTCCCCACCCGCAATCTGTGCTCAGTATTTAAACCAGACAGCTGAAGACATTTTTTCAATTAGTCAAAAGAAACTCACAGCTCAAAGATTTCAGGGACAAAGACAACCAATACCAAAACTAAACAACTTGTTTCGGTTTCTCTTTACTTCACATTTATGATGTATTAGGTTATTCATTAAAAACATCTCTTATCTATTTTCCCTTGTGCATAGTAATTCAGTCATTTCAACAGTACTTAAAAGGAGAGAACTTAAAAATAGATTTTTTTTTTAAACTATTTCACTGGTGTGACTGTGTTTGACTGTTTATTCTTGTCACCTGAAAAACACTTAATATAAAAAAATCTGAAATTAGAGTTGTTGCTTTTATAAATGAGAGAACTGTCCAGGAAAAAAAAAAAGACCAAATACTTTATTCCTCCTTTTTCCAGATGTAAGACTTTATTTTAGAAGTAGATTGGTTCTTTCAGAGTTTAATTTAAAAAAAAAGAGAATACGTGGCTGGACAGCATGTATTCCATCTTAAACTTACAGATTTACCTTGATGATTTATAAGGCATTTAACCAAGATACATACCGACAGAAGGTATTCACAAAGACACTGTTTTGGATAGGCTATGTCAGTTCTTCCAGGAGAGGATTAAATTCTATGTTTGTTTGTTTTTAAGCAACAAAATTAAGATTAAAGATAGATGTAACGAAGTACTTTGGGAATATTCCTAAGGACGTGCTGTTTCGACAGAAAGCTCTGAATTATAACTCAAGTTATTATAACATTTATATCCTCTAGTCTTACATCCTAAACAAAACAGTTCACAGCGATAAAGCAAACAGCATCTGTGTCCTGAAAGCAGCGAGAGGAAAAGGGAAAGAACACCAAGAAGTAGTAATCAAAGCCAGAAACATCAGCCCGCCTAAAAATTCAGTGCCAAATCACACTGTACCACCAATGTGAAAGACAACACAGACCATAATTAATAAATCAACAACCTAAAGTGTTCAGCAGCCGCCCTTCTTCAGTACGGCCTTAATTTTGCAAAGCAACAACCGTACCTATAGACTTCCAGAACAGTGGATTTGAATATAGAAATATATTTATGTCCAGGCGATAAGCACCGGAATCCGTACGCACACATAGACAAGGGAGGAGGAAGCGTTCAGCACCTGAAAAGACCTGGCCCTATAAACCTATAAAAAACTGCATGGGCGGTGACAAAGGACACATTTTATGAGCGACTTGATTGCATTACAGTAGGTTGGCTGTCCTGGCAAGAACAGCAGAGTCATGGTTTACGTCCCATCTACTGTCTCCTCTGAGAAATATTTTTCCCATTGGAGGAAAGGAACAAGAAAGTATTATTTCCATTTCCAGTAGGACTGGAGCAATGTTAATAATCTGAGTGCAGACTGGACATAAAGAGCAAGGAAAGTCAAGGAAAAAAATCCCCTACAAGAATTTTGTGGTAATAAATTAGAAGAATTCATCAATGAACTCCTGCTTCATTTGATAATTCCGGGGCTGAAGCATCACGTACACCACAAAACTAAAATTCATGGTAATTGTCACTACCTGTGTCCAGGGACCATCCACAAAAGGGAACAGTTCCCACTCCGTCAAAGGCGGTGTTATTCCAAAAAAATCAAGTTTACTCAACTTTTCGTTTATGTTCCTGTCACTGAGCAGGAAAACACTGACCGGCTTAAGGCATCAGCAACCGATTCTTTAAAAAAAGCATTAAAATACATCACCATAGCATACCAACAGCTTGTGAAAATCCACTATGGGCAAGCACACTTAACAGACAAAACCATATTAAATTCAGGTTTGGTTTTCTACCTCCGGTCTGCCCTCTTGTTTTTACGTCTCCACATAAAGTGTGTTCACACTGAACTGCTCTGAATTACCTAATATCATAATGAAGACAGACAGCAGAGATGTGAGCGCAAGTTTCAAAGCTGGCTTCATTTCTAATTCTCCTAAAAATGCACAAGCCATCATGGCTATACGCAGCTACATACAGAAACTTGAGATATGGAATATAAACATCCTCAAGTTCATATTTTGGGAACCTCTGAATGGCAGGCATCTTCTGTATTCATAAATACATATCCAAGTATGATCCCTTCTTACAACCAGCTTCAAATAAGTAGTTTCCAATATAAGTCTTTTTCCTCTTTTTGATGAATTTTACTTGTTCCTGACACTCTTTAGCCCATCCTGATCTATCAACAAAGTGGAGATAAAGCCAGATTAAACAGAAATTAGTGCCTGTCATTGCTTTTTCTATGCTGGATAAACATTAGTACTAAAAAAATAAGTCACATATTTGAATTACTGCAAACTTTCTATGCAACAAGTCCTCAAATTCATTTCTATCAGCTCAATAAGCAGACATCTGATTTTAAAGAACCTCACACCGTGTCGGCTATTGGCACGTGCTCATTTTCACTTTGCCTTTAACTGCTAAACTATCAATATTTCACAAAACCAACTCTCTACTTCAGTATTTGAAGCAGAAGCGGGCTGGTGGGTATCACACATCAAGGGAGGATACGCATGGCTTGAAAAGGAAGAGGAATGGGTTATGATTTCACTGGCCGTGCCAGGATACAACATTCATTACTCAAATGATCCTGGTGTCTAATGACCGTGTTACTGAAGCGCTTCACTATACTTTCCTCTTTCCTCACTCTTCTTTAAGGAACCTGTTATGCTTTTCTTTAAATTACTGAACTAGTGCCCTGCAAGAATCATAGAATGCTTTGGGTTGGAAGAAGCTGGACGCAGGACTCCAGGTGAGGTCTCACCAGAGCAGAGCAGAGAGGCAGAATCCTCTCCCTCGACCTGCTGGCCACTGTTCTCTTGATGCAGCCCAGGATATGGTTGGCCTTCTGGGCTGCGAGCGCACACTGGTGGCTCATGTCCAGCTTTTCATCCACCAGTACCCCCAAGTCCTTCTCAGCAGGGCTGCTCTCAATCCCTTCATCCCCCAGCCTGGATTGATACTGGGGGTTGCCCCAACCCAGGTGCAGGACCTTGCACTTGGCCTTGTTGAACCTCATGAGATTTTATGTTCAGATGTGCAAAGCTGGTACTTCAAACATCATGTCCAACACTACTGGCCAACGCAGGTCATGCAGCTTGTTTCAGCACAACTAGGTCAGCGTATGCAAAACCAGCAAGAAGTTTGTCCAATATCAGATCAAACCAGAACCTACACAACTCCCAAAATGACTATGGAAGAAAGAAGAATTAATGGACATTTTCTTACCCAAGCCCTCATTATAAATTCTATCCATTTATTTAGTTTATATATATTATATGATATTATGTGTTTTATATTATATATTGGTACCTTTACCCTCTGGTAAAGGGTTGGGATTAGTATCTTCAGCACACGTACGCTTCCATTTTGACAGGTACAGCTATATACAACCACAAATCAGAGATCTGTTAAGCCAGCCTTCCAACTCTGCCAGTATGATTCACGACCACTGCAACCCAACACCTGAATGGACAAAAAGCTGCTGTTCAAGCCGACTGGCAACACAAGTTGTACTATGGGAATCAGCCACCATGATCACATTGAAAAGGCCGCTCTACTCTGAAGTATCTTTGTTGCAATTCTTCCGTTTATCTTGACCAACCATCGTGTCACAGAGCAGACAAAACCCCCTTTGAGCTGAATACATTAGGATTTCAGGAATATGATTCCTTCTAGTATCTCCCCGTAACAGCAAGGACAACAGATCACTGCTGAGTTGCAAATGTGATAGCAGAAAGCCTATGAGAAGAGCTGAAATCTTACTGGCCCTTATCTTCAGAAGCCAGCTGAGAAGCTTCAGGAATACATCCAGTTCCTTCCCATCCTCCTCCCTAGAAATAAAGATTTAACAGGAACTGCAAGACCATTACTCATCCTGCAGCTACTTGTGATGACAAAGTTTGTTGCAACAATAACCTTTATACACTCATTAAAGGAGAAAACTCAACCAGTATGGGGTCCATGACCAAATACCAGCAATAAAGTAATTAGTATAGCTTGATCAAGAAGTACTGCTGTTCAAGTGAAGAAAAGTCTGGTTTTACTGATAGTTGGCTTTGGCCAAATTCTTCTAGGAACTACAAGAATTATAGAACTATAAGAACTAGGAAAAAATCATGCAATGAAAGGAAGGCACTACTATTCTTCAAGCATTTAGTCAGACAACCCCAGGGTGTCACACACTATAAAGAACATGTAGACGATGCAGATCATCGTCACTAACATGGGTGAGAAGCAAAAGCTGTCCATCCCTGTTTTGGACATGTTTAAAACTATTGTATCTGTACCTCTTCCAACTCTGAAAGGAAACTGCAACATCATGAGGGCACATTTAGTTACCGTAAGATGAACCATCAAAGACTGGATGCAGAGGAGAAGGTAAGACTATTCAATTTCCTCTGACAAAAAGAGACACTTGGTTCTCCAGCACATCAAGTCAAAGTTTAGCCTGCAGTCTCAAAATGCCACACTTCAGTTTATTATGCCCATTATCTGTTGATATGACACCCTCTACAGCTCTTCACTGAAGTGTTTTCAGTTGCTGTGAGCAGTAGTACCAAGTAATGGCAGAACTGAAGGTCACACAGTGATTTTCTTCCTGTACTTACTCAAGATAAGGACACTTAGGCCATGGAAAAAGCTGTTTTTCCTTAGAAATTTCCTCAGTAAAGCAAGGGGCGATACTTAAATCAAGACAAACCAAACCCCCAGCGTTTAGTTTTATAGGTGTGAAATTGCTGGCAGGGGAAACACTATTTTGGAAAGCAGTGACAGTGCTTGGGAAAGCAATAATCAATCTCTCTCCCAGCAAAGANATAAACCTTGGTTATCAAATGAAAAAAAAAAGTTTNTTTNCAGACTATTTTCAATGAAATAGCTCAACAGGATTGAATTCCACCCAGAAATACTTCTCCTAACATTTTTGCTAAGCTACATTCCATATCAGAAGAAGAAAACTGAACCCTCTTCCTCTAAGCCAATAAATAAAGCATCGAAGTCAAGCGCTGAGCCACCACCGGTTAACGCCATCGTCTCAGCAACCCCCATCCTTCATAACCCACCAGAAAAGTGGCATCATTAATTCTCCACATGGATTCAACAGTAGATATCACAGTGATCTCCTGGTATTTTGCAAGATGATGAAATCTTCATGAATGCTACAATATTTTTATAACTGCTACAATCAAATACATTTATGATGTGCTGTACTTTGGCTCGTCTAAATACAGCATTTACAAAGATATTTCTTTATGCCTGTCTTTTGTTTTCTGTCCCAGTTTACACAACTCATTAGCTTGTACGGGCTTGCCTACTGTAATGTGACAGTCCATATTAACATAACATGTCTCCAGTTTTCAATAGATTACCATGACCAAATCCGAATCAGGTCACGAATATAAGGATATTAGTGAGGGTTTTTTTCAGACTAATAATTAATGAAAATTATATACTCTCTGCTGGCACACCGAAATTTTTACAAGATGTGAATCTGCAACTATTCTGTTAACGCAACACTTCAGCAAGTGGAAGGACTGAGACAAGCTTACGTATTTTTTAAAAGCGTAACACCACTCAGAAAAGTCCATTTCATTACAACAGTCCTTTCAACAAGATCCATTGCCCAGTGAATTGCATTTGCTAAAAAGGCAAAAACAGGTAAGAGATCATCGTCAGCATCTAAGGATGCTTGTTTTGAAATGCTGCAACTCTTGCCAGGCTAACTGGGTAAAGAAAATGAGTGTGTGTATATATGTGTGCCACAGGGAAAATGAATATATATAATATATATACACATACAATGTTACTTGTGATAAAAAATTTCAAATATAAGCTGAGTAAGCAAGCTATTAAGGCCACAAACTCCTGCTAAACTTTCCACCAGTAATGCACCGTTTCAATCAATGCACCATTCTCTTAAATGTCGACTTCCAGACTTGGCTCTTCAGCCTTTTTGTAATGCACCTTCAAAAGGTTATTTAGAACATTTTGTTTTCCTTGCGTAAGCTTTAGTATTTCCCAGGCAGCTCAGAATTTAATTCCAGGCTGGTTCACTGGTTCATTACCAGGTGCTACAATTGATAAGATCGTACATCTCCATTACACAGGGAACACCAAATGCTCCCCCAGCACTTAAAACAATCACTTTCTTTTTTTGTAAAAATATCTCACGCTCCATCTTCTATTCCAGCAGTCTTTGAATAAGAAACAAATCACCCTCATGGAAATGCACCAGTGCTCTCATAGCTGCATAATTCCTATGCATTTTGAAGAATATCAAGGCTACTGCATGCTGCACTGTGTGCTGAAGGGAAGAAACCCCCCTGGCTTTTCCAGAATATTTTCCACTTTTAACTATACACAGACATTTCAGAAATTGTTTTTAAACTGCCTTTGAAAATCAGCAATTTGAAGAGATTAATGCCATTTTTTTTTCTTCTACGAAGATTTCCAACAAGAAAAACCAGGCGCACATGAATTGAACTAACAGATGCTTGAACAGTTTGCAAATCTCACACCTTGAGAAGCCACTAAAGGTAAGTTAAACAAAAGTTTAGACAAATTCATGGTTTGGAAGGAAACAGCTAATGAGTCACGTCAGCTGATGTAGCCAAGGCAGCAAGTCAAGAACAGATTGTCTAACGACAGGCTAGACTCTCCTCCCGGTTGCTGTGCCCTCAGAAACCAAGGGCAAAGCACGTCACGGTGCTCCTGACCTACACCTACAGATCCAGACAAAGGGCAAGAGTGGGTGCTTCCCTCCAGTCACCTCAACTGCGATGCACTACCAGATGAAGCAGAATGCTCATGCTAACAGAAAGACTTTTTTCTTTCCTAATATACAATAGCTATTGTATTTCTACGTTATACAGAGAGTGCCTCTGTCAAAAAAGGAAGAAATGTTGTTATAGAGACGATTTACCTGCCTACCTGCATGGTATCAGCACTCCTTATTCCATTTATACCACCGTGTCCCTTTTTAGTGATTACCCATCACCTGAAAATCTAAGGATCTGTTAGACTGAAAATTATTACTTCAGTATTTTTCTGTTAGCAAAACAGTAGAGACTTAGGAGATGGAGAAACTGCACTGAACTTTTCTCTTCTGTATCAAACCATCTTGCTCACACTCAACAGATCACCGGCAGGCTCCATCTGAACACAGCCCTACAGCAGGGTTTATCAGACACCCCCCACCCCACAACACTGAACTTGGAATTGCTTATCACTTTAAAAAAAGATTGCGACATTAACAGACTGCAATAAGTAGGGTAAAACTCCTTCCTAGTTGATTAAATAAATTTCGCAACATAGCTGGCTCAGACTTTTTTTTTTTTTTAATCAAGACAAGGTTTTGGACTGAACTGGGCTTGATTACCTCCAGACAGCACAGATCTCTTCATGTTAGTCTGAATGGCTGAACTGAAGCACTGTGATCAGCCTTCACTAACTACTCACATGACATACACTTAACAACATCACGTCAATTTATCGCTCATAAATTATTAAACAGAGCTCTTCTCGTGGAAGATATTCAAGAAACTTCCTCCTTCTTGGGGTGGATAATTTATCACTATACAGCACAGCTATCCAACTACCCTTAACTGTCACATTCCCATTTCTTTCCCTGAGTTGTTGTGTAAGTTCCAAGCGGCACGCCGTGTGAAACCAAGGAAAAAAGGCCACTGGCAAAAGTGTATGAAGCAAAGTGCAAGGCATCACACCATTTAAAACTTTTAATTTACATGTCTAAGCTTCGGTAAGATTACTAAAGATCCACACACACAAAAAAAGGTAAAATTTAAGGCAATGTAAGAACCTTCTAGTCTACTGTCACAGTCAGAAAGAAGACATCCCTGTACGATGCTTGCACAGATTTTCAGTACTTAGCTGGAAGACAAGTGCTCCTTCTCAGGGACCAAGACACCCACTTCAGCATCCCCCACAGCTGTCACGAGGCTTGAGGCTGTTTATTCCACAAAACCAGAGATTTTCAGTTTCAAATTACTTAAGGGAAAGGGGAAAACACACAGCCAAAAATGTCTTACTCCTATCACTACTGAAGTAATACAGACTTGCTACTGAGAAGAAATACACCAGTGAACAAAACTGCCAATCAAAATCTTCTCATATCTGGACTATGCACATCCAGCCTAAATTACTGAATTCAGTACCATTACTTAGATCTCACATTAGTGTAAAGAGGAGTTAAAACCTGGTAATATAGATTATGTAAATACTTTCATTAAAAAGGCAAATATTATCTTGTTCTTTGATGTAGTCCTTCAGACAGAATACACGGAACTGGCTGCAATTAGGTCAGCACAGAGCATCACTAAGATTGAAAGATTTTACATTTCAGAACATTAAAAAAAAAAGCAGAAGCACACTATATGAACACAGACTCACCAAAACATGTCAAAGCATTTTCAAAGAAGAAACATTTGCCATGAGAACACACATAACACACCGAAAGCTTGATCGATCACATTCAAATATGTAGAGAGAAGTTATGGATAATAAAACATGCATCAAGATCACATTTTTACACATTATAAAATACTTTTTAAAGTTTTACCGATTTTTGCTGCAGGTAACCCGAAGCTTTAACAAAAAAGTCAAAGGGCCACAATAAAGCTGTCCAAATTTAATGTTTCTCTCATTAATATATTACCTTTCTTCGACTGTAGATATCTCACAGCCCTTATCAAAGTAGGCCAGATCCGTTTCATTTCCCTAAGGTTAAGCTGGCGAACAGTATACAGAGTATTCATCAACTAAAGAATGGCCACCATTCAACGACAAATATAGTACAAGCTATTTCTCATCTGTCCTATTTTTTTATTTAGGGGGGGGAGGCTGAGATGAAGCTTTTTCTAGAAATCCTCACAACTGGCAGCCGGGAGCATGCCGGTGCCTTTGTCCTCTTATGCAACTCCTGGTGTCCCCCTTCTCCCCCCAACAGGAATAAAAAGAGATTACATGGCTGTTCTCCATTCCGGGGCAGAGGAGGCTGGATAAGCAATCTTCCCTGAAGTTCTGTTCTGCGAACACTTCACAGGCGACCAGGGGAAGAGGGAGGGATTGGTTTTCATTCATTTTAGTTGCTGGAGTGGTGGTGGGGGGGAGGAATCGATACCTCTTATCACGGCCCAATGCAGCCATCTCCTGCAAAAAGCAGCAAGCCCCACTGTAATCCTCCTCTGGTGCTGGAGCAGGAGGGAGAAAACCGATACCCCCGATACTAAGCAGCCCTAACAACAGATGGTAACGGCTTGCTTTTTCTTTGAGAAGATTTTTCCTCCCTACTTTTGAAAGTTACTCTCGGGGAAGCACCTTCATTCTGACCCTCAGAATAGCCCAAGGAGATGAATCCCAATTTCACCCAATACTTCCGTTACCCAGTTTGCGACACCCAGGAGAAGCCATCGCTACCACCCCTTCCTGGTAAACAAGTTTCACTAAAAGCAAAGCACAGCTTTGTTTTCCACTTTGTTGCCAGCTGCTGTTACTCACTGCTTTATTAACTATTATATCCCGGGGAGCTGACAGATCCTGTGCTTCATGAGACGTTACCAGGACACGGTGTGCAAGTTCTGCCATTTCTTCTTTTTAAGTTATTTCTACTACACGTGCTACTACAACACATCAAAGTGTGGCAAATGCTAGTTTAGCCTGAACAGTTCAGCAAGGTGCAGAAAGCGTGCAAGACAGAGACAGTGATAAATGCTCCTTCATGTCTCCTCCAAACGAGACAATAAAATTCTAAATAAATTTACTGTTATTTTTTCCAAGGTGACTAATCATCAGCTACGCCTATCAACTCCAGCTATGTTTCCCCTGGACTTCTGCAGTGCCTCTGCCTGTGAACCCAGATTACGGTGACGCAACACTCAATGCCAGTTTCTCTTCCAAAAAAGAAAGCACATCGAAATGAAAGTGAACACGAAGAAAGTTATGCTTACAACCAGCAACACTCAACCTTTTGCAGTTGTTTTCCATCTAAGGAAGATTTGATTCTTTGGCTGCTAACAGAATTTCAAGCTTAATCCCCGTACCGTATCTTCACACACACGCTCCCACCCACACCACCAACGCACAAGGACCTTCCAGATTACACCAGTGTAAATATTAATGCCTTGGGATGCGAGTTAAGATAATCACGCGGACGAGTTCCGCGTTTCCATCTGATTATTGTTAAGCCTCAATGTCAAGGCAAAGCCTTTCGTTGTAATAAATGCATGCTTTGGGGCCAGTTCTCGTCTCTTTTTGAGGGGTAGGGGTGAGTAACAGGGGTGGCAGCTCCTCGGACACGCAGCCAGAAGCTGCTCGCCCTCCGCTGCCGGCGCTGCCCCCGACCAGCCCCTCGCAGGCTGCCTCTCCCAGCAGGTTCAGCCGAAGCAGAACTCCGCTCGCCGTGGTTTCCAGCGTACAAAGATCAAACACAAAGCCGGGCCATCGGGGGAAGTAAAAACCCAGCAGCTCAAGCGCTCTTTCCTTTCCACTAATACTGAAGAGGGGAGGAAGGAAAAAAAACTAAAAGGCGTTACAGCTGTCAGGTGAAAGCGGATCCTGCGGGCTGCTTCGCGTTACCAGCGCATGACCGGAATAAAAATATTTTCTAGCTTTGATAGGAGAAAAAAAAACAATCTAAACACCGAAAGACCCGCAGGGGGTAAGATATTAAAGGGGGAGGGGGGAGGGAATATAAATATGTATATCTAAAAAAGAGGTAGGGGTACCTTTAGCCCAGCATATGGGGAACGGGCTACAGCCGCTCTTCTCCATCCAGCCGGCACCCGCTCGGGCCGGGGC
>Ga0065711_1033695_pt1 | contig 24988 bp, 14 predicted proteins | sample Hoacrofraction12_FD_59098 | JGI IMG/M metagenome (GOLD analysis project Ga0065711, IMG submission 59098) | Hoatzin crop microbial communities from Cojedes, Venezuela - Epithelial fraction 12 v2 (version 2) | ecosystem: Host-associated > Birds > Digestive system > Esophagus > Crop | place...
GCGGTCCTGTGCAGCCTGCTGTAGGTGACCCTGCTTCGGCAGGAGGGTTGGACTAGATGACCCACAGAGGTCCCTTCCAACCCCTACCATTCTGTGATTCTGTGATTCTGTGATTCTGTGACTTTCAAAATTAGATCTAGTTGTCCAGGGGCCCAGCTGAGTTTTGCAGCTCTCCAAAGATGGAGGTGCCGGGCTTTCCCCAGACTCCAAACCCATCCTCAGGCTCTACCAGGGTGAGCAACTGTTTTCTGGGTTCACCTGGACTTTCCCTTGCTGCAAGCTGTGGCTTCCGCTTTCTGTCCTTCCCCTGAGCGCCCATGAGAGCTGCCTGACTCTGCCTTCTCCATGACATCTTCCCTGTGGGGTAATAGAAAGCTTCAGATGGTCCACCCCATCAGCCCTCTCCTCCAGGCTAAGCAAACTTTGTTCCTTCAGCCTCTCCCCGTACCCCATGTGCACTCGTCTGCAAACCATCTTAGTGATTTTCTGTTGGATGCCCTTCAGCTTATCAGTATTGGAAGCTCAAAATAGGACACGATATTTCTCATATGGGCCACGTGGTTACTGAGAGTGGGAAATAACTTCCACTTCACTTAGCACCTATGAGCTTGCTAGTACCCAGCTCAGTACTCAATATGCCCATGCAGGAGATCTTAGAGATAAAACACTGCACCTGTTTGTTCTCGTTCCTCCTTCCCTCATCATTTCCATGCACACGATTAATAAAGAAAACAGAAAAATCATAAAATAGACCAGATTTTTTACACGTGGTTTGCAAACTGTGCATAAATGTGCTGGACTGTTCCTCTCTATTCATCTGCCAAAGGTATTGGGCCTCTGTCTTTAGGTGATTGTGTTAAGAAAAAGAGGGATGGGAACATGCCCAGAAATTCTGGACTCGTTCGCTGTTCATGAGGAACCTCTAATGCTTGACTAACTTTGGATAATACTAACCCAACTGCCTAGTCACTCTCTGTGCTAAAGTATAATTCTAGCGAAGTGACTCATCCTTTTCCCTTCAGCACTTGCCATATTGACCTGAAATATTTATCTAATCAGGTATGGCAATGATTAGCTCACAGCCAAGCCACGATTTCTGATGCAGTGCTTCCACCTGTACCACACCACTCACGTCCCCAAGCCGGTAATGTATCTGCTATATGCCCATAAAGCAGCTAGGACTGACCCAAGAAATTGCTGCTGTGATGTCCATTTGGAATAAATCATCTTAAGAAGAATTGGTGCTCTTCTGGTTAAGGCAGTTGTTTGGGGATCAGTAAATCCTTGGTACTAAGCCTAGATGTTCCTGCTGACTTCTACTGTTTGCTGAGCTTGGACACCTAATCTCCTTCTTTGTGTCTCCAGGGAGGTGTAAGGACGAGCTATCACTGGCATAACTTTCCAGACATAAAATGCTTCATGAGGTGTTTGCTACACCGTTACACCTTATTGTTGCTAGGGGAAGTGCCACTGGATCTTGAGCTCAGGTAGAACATGGAGACAAGAATGGCGTACTGGGGCAAAGTCCTTTGAGCTTCCCTCCAAATAGGGAGCTTTGGTGTGATGCCTGGAAATGCCTGAAAATGCTCTGCTGTCAAACACAGAGAAAGAGAGGAGAGACAGATAAACACATAGATACTTAATTCTTGATTGTTTCTTTCAGTCCCCTTTCTGATGTGCCTAACACAGGTCTTCCAGGTTCTCTCCCAGTTGCTCTCTGTTTCTCTTTTAAAATTCATGTTTGTAGCCCCTTGTTTTTCTTCAGTGATGTTCTCTCTGTCACTATTTTATCACTGGTTTTCTCCCTCAACTCCTTTGGTGTTTTTCTTCTACCATAAGTCTTTGTGGTGCAATGCTGAAAACACAAAATAAAAAAGGACTTCTCAAAATATTTTTCTCTGTTTGCTTCAAAACTGACAAGTGTTTTCTTCTTTATGTTTCCTTCTGGGAATTTTTATTGCCAAATAAAATAATTTTCTCCCCCTTTTCTTGAAATGTGTGAGGTTAAATTTAAAATCACCCTGTAGTTATTCGCTGCTGTATTGTATTAGTGGGGACAGGTACTTTCGGTTTTTCTGCTCTGTCCTGATTATGAGTTGGGTGTGAGTACATAGGAAGGAAAATGGATCTTAATTTTACAAGCAGATCAGGTATTAGTTAAAATATAACCATTATGATGTGTCTGCTTGGGTCTTGAAAACATAATCCAATTACACCATGCACATACAGAGTTAACTGATTTCTGAAGCAACTATTAGAAAAAGAAGAGCATCTGCTTATCTGTGTAACAATGAGCTCTGAATACATGTTCTGTTGAGTTTAAATTTCACTGATGGCTGCTAACCTCGTCTCAGTTGTAATAAAAGAAATGAGACCCCAAAAAGCACAAAATTGCATAGAGTACTTTGTTTACAATATTTGACATGTGCACATTTTAGACATCCTAAGTCATGCCTTGTTCTTAGTGTGGCTCATTGTAGTCCAATTAATCCCTTCAACATATTGCTTCAGATGGAAAATATTATTCTTGCATAAAGATGCTTGTCCTGACAGCTGTGCAAAGCATTTGTTGAAATGTAGTATCAGACAATACTTCAAATGTAAAAACAGTAATATCCAAGCTAATAAACAACTTCATGCTCTCTTTATGCATCATTAAAATATTAAGGAGAATAATCATCTGTACATAAAATATTGCAGAAATATCCCTTCATTTTAGTGGTCAGTGCTAGTTTGTAGTGGTCAGGTCAACTGAATGCTAAAGCTAAAGCTGAAGGTACAGGCATCATTTAGTAGTGCCAGAACCCTTTTTATCAGCATTCAGTATGCTGAGCCTACATAGCTAGTAGCTCTTCTAAGCGCACCTGGCAAATGTGAGTATATTAGTGAAACTCTAGGCATCCTCTTTAGTCTAAAATAGTGTTAAACCACCATTGGAGCTTGCAGCATTTATTTCCATGCAAAGCACAGCTGAATACACTCATACAAATGTTATCAATCAGCTTTTTTTTTTTCTGGTGAAAATTTATGATCTATACAGTATGCAGTATATTAAACATATTAAAAGGAAATATCTTCTCTTACATTTTAAGGTATAGTCCTTCATACAATTGAGATCCCAGGGCAGGTATTCTTTTTTTCCAGTTTACTGTTATAAAATGACAGTTTCTTTATGTTTCTAGGGCTTGTCATTTGGAATGACAATATAATTTTGATACCTGTTGTCTCTTTTTCTTTGCAGATAAGAAACACTTTCTAAAATAGGAGAACAGGCATGTTCATGTCCGCAGGCTGTTCAAATGAATATGACCTACTAAAATCAACTGGCAGATGATCTCTCTGTTTTAAATTTTCTCCAGAGCTGAGTGGCCAGTATTCAAGCAAGTGTCGTAAGTGCCTTTGATTGTTTTGGTGACTGCTTTCTCAGACAGCAAGTCTTCTCATGACCATAATCAGATAAAAGGTTTGGGCTGGAAAAGGCAAGATAACAAATGTGAGCTACAAAAAATCTGTTATCCTTGATTATTAACTTTATTTGTTACTTATATTCAATGGCACTGGACACAGAGCTTTGCAGAAAAGTCTGGAAAACACTAATCCCTTAAGAGGATGGTGAATTTACCATAGCACGACTCTTTCTTCTGCTACTCTTCACCAGCTCTGGTTTATATCTGTGCCACTGAAAGGTAGATGCCCACCCCACGGTGCTGTGGCAGAGCAGAGAGCTCAGCTGAGGCCCTGTGGTCCTTGTCAGAGAGCGGTCCAACCTTGCCTTTTTGGATGCTTTCCAGCTCACTGGGAAAGGGATTGGATTTCTCAAGACTGAAATTTGCAGCACAGGGAACCTCTGTTTTTAAAGTACATGCCCATAATTTGCCAAGGTTGTCAAAGTTTAGACATTTCTCCTTGCTTTGAAGAGTGAGGCACAAATTTTAGAACTGGTCTTTTCACCAGATACCAGGGACCTTTGTCCAGTTACTGGAGTTCTGACGGCAGTTCCGTCTTTCCCAACCTTCACCTAAGGATTGTGCAAATCCCATTGAAAAATGGAGTGTCTGTGTCCCACTTTCCTTCTTTAGGAAGGCACAAGGAAATGAACACAGGCACGCCCAGGGACTGCAGTCATTGAATCAGAGGGCACCCAGCCCATCCTACTGCTCCCAGGCAAAATCAAACATGTCTATGACAGGTAGTTTTTTACTTATCCCTAATGCTGAAGCCTTTATCTTCCCTGTGCAGTCTAGTCCAAAGCCTCTTCGCTGGTAAATTATGCAGTCTTTACTGGTAAAAGGTTTTTCCAACCTGCATCTTCCCTATTGCTGTTTCAGATAATTATTTCCATCGTGGATGTGGAAAATATATTATTCATTTTTATTTTGCAGCCTCAGTCTTCTCTTCTGAAGGGCAGATGGCCTAGATTTGTTCGTTGTTTTCTCATGAGTCTTGCTGTCATAGATCTTTCCTCTAGATCTTCTCTGAGGTTTTATCTGCACCTCAGAAGGTGCCTCCCAAAACTGGACACAGCCTAGTGAGGGAGGAGTTCACCTATCATCCTGGATATGCTCCTGTTGATATGCTCCAGATGAAAGTTTGATTTCACAACAACTTCTCATTAGCCCTTCACACTGATGGATGTATGGCTTGGGATCAGATGAGCTGCTTCTACAGAATTGTTCTCCTGCCAGTTATCCCACACTAAACTTGTGTACCTACTTGATCCTGCCAATGTGTACCACTCTGTGTTTGCCCTTTTTTGAACTACATCCCCTCTTTCTTCACATTACTTTTCTGTGATGGTTTTGACTTAGCTGATAGTATCTTAAGAGGCAAAGTCCACGTGAATGCAGATAATTCAGTAAATCTAAAAAACTTCATGAAAGTAGTCTTCCTTGCCCATTCTTTTGTGTGATCTCTACATTTATACTGGAAAAGTTCCTTCTGCTTCATCAGGTTCTTGTAACAGTTTCTCTTTGCCTGAATTGATAGAAATTAGTGAAGAAAAGAGTAGACTTATTTAAAATCCTTCCAGTTCCATTTGCCACACGATCTCAGATCTAGCTCAACAGACCACCGTATCCAGTGACCTTGTTGACAGGCAATAGATAAACCAAATTTCCCATGTGAGCCAACTGATTGCTTAAATCCATTTTTCTCACTTTTTGTGACAATTGTTTTTTCCAGAATAATTAAGTTAAAAAATCATTATTACTTGCCTTGAGCTTACAGCCAACACCAGTCCAACTTGAAGATTAAAAGAAAACAAAGATGATACAAAATACCTCACATTTGAAACAAGGTTTGCACTCTCCTGCAGATTAAAAGCCCCTAAATCAAATAGAATTTGTCAGATACAGGTAGGAATCCCCCAGTTATCAGAAGTCCTAGATGACTCAGGCACTTTTGGAAAACCCACCCAGGATTTTAGCAGTGCTTCAGAGGAGGTATTATTTGGTAACAGGCAGCAAGAAATTTGTTAGAAAGAAGGATTACTGCCTTAAGTAATGAGATTCATCTCACAAGAAAGGTGTTTGGTCCCCTCATAATCTTTACTCGTAAAAGGCTTTTCCAGGTGCAGATTTGTCCAATAAACCAAACGCTTTGCCATAGGGCACTACGTTAGCACAAAAACACAGCTATGTGGTTCTGCATATGTAGGAGAATAAATTCTAGGTGACCACAGTTACTACGATATTTAACCATGTCAAGTGTAAATCCAAAAGACATTTGGAGCTCATCATGCCAGTAGCCACTTTAAAAGCCAGCCTTTGGATTGTACTGAAGTTACATTGCTTTTGTTCTCTACAAACTGCGGCCTTGGACCCATTTGTACCAGAGTAAGTGCTCAGTGTTCCCTCAGGTGCACACATTGTAAAGAATCCAGGTTGCTTATGATTTTTCGTGATCCCTGAGTACAGACAGCTAATAGAGTATGAAATTTCATGTTTGGGGAGCCATTTTTCAGAACAGAAAAGGCCAGCTGAGAAGTGATCTGAGTTAGAGAAACAGAATTAAGAATCATTTACAGCTAGTGGAGTAAAGTGTTTATAGTGCGTCATTGTTCCATCTCAGCATGTGCTTAATGTTATGAGACAGTTTGTTATGGGTTTGTTATGCCACAAGTGAGCAGAGAGGCATTTTAATTGAGACAAATGAGAAAAAAAATTGGATAAGAATATTGTTGGCTAAGCAATATGCAGAACGGGATGTATCCACAGAATGCCTCCCCCTTTCCCTCCTACCCAAAGGGCTGTACCGACAGCAAGAGTCAGCACATTTCAGGGGCTTGTTTTTGTACCTGTTATTTTGTTGACTTGCTAACTGCGTCTGTACTCATTTGTACATGTAATATCAATTGATGCCTGGACCAACAGGTATGCGTATAAAATGGAGTAACAGAGAGGCATGAAAAGTTTCACAGTGATTTCTGGTCCATCTGCTCTCAAAATTTCTCTGGCACAGCTGCTGGACTTGCATGCATTAATGCTGGACTACTTTTGAATCTAGCCAGTGTATTTTGACGGTTGCATTAACACAGCATTAACTGGGAGAAAAAGCTGATCTTTTACTGATTCCCAGATTCAGTATGTGATCTCTGACTGATGGTCATGTTAAAAGGATAATTTGAATGTATCAGACAATATGCATCACATGGTATTTGTACCAAATCTATTACACCAGATGCTGTAATTACATAGAACATATATTTACATTGTTGAAATTCCTTCTCCAATTACTGAAGATTTTACAGAAATTTTGTAGGTTGGGGAATTGTTGTATGGAAGGAAAAGGGAAATGCTCTGTAGAGGTTATTAATCAATACTATCAAAATCCTCTGAATGCCTCCTGTAGATATACTTCCCTATGGCCATGCAGTGACAACTCTATAGCTTTTTTTTGCAACACTTGGCAAAAAACCATAAAAAGTGAACTACCAACTGAAAGAAGATGGTCTATCCCATTTCTGATACAGACCAGCAGTAGATGCAAAAAACTAACCAGACAAGCATCAGATAATAAACTTCTTGCACATCTTCCAGACTTCCTGTATTCACTTCAAAGTCATGTGGACTTTTAAATGTACTCCAGCTTCTCCACATCCCTTGTCCTTAGCCGTAACTTCTGGTACAGCAAACACTTATGTATTCTCAGATGCACTAGTTCCTCAGCCCCCACTCAGATCACCCACATTGCCTATGTAAACTAGCAGAACACATGGAAACATGTAGAAGAAGACTTCATGGTAGGACACTGTGGCAGAAGGGCATCAGTCACCCCTGAAAGAGATATCAGTCTATGGAGGTGACAACAACTTCTGGTTCAGCTGAAGTCACTGCAGGTTAAGGGGTTTATCCAAGCCGATAGCTAACTCAGTTTCCTTGTTTGAACTCTGTTTCAATGCCCTGCTGGGTTTGATCTCTGCTGGGTCCCTAATTACTGCAACTAAATCTGTGCTGCTTCACCCCTGGGCTCCCTCCTGGTGTTTTATGCCATGTGGCTGGGCATCTGGGGCTACACGCGCTATAGCCACATAGCTTTAAGAACATAGATTGGTAATGGGCAATCTGTCTGGTTTGAAGGATAAAACACTGTGGAGTGCAAAGGAGGCTGGGAGGAATCCTTTTTCTGACACCCAGGTGTCAGCGCCGGCCTTCTTTCAGCTGTGTCCAGAATAATGAGATCAACGGATCATATGGCGCAGAGTCTTGAAGAGACCCATGATACGATTCTCTTGATATAACACTGGTCAAGTGACAAGAAACTTGCATTTTCCCACAGGCCACTGACAACAAATCTGATTATTTTCACCCCTGTTTCTTCAGCTGTTAAATAGGAATAACAATATTTGCTTTACTTCGTTAAGTATTTTGGGGTTTACAGATGAAAAACATCTGATCGCAGCTGAAGTGCGAACAGGCAAATGAAAAACATGACTGGAAAACTTAACTGAATGGCTTCAAACCTCAGAAATTTTTTTACTCTAATTTCCAGCTCTGATTCAGGTGATATTTTCTTTTTGTCACCACCTGTTGGTTCAGTCTATTTAAAGTCCTAGTTATGCAAACATTACACCATGTGCCTATGCTAATCCCTCTCTCTTAACATTAAAATCCGTTTTGAAATCCAAGTTGCCTTTCCACAGTTGTGCAACATTTTATTTTTCTGAACCCCTCCTGAGAAAATAGCAAAAACAATTGTGCTTAAAGAGAAAAAAAACACGGGATATAAAGGTAGATTTAATCTTCAAACTTTTAACACAATAGTATAAGGACAAACTGTGGGTTGAAGGACTGCGGTGGGGAGTTGACACAGACTCTTTCACAGAGCCCTGCAGAAGGGCTTGCTATTGTTTCTCTCACTAAGGCATTAAGGTTGCCAGCAAGCGAGACAGGAAAGCTCTGCATCCATCTCCAGGTACAGCTGGGCTCGTGAATGCTACTACTACATCTGTAGGGCTTTCATCAGTGCATATCAAAGCAGTTATTTCCACCAGTATTTGATTTGTCTGTGCCTTTACACAACCTGACTGAACAAGGAGGAGTTTATTCAACCAGAGGAGACTCTTCATGGAGGAAATGGTGGTGGATTAGTAACACTCTTGTGTGTTGCGTGCACATGTGTGTGACTGATCTCATTAAGAAGAAATTTGTGCTCTGATGATTTTATTGTTGCTGTGCTACAATGCAGAAGAGAGCTGAAAGGGCTCAGGAGTGATGACAGCAAGAGTAATAGAGATTTTGAAGAGAATTATCTATAAAGTAAAGAAACACAATTTTTCCTGCTGTTTTCAAAAGCTGGGATATACTTCTTTTTGTAAGCTCTGAAGGGACTCTTACAGCTCCATGCAAAGCAGGAGGCAAGAATAAATTACCATCACTTTCACAAAGACAGGGACACTGTGGAAATCAGAATTTTCAAAATCAGTGTATTTTTGCTGCCAGTCAGTCTCCCCTTTGTTTGACAGAGTGGATCGATATCATCGATACGCGAGATAGCTGTCAGAGCAGAGAAGGAGAGTAGCGTGAAGGAGAAAACCTGTGGGGCTCTACAAATTGCTCTTCTTTCACCTCCTGCTGCTGTCTCCACCCTCAGCACGTAGTGACTCCTCCTGGAACGAGGTGATGCTGGAGTCTGCCTGGGCTGGACCAACTCAGTCCCGAGCAGTGCTTTAGCCAGCTGGCAGTGCAGAGGGGCTCTGCTTTCCCTGCTGCCACCTCCTCCGCAGCAGCAGCAGGGGGAAGCTCTCATCTCCACACGCTGTGTTTGCATGAATGCCTCAAACTGGCTGTGAGAAAACAGCTTGTTAACCTGTGCGAATGACCTGGAATCCTAGAAGGATTAACCTGTTTGGTGACTGAATCTACAAAGACTGAAAGTCCAGGTGCTTTCGGGGGAGTGGAGGACAGTCCAGGACGGGACTGTGACTACGTGGAGAATGTGCTCTGGGGCTACACCTCACCCACGCTCTGCTCCACTCACTCTTTTGCAGGGGACCATGGAGAACATGTGCTGAGACGGAGTGCTGGGCAGAAGCAGCAGTGGGCTGGTGAAGATGGAGAATGGCACAGGGGATGAGCAGAACCAAACTGGGCTGCCACTATCAAGCCAGGAGATCATTACAGCCGAATACCAAGTGATTACCATCCTCTTGGTCCTCCTCATCTGTGGACTGGGCATCGTGGGCAACATCATGGTGGTTTTGGTTGTCCTCAGGACCAAACACATGAGAACTCCCACTAACTGCTATCTGGTGAGTCTGGCTGTGGCAGATCTCATGGTGCTTGTGGCTGCAGGACTACCCAATATCACAGAAAGCCTGTATAGAACCTGGGTCTATGGCTACGTGGGGTGTCTCTGCATCACTTATCTCCAGTACCTAGGGATCAATGCGTCTTCTTTTTCCATCACTGCCTTCACTGTTGAGAGATACATAGCCATTTGCCACCCAATCAAAGCTCAATTCCTATGCACTTTTTCAAGAGCCAAAAAGATCATTATTTTTGTCTGGGCTTTCACCTCCATGTACTGTATGCTCTGGTTTTTCTTGCTAGACCTTAATACAGCAGTCTACAAAGACACTACTGTTGTGTCCTGTGGCTACAAGGTGTCCAGGAGCTATTACTCTCCTATCTACATGATGGACTTTGGTATATTTTATGTTGTGCCAATGGTATTGGCAACTGTCCTCTATGGTCTGATTGCTAGAATACTGTTCCTGAACCCCATCCCTTCGGACCCAAAAGAAAACTCTAAGACGTGGAGGAATGACGTGGCTCACCAAAGCAAGCCTGTGAATTCCAAGATGACTAACAGAAGTTTCAATAGCACTATTGCTTCTCGAAGGCAGGTAGGAACAGCAGTTTGAAATGGCTTTCTGAGACCTAAAACTGACTTGTTTTAGGATCGCTAACTCTAAACCGGTGGAAGGGGCTAAAATATATTCTCCCTTTTTGCTAGGTGGTCAAGCTGAAACTCTGTGCTACATACACACATACATATAAATATATATATTTTCTTTGCTATTCATTATTACCCACTGCAAGGACTGAAAAACAAATAGTATTTTATTTCCTGTATCAAAAAGCAATTAGGAAGTATCAATAAAGAGACAAACGTTTTAAACTATAGTTTCTTTATATTATAGCCTGTTAGTAATCCTGTTAAATATACAAAGTGACTCTTGAGTTATATTTGAGATCTGAAGAGAAGGAACTAGCCTGGGAGTTTAGGAGACTTGAGGTTTTGTCCCAGCTAAGGCACTGTGTCACTCTGCAAGCATAGTTAAGTTGTTACTTTTCCTGTCTCTCACTCTCCAGTGAAAAGTCTACTTCACCAAGTCTGCATATAAAAGAGCTTTGTAAATACTGAGGATCTTTGTGATTCTGTCTCGCATAAAATATTTTTATGTATTCATGGCTCAAAACTGAGGCATAGGTTTGACTAGCTTCTTTTTATATTGTTAAATATGTATGCTGTGATGTGCAGTTATACAAGAAGAATATAGTTAGTGGATCAATTTATGGCTATTTGCAGTAAGCCATACTGCCTCACATTCACACAGCATGCAGCAGGCAGCACAGCCGGGTGCAGTGCTGAGGACTGCAGGCTGCATCGCTTTGCAGCCGGCTCTCGGGAGCTGGCTCTGGTTGGGTCAGGCACCTCAATGCGAGTGTTGGGAAGCAGCGCTCCGTGCTGAGGGGCTTGGCTCACACCCCCGGCAGCCGCTGCATGGCACCCCGGAGGGTCACTTTGCCAGCGGGATGCTTCTACCTCCCTGCACCGTACAGTTCCCTCGGGGATCAAAGCTGAGCTGTGCACCTTTTCAAACAAGATGAATGCACTTCTTGGGTGATGGGTTGAACTTTATTTACTGCTTATTATATGTAGATTGCTACTGTTTAATGAAAGGGACCATTTTCCCATGTTACAGAGAAGGCACTGACCTCAAAAGTTGACTAGGCTGGCTGCCTGCTAGAGCAACAAGCGCTCGCAGAGCACTAGAACCAGACTTTGAAACACACAACTGAAACTTGTGGGCTAGGTTATATTTAATTATGTGTCTCCAAGTATAGTTAATAGTCAGATTAGAAGTGTGTAATTTATTTTTCTTTGTCCATTAATTAGTAGAAGAAGAAGATAATCTAATTTTCAAGTTCTCCATATCACTTTAGTATACATGCTTGATTACATGTGCTTAGCATCACTTGAAAAACAGACAAATCTTTTACATCGAGCATTGCTAAATGTGGATACGTTATATTATGATACCAAACAGTGAGGAATATAATGTGATGTCTTTTTTGTCTTGTAAAGACAGCAAGACTTTTTCTAAAAGCCGAAGAAACCTGATTGTTTAAAGTGGCATCATCACGAGCAAAGCTAGCATTTGTGTATAGTAGAACACAGGAAGAAAAGCAAGGGTAGTTTGGCATTATTAGTAATATTTTTTATACAATAGCAGCATGCAAAATACAACCAGTGGTGTAAAATGGGAAAATACAAGTCCATATAAAAAAAAAATGTAAAATCTCGACAGTTAGTAAGACACAGCAGTGAAAATTTCCTGCTGTGCTGGCAAAGAAATGTATACCTGACAGTATAGTTTGGCCTCATAGTGAGTTCTGCTTTCATGTAGAGCTCTCTATATGCCTCCTCACACACAGAACTGTCTATATGCCTCCTCGGAACTGTGCTTGCACTGCAGTGATGGAATTGCACACGATGTCCAGCATGTGATCTGTAGATAAAGTGACTGAAAATGTGGTGTACACTTCCTACTTCTGTGGCAGTTCTTATATTTATCCAACAACATTACTGCAAAAGGAATTTTTTGCATGTTCCTGTGGTGGGTTGGCTCCAGCTGGCAGCCAGACACCCATCCAGCCGCTTGCTCGCTCCCCACCTCAGCAGGACAGGGGAGAAAACAGGAAGAACAGGAACAAGAAAGTTCATGGGTCAAGACAGGGACAGGAAGATAACTTATCAGTTATTGTCATGGGCAATGCAGACTCCGCTTAGGGAAAATTAACTTCCTTTATTGTTGATTTATTGCCCCTTCTTATAGTCACAAGTTACACTCGGTCCCTTCCGTGAGGCAACCGGCAGCATGGGACCAGGGAGAGTTTCAGTCAGGTTGCAGAGGTTTGTCTGTCACTCCTTCCTTCTCACTCCTTTCCTCTGTTTCAGTGTGGGTTCTGCATGGGTTGCAGTCCCTTGAGGTGGTGCCTGCTTTGCCAAGGAGCGCCTCCTTCTCTGACTTTGGCATTCCCTCTGCTGTTTCTCGCTCTTTTGTTCTCTTCTCCCCTTTCTTTCCCGTGGTTTTGCCATTTCTTAAATATGTTTTCACAGAGGCATCACCAGCTTGGCTGAAGGGCTCAGCTGTGTCCTGTGGTCAGTCTATTGGAGCTGGATGGAAGTGTTTCTCTCTAGCACAGGGCAGCCCCAGGCCTCTTCTCAGAGAGGCCCACTACTGCAACCTCCCCACTGTCAAAACTTGGACATGGAAATTCAGTACAGTTCCACTGAGTGATTATGACTAATTATTATCACAATTAACCTATTATGAGCTCACATATATAGAATATACCAGAATGAAACAGTAAGTTAGAAAGGTTTCCTAAACCTTCATGAAGGTTTAACTTCGGATTTTCATAACCATTTTTGATGATGATTGATCGAACACGGCAGTATGTGAATTGACTTCCCCACTTAGTCTGACCTGGATTGCTTGACTTATCTGGATGTAGCTTGACCCAGACTGCCAGGTCATACCATTTTCTTTCACTTTCCTGGAACTTCCTATTATCTCATCTATGTTTGGAAAGTCTCCCATTGTTAAAAAAGAACAAAACTTTCTTTTCACCTGGGTAAGAAAGCATTTTCTCCCCTACCCTGTCATACAGTGGCTCTCTGAAGCTGTTTCCAACACATGGCAGAGATAGATGATATAGTCCTGTTGTTTTTTAGACTTTTTTTTTAACTGATATTATTGTGTAAGCGTATAGCTATATATATACTGTCAGCTTTGTGTTCCTATGTCTGCTTCCAAGAATTAGTCTTCTGTATACAGTCAATACATTCTGTTGTGAGTCATATAGTTAATCAATTTCAACTGTCTTCTTCAAAAATGACAATACATCACATAGGTTTCTGGTGCGAGATTTAGCCCAGGATTAGAAGCTGACAGACTAAAAATGCAAAGACCAACTAGGGTTCAACACGTAGGATGCTTCCTCACACCTGGCACCGATGGAAAGAGCAGGACAAAGAAGGAACAGCCCTGACACGGTACCTAGAATAGCTGTGTGCTTAGGGAGGAAGCAAATATAGAGTAAAATAACCATTTTCTTAAAACTCTGGAGGATAGCTACCTAAGCTGGGACAACAGGGGAGTAGGAAGCTCAGCAGTAAGATAAACAGGAGGGAGGCAGGTGGCTGCTGCTGAAGGAGAATAGATGGACCATGTTCAGTTTCATTCAAACATATGTTTTCCATCTCTGATGTAAACAGATGTAATGCCAGCACTGAAGGGGAAAAAAGTTGTCAGGTGGTCAGAGGACTTTTGGTTTCAAAACAGAATGGCAATTTAGAGCATTCTATGATTTAGAAAGAAGGCCTGGAATATAGTTTTAGAATGGCAAGTCAAGCCTACTCTAACATATTTTTCATGTGAGGTGCCTAGGGATGAACTGAGAATGAAGCTTATGTAGTACATCTCCAGTAAACGAAAATCATCTCTTCCAGGTAGAAAGTGGTCCTCTGCTTACTCATTCCACTCCCTGCCTTCAGCCTCCCACCCACATCATTTAAAAGTCACTGAACTGTTAGTTCTAGGAAATATTTATTTCATCCCAATGTTTAGAAAGCTAACAAACAGGAACAAAATCTTTTTACTAAAGGATCAATACTCCATATCAACAGCCACCAATGGACAAACCCTTTAAAGTACCCTGCAGGGCCCCCTGAAGTTTTAATTCAAAGCACTGCAAGACAAAACTGAACAGCGAAGACAAGAAAAAAAAAAAACAGGTATAAAAGTCAGTCCTTTTTTTTAAATATTGAAAGAGGAGGAAAAGCACAAAATAAGCTTTCTTTTCTAATAAAGTATCTCTACTTTCTAACATGTTTTTGTTTCACTGACCAACATCTGTTACTGCTGATATTGGACAACTACTAAAATTAGGAGTTATTTGTTTACACTGCAAAAAAAAAGTTCTACCAAGGAAAGAAGCACCAATACATACCCATAGGATGTGTCAGACTCCATTCTTACATCCACTTCTGAGAGCTAAATCAATCCATGCAATATTTGTTCTGTTTTACAGAACTGTGATAGTTCCATTTTAAAAGTTTTTAAAAAAGGAAACTCATTTTATTTGACAGTCAAGCACTCCTTCGTACATGGGAGTACATTTCCAATTCACTTTGTACTTTCTATCAGGCTTCTGGTGTCCCAGAATGAACAGAAGCCAGTTCATTCTGCCTCTTCTTTGTCAGAAGCTAAATCCAGCTGACCCACTCTTTATTGAAAGCAGTAAGAGTCATTTTTTGCCTTTGCAGATCTTTTGATCAGCCAGTACAAGTCAGCAGGCAACACCTGACTTGCTCCTGAGGGAAGATCTCTGCCAAAAGTAGGCGAGATAATGGTATGATGCATTTTCAGAGGAATCAGTTTGTGCTTGAGGCTGCAGGGCGCTGGGCCCTGAGGAATCAACTGATGCTGCATTTGGGTTTAGTACTGAAACATGTGGGTAAACCTTCAAGCATGTGTTTAGTTTGTGACTAAAGAAAAATCTTTTAGGTCTGATGGAGCTGGTGATGACTGTGTTGAATGGGCTTTCAGTTATGCTTTGCAAAGAAAACAACCTTGCTAGACTGAAGATTTTATACAGCTGAACAGTACTGTGGGAAAGGATTTGACGGTTGGACTTGATGATCTTAGAGGTTTTTTCCAACCTATGATTCTATGACTGCCAATAGGGGGTCTCAGTCATAAACAGTGACATAATGTTTTTTTGCAGCAGAAGATTAGGAGAAAATGAAAAGGTGACTAAAAGTAAGGTGAGACCTCTCTGACCACAGGGAAACTACAGAGTATTTCTGCTGAGTGATTTGCACAATTTGAACATGAGAAAACAGAACGAAATAATTCTGGTGTACACATTTCCTCAAGTTAAACAGGAGGGAAGTTGAGAATGCAAAATTTCCTGGCACCATTCAGTTGAACCCAGGTCACACTGGCTGAAACTTCAAAGCTTAACAGAGGAAAGATCAATGTGATTAGAATATGATACTGAGATAAAGAGTATCTCATAAGTCAAGACAATTCAAAGTCCCATTTACTTGATTCAGAGCCAAAAAAGGAACTTCAATGCAAAATTGATGCTAAGATTTATTTAACAACTGTATGATCATTTGGACAGATGATCACAGGTCCTAAGGAAGTGAATTTAAGTTGATTTCTACTCACTCACCAGAAAATACAGACTATGAATTTGGAGCTTGTCACTGTTTAGAGCAGGGTGGCAATAAACGGAGTGACAGATGGTCTCTGTTAACTCCCGCCCTCCCACCTCATCTGTCCAGTCCTCCAGATCAGATCCTGGTTCTGGCTGTGTTGATCTCTTCCACACTTCCATTTTATCCCACCTAGCTCAGTCCACAGATCCCAAACTTCTTTCTTGTCCATCCATAATATGAACACTGCATTACGTATTTTCAGGTAGATTTCATACTTTCCCCAAAGGAAATCCTAGTTTCATCAGGTATCAAGGGGACTGTGAAAAATACAGCCTTAGATAGCAAACGTATTTTTTTATACTTGAGATGGGATCCAACTCACTTAACATTATGCATATCTCAGAAAGTTCATTGCTTAGTCCAATCAAATCATCTGATGTCCCTCCATGGTTGATTAAAAAGGTAGGTCACCTTCCTCAGAAAGTCCTCTCAGACATCGACGCAGTACGTGATGACCTGCCCCCCAAGAGAAACCCCTCTGTTCTCTCACAGCATAGGAAGCACAGATTCCAGCTTGCAATGCAAGATAAATTTTTTACGGCTTACATGAAATCCTCAAATCATATCACTTGGTTTCACTTGTGATCTTACTATATAAGTCCTTAATCCTTTTATTTATCTAATCCTCCTCCTCATTGTACAATTGCTTGTGGATTACAGTATCACAGACTGGCATATACAATCTCTATGCATTGCAATGAATACCACCAAGCACACGAAAGAAAGATGCTATTACATGCCTTTAACACATCAGAGTGACTTTATGGCAGACTAACATAGCAAATATGACTATTATTTTTACCTGTCAATGTAAGAAAGATTAGTATTCAAAGGAGAAGGAAACAACCACCCAAATGTGAGTACCATAGTCATGAAAATGTCTCGTAAAAGCACTTCCTTAGAATGACAAGGTTTTGGAGCAGGAAAGAAAAGGAGAATACTAGTCCAGAGTTAAAATATTGGGAATCTGCTTAGTAAAGAACATTTGAAATATTTTTCAGAACATTCTCCGAAACAAAAAAGATAGGACTTGAAACGTGTTTCTGTGCAGCCAGGAACACATTCAATGTCAAGCTCTTCACTATCATTCAAAGTACACTTGAAATTTGGACTAAAATGGATTTGCTCAAAGCCTTTTAATCACGTTTTCAGTCTCCTCAACTAAGAATAATTTGTACTCTGAATACAGGATACACGGTGTACATCCACAAGAAAAGAGCAGTCAGTGCATGCTTGCCTTCCCCTGAGTAATGAAGCAGGATGCTAGTGCCTCTGCTTCCAGGAAGCTTTGGTGTACGGTTATAGGTAATAAAAAGCAGGTCCTTAAAAGAGCAAAGTGGACCAAACTTTCCTCTAGGCTATTTCTGTGCAGCCCTATCCATCCCAGTGAAGATTTTTGGTGTGTACAAGAAAGCAGCTTTGGCCTAAATTGTGTGTTTAGTAGCTGGGTTCATCTATAAAGGCAAATTCAGGTGCGAAAATGGTCCAGGGCATGCTTGCAGCATCTTTGGGTCAGGAGCCCTGAGGGGTGCCTCAGCCTGCAGTGGGGTGACAAGCCCTCTGACCATGCTGGGGACAAAGCGAGCGGTGCAGGAGCACCTTCTAGGAGCTGCTGTTATCTTCACATAGGTCATGCTCTGAGGTAGCTGAGAACGAGAAGCCAACTGCCTCCGGACCCAACTTAGGGAGGATTTACCAATGAGCACATAACTATCTGAACTCAGGGCCTTGCCGTGGGTCTCAGAGACACAACCTTTACTGGTCAGACAGATCAGGCAACTGAATTTCTGCCTGGCAGTAGAGAGCACGTGCCAGATTTGTCATTTTTGGCAGCTTTGGAGGGACACGTGCTGCAGGCAGTTTAAAATTATGGTGAATATTCTTCATTGTCCTGTACTGACTGAACCACTATGAGGTGCCACCAAAGAGGTGCCATCCATGGTTCTGCCTCTTCTCGTGCACTGACTGTAGACTGTGTGGCAGCCTATGGGTACATGAGTTGGATCATTGACCTAAGCAAACCGAAAACCAGCTCTACAGAGAAGCACTTAGTTTTTGGTTGGACCAGCAGTCTGACCTGACCCACACCCTCATCTTTGGGGCCAGCACAAGGAGGGAGGTGAGAACAGGATTGCTTTTTTTACCTGCAGCACAGGTTACTTTGGCTTCAGTTTATATCAAACCCAGGAAATGCGGAGTCTGAGTGCTGCAAGACAATGTCTCACCTGGCATAAAGTCTGACAGTGTGAAGCTAACTTCTTGGCATTTTAAAACACATTCAAATCTGCAGACTAAATTGATCCCATCTCAGAGCACTTTGTGCTGGGACCATGATATTTTTTGTCTGATGCTGAGACAGTTCTAATATCTTGTCAAATCACAGCCTCAGTAAGCTGAACATGGCAGCAGTACAAGCTAGTGGTGTTAGATAGAAGGAAAATGCACATCAAGCTGTCAGTATATATAAATCCAGCTAATAGTTTACATGCTACATACATGTATGTCTTTGAGGACTATAGGATGCAGTCACTCGAAGAGTAACAGCCTTTTTTTCATTGCTGTAAAGTATTAATTGTGTGACTCTAAATTGTCACCTTCCTGATGGTAAGATCAATTTACATCTAGTTCAACCCAGGATTCAAGCTGCACCATTGTAAGTGATTCTCTGAGCAACTGTTCGTTAACAACATGCTCAGAAGAAACGTAAATTGCCAATGATCAGCAGCTATGACAACAGCTCCCTGCTGAGCTTCTGGAAGTGAAGTACTTTGATGCCTGTGTAGGCTATTGTCCACTCGCCCTCTGAATGCCTGAGCTGAACAACACATCTGTTAGTTGGGCTCAGTCCCATTGATAATCCAGGCTCCACAAGTGGTTACTTTCTTCCTTTATTCATTTTCCATGATGAATGATTATTCTCAGTTGAATGGATTTGCTCATTTTGGAGGCGGAGGCTGGAGCGGAGCTGGAAGGAGGAGAGGGAGCAGATGAGGAATCCTGAGTCTTCCTCAGCCAGAGCAGTTCGGTACTGGGTCAGCGTGATCTTTGCAGCCATGGTCAGAGGACTGGTCTTTGCAGTGGTTCAAAGAGAAGGAAAAATTGTCCTTTTAGTTACTCAAGACATCCATATCTGCATTTTGCTCTATTGCGATGATTGTGCACAGCAAACAAGAAAAGCAGTCTAGAAGTCATGAGGAAATATGTCAGTCAAGTGACAAAAACTGAAATAATATTTCTCAGTCTCATTTTTTAATTCTACTAAACACAGCTGTAGGGAAATCAAAAGTGAGGGTGAAGGTAGGAGAATTATAGGATAAAATTGTAGCCTTTGAATGTGTAGATTTAAAGATAGATAGATAGATAGATAGATAGATAGATAGATAGATAGACAGATAGACAGATAGGTAAAGATACATCAAATTGTAAAGTAACTTTGCTCTTCACACTAGTCTAGAGGAGGAGGTCTAATGTGGTTGGAAAAAATGGCTTTAGATACCTTTTTTTTCCACCTGAATCGACACCTCCATCCAGCTTGAGAACTTGCAAAGCCTGAGGTCTATAACAATTACCTTACTGGGACGTCACCTGGAAAGACTAATTTAGCAGAAATTAGGAGGCATTTTTTTTTGTCCTTCTTACTGTAGAAAACCTTTCTGAATCAGACATTGAACAGAAATTCCCAGCTGAAGAGTCTGTCCTTAGCTTTGCTTTGGTCCTACAGATATGGGAATGCACATGTTCCTTCCATGATGAGTAACTAACCTTCTGCCCATCTTCTGTCTACTTCTGTATTCCCCCAGGTTACCAAGATGTTGGCCGTGGTTGTGATCCTATTTGCATTTCTATGGATGCCCTACCGCACGCTGGTCGTGGTCAATTCCTTTCTCTCCAGCCCCTTCCAAGAAAACTGGTTCCTGCTATTTTGCAGAATCTGTATTTATTTAAATAGTGCCATCAATCCTGTAATTTACAATCTCATGTCTCAGAAATTCAGAGCAGCCTTCAGGAAACTCTGCAACTGCCAGCAGAAAAGGGAGAAGAAACCAGCCAATTACAGTGTGGCCCTAAATTATAACGTCGTCAAAGAGTCTGATCACTTCAGCACTGAGCTAGAAGACATTACTGTCACCAATACCTATCTGTCTTCTGCAAAATTGTCCCTTGGTGACACATGTTTGTCGTCTGAGGTAACAGTTAATATATTTTAATGCTTGGTGTAGAGTCCTCATGAACCAGAGTGTGTTCATGTGCACGAGACTGTGATGGGATAGCTTTCAGGTGGGGCAGCAGAGCAAAGGACTAGGGAAGGCTGGTGGTGACAGAGGATGTGCCACCAAACAGGGTGTAGTGGGGAGGAAGAACTGCGCAGCTCTGTAAAGTGGTGCTCTCAGAGTGCCTTGTGCTAAGCATGACAGGACTGGGAGGATCTGGGGTATGGGGAAAGATAAAGAGAAACATGTAGGTTAAGCCTTACTTCCTGAGGAGCAGAGGGCAATGGTGGAGCATCACAGTGGTGCTCAGGCATGGTGCCTCACTGTCCTGGTTTCAGCTAGGACAAAGTTAATTTTCTTCCCAGTAGCTGCTGTGGTTTGGATTTAGTATGAGATGAATGTTGATAATACACTGATGTTTTTAGTTGTTGCTAAGAAATCAAGGACTTTTTTCAGTTTCCTATATTCAGCTAATAAGAAAGTGTGCAAGAGCTGGGAGGCAGCATGGCCAGACAGCTAGCCCAAGCTGGCCAATGGAGATATTCACAGAATCACGGAATCATAGAATAGTTTGGGTTGGAAGGGAGCTTTAAACATCATCTAGTCCAACCGCCCTGCAATGAGCAGGGACATCTTCAACTAGATCAGGTTGTTCTAGAGCCCCGTATTATTCCATGCCATAGATGTCAGGCTCAGTTTACAAATGGGTGTTAGCCAGGGGGTGGGAACTCTCTGTTTCTGTGAGTTCAAACTTTTCCAGGAGTTCAGTCTTTTTCGGTGAGTTTGGCAAGTTCTGTAAAATTCACGAGTTTGGTGAAATCCGTGAAATCCACAAGCTCCCAGATATCTGCGGGTTCCGTAATTGCTGCCTGGGGACTGGCTGCGCAATTGGTCGTTGGGTGGTGAGAAAAATTGTATTGTGTATAGCTTGTTTTGCATATTCTTTATTATTATTATTATTTCCTTTGTTGTCTCATTAAACTGTGAGTTTTACTTTTCCCCATCCTCCTCCCCACCCCACTGAGGGGGGTAGGAGTGAATGAGTGGCTGTGTGAGCCTAGTTGCTGGCTGCCAGATTAAACCATGTCACTCACATACGTGTCTGGCAGGAGGGTGGGCATTGGTGCCTGAGCTCAGCGACTCCTTTGGATCGTGCTCTGGCTGCCTGCAGGAGGTCAATGGGGCATTTTCTTGAGCCTCAGGCACCGGCTCCACCTTGGGGTTAACTAACCCCATGTCACCATGCAGCTGGTGTTTAGATGTGGATCTCCCCCGCACCAGCACTCTGGTCCTGAGAGTGGTGGAAGCCACATCCACTGCCATGCTACCTGCACTGTCCTGGTGTGTAGCACATCCCTCTAACCCAGTTTGTTTCTATGTTATGATGCATGTTACCGTTTTCATGATGCTTTTTTACACAATGCTACTTAAATGCTGTTTGTAAACCTGTATACCTTAGATCTTACAATATAGATGATCCACAGAGAGGCTTAGTTTTTCATTCCTTTTGTAGATGATATGAGAATGAAAAATGTTTCTTTCTCAGTTTGTTTCTTCTTTCCTCTTTTTCAGGCCTGAGCCTCACCTCGCTCTGAGTACACAGTTGTATAAAACCTTTGGATGTTGTTTCCACCAACCTGTATGGAATGCAGAGGCATTTCTGTTCACAGAATTGCAGGAGTTACCATATCTCTCTATGCACTTGTCTGCATCCTACAAGAAAAAGCAGCTGCTTGGGGAGTGTAAGAATACACTACTGAATCTAACTGAATCAAGAACTTAACTTTAAGCAGGTGAGCTGGCTTCAGTGGAATACCCAAATCCTTCACCTCATGTATTGGCCAAAGAGTGGCCTGTGTTCTCACAAAGAGCAAGGCTGTCCAGGATGTCTCCACTGACACAGAGCAGGGCAGTGGATGATGCTCCCAGTGAAGACGAGAGGCAAGAAGAGGAGCTGCCCTCCCACGTGGCTGCACTGGGCAGTGCCAGCAGGGCCCATCTGACAGCTGCCAGTTACAGTAAACACCCATCATTGACTCCCTCATCCCACAGCAGTGCAAATCTAATTGCAGGCATCATAACATGCTTCAATAAGCAGATATCTGATGGCAAAGAGCATGAAATGTTTTTTTTTTTTTTTCACCTCGAACAGCATCAAAGAGGAAGAACTTTCAATGAATTCACAGCAGGGAATAAACAAATCAAAAAGTCAGTAGGAAGCTTTAAAAAAAATCTGTTTTTTTCAGCAAGATAGTTTATAGATGTACCACTTTGAATGTAAGTCTCGGCTAATACTGAATCCTGTCGGAACATGACAGGTATTGAAAAGTTTTGGACAGGCTTTTACTAGTTAATTTTACTTTAGTTCAATAGTAATTGGTTCTCAGACTGCTACAGGAGTTTTGCAGCTTCAGTATAGACAATGTCTAGGGAAAAGAGGAAAATTCAGTGAAAAATGAAATTTTTTTCATTTTTCATCTCAAAGGTTATCCATTAGAATACTTCAGGACATAAGAAAGTGTTTTGAAAGACTGATTGGCTGTATGTTTGGCTAGAAAGAGAAAATACTGGGAAGGCATCGCTACCTTTTCTTAATTTTTCTAATTCATTGTAAATGTTCCCTTTACATGATGACTTTTAGCACTGATTTTGATAAGCTGGAGCCAGAGACAAAAAGTTATATTCTAAAAGATCAGTTTGTAGGCCGTACTCAACCCGCCTGCTCTGGCTGCAGCTGAGGTTACTGCTCTCCGTGGCTCATCCCCGTTCCCTTGGAGAAGTCACCAGCACACCCGCTTGCACACTCTTCCCACAGAGCGGATGACAAGCCGCCTGGGGCCACAGTTTCCCCGATCCCCAGCTGTGGTCTGAACTCCGCGTGTCACTTTGGCTTTGCTGTAGACCAGCTCGCGCTCCTGCTAGAACTATATTTTCCCATTCCTGTGCAGCAGTAACAGAAACTGGGGAAGATGCCTGCGTATTCTTGTTCGCTACGAACATTTTGCACAGCTTTTGCACATGACATTTAAAAAACTGCAAAAATCCTGCTTGTTGTGGTAAAAATCCTTGTCCAGTGTGGGATAAAAGTGGCAGCCTCACTAGCTGAGAGCTAAGGCTCTCCTATCCAGCTTTTCTTTGTGTATACAGCCACTTCCCCAATTCAAACCACTTCCACTTACATTCAGCCATAACTGTGAACTTAAAAAGAACTAAAAATACCCCGATAGCTCTCAAATTTAAATTTCAAGGTGAACTCATGTCTGCTGCATCCAAAAGCCCCCACCTGACATTCTTTGGATGGCAAGGAGTAAGGGAGCCATCCGCATCCTGCTCTGTCTGCTCCCTTGCCTTAACACCTGTTTTAACCTTGCAGAGCTCCCCAGGTACTTTCTAGCTCAGCAGAACGATGGCAGGGCGTGGAAGGTACCAGCAGCAGGATTTTTTTAATCAGCATTACTGACATGACAAACTTACTCCAGAAAGCCCTTTTTATCTTTTATTTCCATCAGCACTTGCCTTTTCATTTTGGCAGAGGCAGCGAGACAAGGGGAGTATCCTGCTTCTTGAGACTTTTACCTCTAATTATGGGGACTCAGAGTTAAACCCAGGCAGAAAATGGTGCCAGAGGCAGGCTGTGCCCTGGAGCCTGTTCTCTGAGGCACAGGAGCTGGCAGAGCTTTGGCTGCAGCAGAACCAGCAGCTAAATCTGTGAGGGCTGTGTTCCATTGTTTTCTAAATCCTCTGTACTGGGGCCCACACACCTGGAAAGGGGATGTCCAGACTCTTTTCTGCTTTTAAAGTGGTAAGTAAAAAAATAACGACAGAGTAAGTCACACAGCAGCCAAGCTAGCAAAGCTGACCAAGGTTCAACTGCCAAAAGAGAGTACCAATGTTATACTAGAGGGAGTACCTAGCAATCATATCTCATAAAGACAATACTATATCAGTGACATACACTTTGAACAAACATTTCCTTTGTAGAATTGGATGTGAAATTTCAGTTCTATGGCATTTTACTGCTCAAGCTTGCTTAAAGCTACAGTTTGCCACCATAAGAAGTCAAGGAGAGGTACCACAACCAGTACAGGCTTGAGGCGGACGTGCTGGAGAGCAGCTCTGTGGAGAGGGACCTGGGTGTCTTGGTGGACAACAGATTAACCACGAGACAGCAGTGTGCCCTGGTTGCCAAGAAGGCAAATGGGATCCTGGGTTGCATCAAGAGGAGTGTGGCCAGTAGGTTGAGGGAGGTTCTCCTTCTCCTCTACTCTGCCCTAGTGAGGCCCCATCTGGAGTACTGTGTCCAGTTCTGGGCTCCCCAGTTCAAGAAAGACAAGGAACTACTGGAGAGAGTCCAGCGGAGGGCTACGAACACAATGAGGGGACTGGAGCATCTGTCCTATGAGGAAAGGCTGAGGGAGCTGGGCTTCTTCAGCCTGAAGAAGAGAAGGCTGAGAGGGGACCTAATATATGCTTATGAATATCTTAAAGGTGGGTGTCAGGAGGTTGGGGCCAGACTCTTTTCAGTGGTGCCCAGTGACAGGACAAGGGGCAACAGGCACAAACTGAAGCATAGGAAGTTCCATCTGAACTTGAGGAAGAACTTCTTCCCTCTGAGGGTGACGGAGCCCTGGGACAGGCTGCCCAGAGAGGCTGTGGAGTCTCCTTCTCTGGAGATATTCAAGATCTGCCTGGACAAGGTCCTGTGCAGCCTGCTGTAGGTGACCCTGCTTTGGCAGGGGGGGTGGACTAGATGACCCACA
>Ga0065711_1033694_pt1 | contig 24987 bp, 26 predicted proteins | sample Hoacrofraction12_FD_59098 | JGI IMG/M metagenome (GOLD analysis project Ga0065711, IMG submission 59098) | Hoatzin crop microbial communities from Cojedes, Venezuela - Epithelial fraction 12 v2 (version 2) | ecosystem: Host-associated > Birds > Digestive system > Esophagus > Crop | place...
ACAAGCTCCTGTGCAGCCTAGTGTAGGTGACCCTGCTTCGGCAGGAGGGTTGGACTAGATGACCCACAGAGGTCCCTTCCAACCCCTACCATTCTGTGATTCTGTGATCTAAATACACTAGCAATTGGGGTGCTTCCACTACTCAGATTAAAGCTTCTTTGAAACCTCTGATTTTTATCAGGAACCAAGTACCCACTTATCTTGAGAAAATCATGCTTTTTTCAAGAGCAAATCTAATTAATTTGATTCCCAGCATTAGAAGAAGATCCTTCCCATCTCCCAGAGCCACCAGCAGCAGGACCAGGTGCCTGCAGGGGACAAGGAAGTCCATGAGATACCTCTCTTGCTCTGGTCTCATATTTGTCAAGTGATAGAGGGTTTCATTATCGTGTGACACTGCTCCTCATCGGACTAAGGAAGAGCCCTTGTGATACTGCACAGCTCATAAAACCATTGAGACAATCCAAACAGGTTGTTAAACAATTAGAAGTAATTGCTGGCTGTCAAACCTAATCAGTGGGATGAGCTCCAGCTTTTCTAAACAGCCTCTTTAATTAGACTAATTCACAGAACATCAGCCATGCTGGTGGGCCATGCATGGAGTTGTTGAAACCAGGCAAAACTCCTTCAAAACCGAAGACTTTCTTGAAATTTGGTCTCCCATGGGCATGGTATCTGGTCAAAACAGCGTGACTTGTTCATGTACAAATAGGATGGGTTTTGTGGCTGTCTGCACAGGACACTGAGCAAATCTGCAAACCATGTAGGTGTTGTCCTACTTGTGTTTGTGAAATTGGCTTTAACCCAGCGCTACTGCAGTGGTTGCACTGGGATTGGGGTTGGCTGCATCCCACAGGGGTGACAGGATGGTCATGTTTGCTCTGGGGCTTTCCCAGCACAGACCAGACAACCTGGGCTCTGTCATAAGACCGAGTTAGAGTCCCAGACCAGCATGACACATGAGCAGCTGGGGATGCTCCTTTGCCAGAACTTTGCTAGCCCACCACAGCTCGTGCTCTCTGGTGTGATGCTCCAGCCCATCAAGAGGATCACACAGCCCAAGGACTGTCCCTGTTCCCCACTTTGGCCAGGCTAAGCGTGCCGAGGAAGGACTTACCCACGGTGCAGATGGGTCGGCGGTAGGGTAATAGCCCGAAGCTGTACTGGAAGATACCTCGTGCATGGAAGAGGGGAAGGGAGATTCCCATGATCTGCTGGAGCCGGTGCTGGAGCTGCCGCAGCCAGGAGCCCTTGGGGTTTCTCACCTGCTCGAAGAGGTCATTCTCCCCAAAAGAAAAGATGGGGACCAGCGGGGTGCTGTGTGGAGTCAAATCCAATACAGGACTGTGAAGATTAGCAAAGTGTACCACAAAACACCTTCCTCCCCTCTCCAAAATCAGCAGAAACACCCCATTAATCAGCCACAGACTGGAGCATCCCTCCCCAAGCACCCCTTGGCCCCATCCCCTGCATCACCCGTGCTCGATGGCCAGGCGGACAAATCCCTTCCTATTCTTCAGCAGCAAGGTGCAGGATCCTGGCCGGGCATCCAGGGCCTCCTGTGCCCCGCCAACGATGATGGTCAGCACATTCCCACCTTCCGGCTTCTGGAGCACGTAGGATGCGCTCTCCTTGTCGGAAGAGACAAGCCCTGAAGGGCAGAGAGGAAAGAAAAATGAGCATCTGTAAAACCCACACAACTGTGGTTTGCTCTGTACCTTTTTTCCCCATTATCCAGCTCCAGAGTGGTGCTTGACACTTTATTTTCCGAGTTTACCTAAACTTTGGCAATCTCAGCCCAGCTCCCCTGCAAGGTGCTGGATTCACGCAGAGCTCTGCTGTGTGAATATACACTTATCCTTTTGCTATCTGGCCGAAAACTGTGAAAAGGGAAAGGAATCCAGAAAAAAGTAAACTGAGAACTAGCTGCACTTAAGCTGCAGGGAAAATCCATTTTGGTTTGTTGTCAAATGAAACCATGTCCAATCCTGAATCATTCTAACATCAGTGCAACATTTGCTCTAGGTCAAAGAGAAGAAATTTCAGTGGATGCTGCTAATTTAATTAATTTAACTTGAATTAATTTAATTTAATGCAGAATTTGGCCCCTTGATGTCATTTACTTGCAAAATTTAGAAATCTTTAATTCAAAAATGACAAAGCAACATTATTTTGTTGGGGTTTTTTTAAAAAAAAAACTTATTTCAGGGTCTGAAATTATTTGCACATTGAAACGTCTTTGCCAAATGGATTCAATTGATCTGAAAATGAGCTATGCACCGAACTCCCACATAACGATGATTAGATCTTCTTTCGCCTGGGCCATATCTCTCTCATATCTCACTGTTATCATTCCTCGCTCTCCGTGTAAATATTTTTTCCGCAGCAGGAGCCAGAGTTTATGTGGAAAACAAGGTGACGAATGCCCTGCGGTATCTCAGACGGAGCTGGATGCCTATGTTTAGTCTATTGAATTCTGCCCATGACATGAGCCTGTTCAGCTGGAGAAGCAGTCATTCCCCAAGCCCACCGGTGACAGATGGAGGTCATCTCCTGTCGGTCTCCAGAAATCTCTCCAGACTCACTTTCCCCTCTCTCCGTTTAATTTTTATTTATTCCTTTTCATTTCTTCTTCCTCTCCTGCCATGTGGATTTGCAACAGCATGAGCTGCTGCTTGCATCCTCTTTCCCTGGCTGCTGCTTCCCTGCAAGCAGCAGCAGCTTTGGAAAAATAGAATCACAGAATCACAAGTTGGAAAAGACCTCTAAGATCATCAAGTCCAACCATCAACCCAACACCACCATGCCTGCTAAACCATATCCCGAAGTGCCACATCTACATGTTTTTTTAACACCTCCAGGGTTGGTGACGCCACCAAACAGGTTTTCTTCTTCAAGTGACAACCACAATTTCAAGCCTAAGTGTTGTTGGCATGGAAAGAAAAAAGCACAGGACCCCACTGTCCTGCTGGTCTCAGCATTTCTGCTCACGATTTGCTCTGCATTTTGCTGTTACACAGCTCCTGGCACAGTGATGCCGTGAACTTGGAGGCCATCTGTGAAGTTAGCAATGGAGGTAAGAGCTCAGAATGCAATTTTTAAATTCAGAGACTTTTTGGGTGCCATCTCTAGTAACTGTGTCCATGCCACAGATGTAGACAAACAGACCCCTTGACTCCTCTTTCCAGGCCTCCCTGGTGTCTTCACTCTTTGCCCCCCCAAAAAGCATCTGACTCACCCACCCATCCCACTCCTAACCCATGGTGCCGCCCTGCTTACCTCCGCTCATCAGGTAGTCCCTAAAAAATGGGACGCGAAACCACAAAGAGAGCGTCATCAGATGTGGGGTGATGCCCGGGAAGAGCGTGGAAAAGCCCGATGCCTCTGTGCAGAAATTGAGAAAGGCTCCTGCTGCCATGACCCCGTGGGGATGAAATCCCATCAAGTAGTTCTGCCTAGGGTCCAGCTCTGCCGTCTTCACCAGCTGAACACAGGGATGGAGCAAAAAACAGGACTATGAGTTAGTGCTGTCACTGTCACCTTGGGGGGATCAATCATCGGCTATGGAAAGCAGATAAGGCATTCTTGGAAGGTGGTGTCTAGCACCCACCGTGCCTTCTGCTGGAAAGGTCAACTGGAAGATCTCAGTCATTGTTCACTGGGATGTATTTCTTTGCCTGTACTTCCATCTCCTCCCATCCATTGGCCCAAAATGAAATTTCCAATGGCACAGTTCTTCATATTGTCTTGAGCTGGTCTAGATGCTGTTGGGAACCTACTTTGTTTAAAATGTCCTCCAACACATTTTCTAAAATGGGAAAAATTTTAAACAGTGAGAAAAGGGTGATTATTTCCACCCCACAACCGTAAGAGCAAAAGGGAGTGCAGAATCATGCTGGTAATGATCCGTGTGAAGTTGCTGCCTGGTGCAGGGACATGTCCCTGCTCAACAACATGGTGTGGACCCAAGGTTTGTCCTATCCTGAAGTATGTGTCAGGTGATTCAAGGATACTTTCATACATGGTAAGGTGAGATCCAGCTCTCAGACATCTAACAGAGAACAAGCCGATGGTTTTCTTTCCACTGGGGAAAGCCTGCAAGAACCCAGCCACCTGTGCCTGTGTTAGGTGCCCAGGTAATCCATGAGTCCATCAAAGAGCAGTGGATATCTGCCCAAGATTGCTGCAAGTTTACCACGAGAAGGGAATGGGGAATGCCCATGTCCTCCTTTAGAGATGGACAGCATGGATAGCAGATGCAGTGCAGCACATGGACAGCCCTCGAGCGTTGGCTGAGTGGCCAGCTAAAATATTCGGCCAGTCTAGAAGTGGGTTTGGAGCCTGGCAGATGCTATGTGGGAGAATGGATGCCAAAATAGAAGGAATGATTATAGGGAAAAAAGGGACAACCAGGGTTTGGACTCTGTGGGTTACACTTGCTATGGACTGCCTAGAGGAGAAGGGCTGGTGTGACAAACCCACCCTCCAGCTGTGCCACTGAGAAGACCCTGCCACGCCAACATCAGCCAGCACGTCCTTAACCCAGGCAGGAGCAGCCAAAGCTGAATTCTGATGCATCTGCACCCTTTCTGTGGGTGCTGAGGATGCTCACAGCACCGGAGACAGACAAACATTTACAAGGTGAGAAGGAAGAACCTTTCCAAGGTTACCCATCACAGAGCCAACATTAAATCCCAGACAGCTCAAAAGCTTTTGTGCACAAGAAGAACCAAAGCCCTGTGCGTTTCAGGGCATTGCCCCTCCGAGTACCCGGGTCCCGTCTGCACTGGGGGAGCAGCTAATGGTGCATGTGTTTACCTAGAAGCAGCCAGAACCGCAGGTTAATCACGAGGGTGTATTTTACTTTCTTACATTGTGGCTAATTTCCCATCTGTCCCAAGGCACTGTTGACTGTACGCATGTGCCCATTCAAGCGCCTGCTCCTAATGAGGGGGAACAGACAAACAAGAGTCCCGCCGCTGCCCGGGTGCGGAGGTGCCTAGGCGGGAAGAGGGGCAGATGGCTGAACTGCTAAGTGCCCAGGGCCCCCAACACCATTTGCTCATTTTTGAGCGATCTCAGCTTGCGTCAATGTTTCCTGCATTCATCTTCGGCTTCCAAACAGCCTTTCATCTCTGTGTGATTTATAAGCAGGGAGGCGAGATGCTTGGGTGTGTTGGAAACCACTAAATCTCCATCTGTGTGTGCACGGGGTGGCAAGAAGCGAGGGGTGACAGCAGGCTCAATACCTGGCTGCTCCCCAAGGTCACACCATCCTCCTTGCTAATGAAGAGCTGGCGTCAGAGTATCTGCTGAGCCACGCAAACTGCTTCAAGAGGAGAGTTCACCTGTGTGAAGACACCACATATCCTTATAAAACCTCCCTAGAAGATAACCAGCTGCTGCCTTGGTTCTTGTCCCGCTGAAAGAGGAGGGAGTGAATTAGCTGAATTATTTTCCTCTTTCAGCTTTGCAGACTGGGCTCCTTCCAGGGCACGAGCAAAGAAGGGGATAGAAGGTCCCCATTTTATCACAGTGTCTGTTCACATTTGGGTTATTTGGCCAGAACTTACCAAGAAACCAAAAAGCTTGTACAAGACTGAGAAGGAAATCTGTAGCAGAGAAGAGACTTGGGCAAAGTCTCTTGTGCAGTAGGTCAGGCCCCTGGACTCTAAACCATCCTTCTCCTTGTGGAAACTCTTTAAAGCAGAAACTCGATCCTCCCACCTGGATTGTTTCCAGTGTTTATTTACTTCTTCCCTCTCCTCCTGCCAGAGGTCAATCTCCGTTCCCAGACTGCCAGGAAAGTTAATACCTGACACAGCACCGTCCAGCTCTCTCCTCTCCAGCTCCAACGTGCTTAACGGGGCTGGGGTTGAGGTGCAGAGAGGTGGGACTCTCCTCTCTCCTCGCTTGGCCAGATTGTCATCTCCACACCCACCGGACAGCATTTGCTGCTCTGGTCTTTCTGGGTCACTTGAACTTTTAATAATTGTCAAAGGACTTAAGGGTCCATCCAAGCCACTCTGTGCATAAACATCTAAGTGACACAAGTGTTTGACCTGAAGTTTTCTTGGTAAGACAAAAGCAGTTTCTCATCTCAGAGGTGTCTGAGGGATGTCAAATTAATGTGTACGACCTATGGTCCAAAGGCAAAGAACTGTTACAGGCTCAGGGTTGTGCTCTCCAACCTAAGCCTTGGGTTTGCTGGCTTCCCTGAACTTCTCTGTGATGTGGTTGGGATGCTGGATTGTTTCTTGGCTGCTGACAGCAGTAATGACCCTTTATCAAGGGTGTTATGAGTCCTTCCAGATCCCAGATCTGGGGTGGTCTTTACCTTCCCAACAAATTAACTTAAATTTGTGTTTTGAAGGGAGAGGCCTACATTATACTTCTTCACGTAGAAATATGTTGATAGCTACAGTGATTACTCTGTAGCAGAACCCCCCCTTTACTCTGTCTACTCAAACGCGGGTCCCAGACATGGGTGAAACCCTGCCCTGGTTCCTGCAGAGACGTGGTGAGGCCTGCTCCACACGCTGTCAGCCATGCCAGGGAAACAGCATACGCAGACTTTCAGGAGCTCTGATAAGAGCCCATGCACTAGCAAGCATCTCAAATTAATCCAAATTAATTTTAAACTGGATTAGTAAACTCTATTAACATCCCAAGTAGATGCTCTTAGCTGGAATTAAAGTGGCCTTCATTTGGTATTTGTTTTGGTTTGGTTTTTCAAACATCATTTTGGAGTGGCATTAAGCTAATTGGAATTAGCGATTCTGAGTGACTGTATCAGCCCAGGAGTTCATCACTGGTTTAACAAGGCTGCTTTAGCTCACTCCTCAAGATATGGCTGGGGTTTCCCGGTTGTTCCCTATGAACTAGATTGTTCTGCCCCTAACCACGGGAAGAGGGAAGACAGATGATTCCCTGTGTGAAGCTGGTGCACAAATGCTTGAGGAAAGTAAAATTCTCCGTGAGTCCAAAGGGTTGGAGGGCTGGTGCTCCGGCATACCCTGGAGATGAAGCGATACCTGGGCCCCCAGCCAGCATTGTTTGCAGGGCTGAAAGGATTAAAAAGTTGTTAAGTGAGGAATTAGATCAAGTCAAGTTGAGACGAGTACAGTGCTTGCCATGCCGAGGGACACGTAGTCAGGGAGAGCACTGACATGCCATGACATCGCATCCTTAGGGATAGATGAATATGTGGTGGGAGACAGGGTGAAAGGGTGTAGCATGGCATCACCCCCACAGCCATTCGCAGAGCAGAGAATGATGTGGCTAGGAAAGCTGGTCAGCAAGCTTGTGCCTTCTTCATTCAAAGTCTCCCAAACTGAATTACTGTTGTATTTCTATCCTTCTCTGGACCCAAACTCCATTTCCAAGGATGTTATGTTGATTAATCTGCCCTTACATAGGATAAACCTCCTTTCAACTTTGTTCTAAGCAAATCCTCAGGTCCCTTGCAGTCCACCCAGGGACCTCCAAAGAGTATCTCTTGCAGCATGAAGCATGCAGCCAGATTCTCTGTGGAGAAAACCCGGAAGAGAAATCCAAAAACCCAGCCAGATCCAAAAAAGGAGAAATTGTGCCAAGGCGAAGAGAAGCAGGTAGCCCACCCAAGGGTGTCTGGATGGGAGACCAAAATAAAGGCAAATATGCCAGCAGCTGCCGGGAAAGATGGGGTTTAGTTCCAAGCAACGGCAAGAGTCTGAGAGGGGCAGTTGGAGAAAGAGGGCTTTGGGCACCAGGGTTTTCTCCGGGTGCCACAATGCCAGGTCAGATCCGTGTTTGCAGCAATTATCGGGGAGTCGGACCAGCCAGGTGAGTTTAAATTCAGTTAGGAGAGGACTTCATCATCCTCAGTCCCAAAACTGAATAAGGATGGCAGCTCCAAAACGCCCGAGTCTTTCCTTGTTCTTGTGTGATGCTGCTTTTGGGGTCTTGTAGGACCTCCCTTATCCAGTGGCTTAGCATGTTGCTCGGCAGTGCAGCTGGAGGGACACAGTCCTGCCAGGCACCCGACCTCAGCAATGGCCTCTCTCTTTCTTCAGGTCACCCAAGGGCAGAGAAGAGAGGGCCAAGACATGGGACAGAAAAGTTCCTCAGAAAAGGGGAAGGAGGTGGCTTTGGGCCATTTGACCATGTCTTGCTGTTGCCCTAACAATCCCTCTTCTCTCCTCCAGCCAACAGAAGGAAGAAAAGTGAACAGCCAAGACTGATGGAAATCAAAGTTATGTTTAACGTCATGGGCCACGACATAAAATCCCCAGTTACAAATAATATCACAGTTCTACAAAAAGAAATAAAACATTCCTGGTGGGACTTGGTTCACACAAGCTTGGGCTGTCCCCTCTCTGCAACGCCTTGCACTTCCCCAGAACCGCCACAGACTCAAATAACAGGCTTGGGGAAGAGTGGCTGGAGAGCTGCCCAGCAGAAAAGGATCTTGGGGTGCTGGTCGACAGCCAGGTGAACATGAGCCAGCAGTGTGCCAAGGTAGCCAAGAAGGCCAATGGCATCCTGGCTTGGATCACGAATGGTGTGGCCAGCAGGAGCAGGGAGGGGATTGTGCCCCTGGACTCGGCACTGATGAGACTGCACCTCGAGTGCTGTGTTCAATTTTGGGCCCCTCACTACAAGAAGGACATGGAGGGGCTGGAGCGTGTCCAGAGAAGGGCAACAAGGCTGGTGAAGTGTCTAGAGAACAAGTCTGATGAGGGGAGGCTGAGGGAGCTGGGGCTGTTCAGTCTGGAGAAGAGGAGGCTGAGGGGAGACCTTATTGCTCTCTACAACTACCTGACAGGAGGGTGTAGTGAGTGGGGGTTGGTCTCTTCTCCCAAGTAACCAGTGATAGGACAAGAGGAAATGGTCTCAAGTTGTGTCAGGAGAGGTTTACATTGGATATCAGGAAAAATTTCTTTCCTGAAAGAGTGGTCAGGCCTTGGCCCAGGCTGCCCAGGGCAGTGGTGGAGCCCCCATCCCTGGAGGGGTTCAAAAAAACATGTAGATGTGGCACTTCAGGACACAGTTTAGAAGGCGTGGTGGTGTTGGGTTGATTGTTGGACTTGATGATCTTAGAGGTCTTTTCCAACCTTAATGATTCTAAGATTCTTTGATTCTATGAAATTTTGTCATGGTTTGTGCAATTATGAGAATGAATGAGCTATGGGATGGAGCCATCCCAAATCACAGTTCCTAGGGATCAACTAATTCTCCGATAACTCATTTTAGTCACACTAGCAAAAAACCATTAACACCAGCAAGTCCTCAGTCACAATGACAGAGGCTGGGACTCTGCCAGTTGCTATAGATAATGAGGTCCAGCTGGCACTTAGATGACCCCGAGGCTGGTAGGAAATGTCCTGAGGCTCATTACAAGGGGAAAACAGTGCAGTGAAGATTGCAGCGACCTTCTCTACACAGTAGGCACTTTTCAGGCTGCCCTGAATAAAGCTGGTAAGATAGTGCCTACAGGAGTTGCTCTGAATGATGACAGCACCTGAAGACAAGAATTGTCCCTCTAAGACCTTAATTTTAGCTTCCTGATGCTAGATATAGATCATAGCCCAGGTTATGTGATCTTAAGGTGAAATGTCTTGTCTAAGCCAAGCATCCAGCCCTGATTTATAGTCATAATAAAGGAATGAAACTGCAAGAAAGACAGTGACTTCTGTTTGAGGACTATGGTAGAGAAGGATCTTGTCAAGCTTATGCTTTCCCTATTTCACACTCATCCTCACCTTCTGCACATCCATGGTGCTCCTCAGCTGAGGTTACCAAAGGACCTTGGCTGTATGAGGGAGGTTGGTGACAACAGTCTCACAGTGGCAGGAGGGAATGGGGCTGGGGCGAAGAAGCACTGAAGATGTGCCACTTGGTTATGTGACAGATAAATTTGTTTTTACTGTAATGCTGGGTGTATCCTTCATAGTAAAGATGCACTGCTAAATGACAGGGAAGGGACTGTCTGAATGGAGTTTGGGGCAGAGACCTGGCAGCAGCAGACAGATTGTTGACTTCTTATTGAACATAGCATAGGTAGAGCAGCCCAAAGTATCGAAAATCTCTCTGGAGACAACATCAACCCACAGCAGGCATCACTGGATAAGTGTTCAACTGCCCCAGACAGATTCATTTTGCACCTTTTGGCATATTTTCCCCACTTTTAAGACCCAGCTGAGCTCAGACACATATTGCATGCCTATCATGAGGGTGTAGAAAAAGAAATGACTAGAACAGGGTTAAAAAACAGGGCGCTGAAGCAGAAATATCTTTCCTGAGCAATGCACTGGACCACCCTTTCAATTCCCAGTGCTTTTTTCTCACCCCCCTTTTAAAATCACCCTAACTCATTCAGGTCCTGCCTGACCCCATAACTCCCAAACGCCTAAACAAAATACATCAGCTCCAAGGGGTAAAAAAACAAGCTGCAAAGCGGTACTTGGGCAAGGGCGGTATCGGCAGAGGGTGCTCCTTGCACACACGGTGGAAGCACGGCTCGGATCTCCCACGCTCCCACGTACCAGATGCTCGCTGCAGCAAAGTGCAGACCCACGCTGCGCAGAAAACAGATGCTCATCCCAAGCTCCGTTTGCTTCCGCGACAGCAAACATGCCCAGGGATCCTTCAAGGGCAGCGTTTCACGCCACTTCCTATAATAAAAGAGCCGGCAGCTCTTCCTGCCTCCAGACACGGATGCTCGGCCATAGTAAGTTTGCTGCCAGGATCTGGAAGGATTAGGAGCCACATTTAATCTTCCCAGAATGACTAATCCTCCAGGGCTGAACAAACTCAATCCACACACAAATAGAGCCCAGGGTGGGGGACAGGTCCACCCGTCCGTCTCCCCGAATCCCACTCCCCTTGTGCCCCTGTTCTGCCCTGCTCTTGGGCGAGTGAGAGGTCTGTGGGAGCATAGAGCTGTGCGTGCTCAGACCAAAAGCTCAGCTCAGCTCCTCGTGACACCAGCGTACAGGATGGCAAAGGCAATATTCACGATGCTTAGCTTCCACTCTGCTAGGAACAAATCAGCTCATTCTCGGCGGTATGAAATTAAATGCCTTCCATGAAAGGAAGCAAACACATTTGGCGTCTTTAGGTGGGAAAAAAGCTGGCAGATGGGGGACATAACAGAGTACAAAATCAGGAGTGGCATGGGTAGGGGGGATAGGATTTGCTTGGGCTAACCAGGGAGTTTCCAGAGAAACGAGCAGGGAGCAGGGAGGTCTTCACACTGTTGTGGTTCACCTGGGGAGCTCCTTGCTGCGGGATGTTGACGATGCCGAGTGTTCTTCCGTGCTCTTGCAGTGACAAAGGGGAGTAGATGCATTCAGCAAGGGCTGTTAAATCATAGATTCTGGCTTAGAAAGTCCTTGAGCAAACCAAGGGTGGAAGACTGAGAAAATGTTTTAAGGGAATAATATTATGTGATTTCTTGGTTATAATACTCTTTTTATTACACTTTTTTTTTTATGCTGTCCTTTCTCAGTGCTCCCTCTGACTTCTCCCGGACCCATGGGGAGAAAAACTCAACCAAACCCTGCCTGACTTCACCCAGTGAGCTGCAGCCAAACCCAGTATCCATGCTCTGCTGGTCTTACTGGTCCTCTGGCCAGGTCCTCCCTGCCTGGCAGTGACACCCAGCGAGGGAAGGACAAATGGACAATGCGGTGTGGTGTTCAGGAGGGGGTTTGCATGCAATAGGGACAGGACAAGAGGTGTCGCTGGGCTGAGCTAAGTTTTAGCAGAAATGTTGGTCCAACACTACCCAAGCAGTGGCTTCTCCACCCCTTATTTGATGCGGGGGGGGAACATTGTCAACAAGGATGAGGAAAAGGCTGAGGTACTTAATGCCTCCTTTGCCTCAGTCATTAATAGTCAGACTGGTTATGCCCAGGGTAGACAGCCGCCAGTGCTGGAAGACAGGGAAGGAGTGCGGAACAAACCTCCCATAATCCAGAAGGAAGCAGATAACCACCTACTATGCCACCTGGACACTTACAAGTCTATGGGGCCGGATGGGATCCACCTGAGAGTGCTGAGGGAACTGGCAGAGGAGCTGGCCAAGCCTCTCTCCGTCGTCTATCAGCAGTCCTGGCTAACAGGTGTGGTCCCAGATCACACAGAATCACAGAATCACAGAATGTTAGGGGTTGGAAGAGACCTCTGGGGATCACCCAGTCCAACCCCCTGCCGAAGCAGGGTCACCCAGAGCAGGCTGCACAGGACCGCGTCCAGGCGGGGTTGTAATATCTCCAGAAAAGGAGACTCCACAACCTCCCTGGGCAGCCTGGGCCAGGGCTCCATCACCCTCAGAGGGAAGAAGTTCTTCCTCAGGTTCAGACAGAACTTCCTCTGCTTCAGTTTGTTCCCGTTGCCCCTTGTCCTGTCGCTGGGCACCACTGAAAAGAGTTTGGCCCCATCCTCCTGACACCCACCCTGAAGATATTTGTAGGCATTTCTAAGGTCCCCTCGCAGCCTTCTCTTCTTCAGGCTAAAGACGACTGGAGGATCGCCAATGTAACACCCATCTACAAGAGCGGCCAGAAGGAGGATCCCAGGAACTACAGGCCTGTCAGCCTGACCTGGGTGCTGGGCAAGATTATGGAGTGGTTCATCTTGAGTGTGCTCAACGGACATGTGAAGGACAACCAGGGCATCAGGCCCAGCCAGCATGGGTTCATGAAAGGCAGGTCTTGCTTGACTAACCTGATCTCATTCTGTGACCAGGTGATCCACCTAGTGAATGAGGGAAAGGCTGTGGATGTCATCTACCCGGCCTTCAGTAAGGCCTTTGACAATGTTCCTCACAGCATCCTCCTGGAGGAACTAGCTGCCCAGGGTTTGGATGGGTGTACTCTTCACTGGATAAAGAACTGGATGAATGGTCGAGCGCAGAGAGCGGTGGTGAATGGAGTTCGATCCAGCTGGCGGCCGGTCACAAGTGGTGTTCTCCAGGGCTCAGTTTTGGGTCCGGTCTTCTTTAACATCTTTATCAATGATCTGGATGAGGGGATTGAGTGCTCCCTCAGTCAGTTTGCAGATGACACCAAGCTGGGTGGCAGTGTCGATCTGCTGGAGGGTAGGAAGGCTCTGCAGAAGGATCTGGACAGACTGGATCAATAGGCCAAGGCCAACTGTATGAGGTTCAACAAGGCCAAGTGCCTTCGATCACACCAACCCCATGCAACCCTACAGGCTTGGGGAGGAGTGGCTGGAGAGCTGCCCAGCGGAAAAGGACCTGGGGATATTGGTCGACAGCCGGCTGAATATGAGCCAGCAGTGTGCCAAGGTAGCCAAGAAGGCCAATGGCATCCTGGCTTGGATCAGGAATGGTGTGGCCAGCAGGAGCAGGGAGGGGATCCTGCCCCTGGACTCAGCACTGGTGAGGCCACACTTCGAGTACTGTGTTCAGTTTTTGGCCCCTCACTACAAGAAGGACATGGAGGGGCTGGAGCGTGTCCAGAGAAGGGCAGCGAGGCTGGGGAGGGGTCTGGAGAACAAGTCTGATGAGAAGCGGCTGAGGGAGCTGGAGTTGTTCACTCTGGAGAAGAGCAGGCTGAGGGGGGACCTTATTGCTCTCTACAACTACCTGAAAGGAGGGTGTAGTGAGGCGGGTGTTGGTCTCTTCTTCCAGGTAACGAGCAATAGGATGAGAGGCAATGGCATCAAGTTGCGTCAGGGGAGGTTTACATTGGATATTAGGAAAAATTTCTCTACTGAAAGAGTGGTCAGGCCTTGGACCAGGCTGCCCAGGGAGGTGGTGGAGTCCCCATCCCTGGAGGGGTTCACAAACCATGTAGATGTGGCCCTTGGGGACATGGTTTAGCATGGTGGTGTTGGGTGGATGGTTGGACTTGATGATCTTGGAGGTCTTTTCCAACCTGTGATTCTAAGATTCTATGGCCAAAAATAATTTACAGAATATAGATAACATATAATCATTACAGCCACATAAATAGCTCATGGCAATTGCAGCACTTTCTACGGCAACCTTGAGAATAATTTATTGGAACCCCTTTGGTCTTTCTTATTAAATGTCATAAAAGATTACCTGTTCCTTACGGTAAAACTCACCATGAGGTTTCCTGGGATGAGTTCCAATTCCTCCCCAGAAGGCTATGATACACCTTTTGTGGGCTTTGCTTTAAAGCTCATCCAGAAGCCATTAAATCATAAGTTAAACTTTGAAATTAGCCATAAAAAACCTCACTGCAGGTCCTCAGGCATCACTTTCTGCCATGCAAATAAACTCACTGGCAGTAGGACACAGCTGAGGTGGACTTACGCTCATGGATGGTCCTGGAGAGGCTAAGGGAGACACAGTTCACCCAGTTGAGACACGGGGAGTTTGGCTAGCGTATGCCAGCTTCCAGCACAAAATAAAGTGAATTATCTGATTTGTCCACAGCAGTGGAAAGGGAGGTCAATGGTCTGGTTCACCCCAGTTCTCTACCAGTTGCACCCGCCCTTTGCTCCTTCACCTTCATCGACCCGAGAGGCGTATTGGGATGAGATGAAAATTTAAATGGGGGCAGGGGAAATCAGGGGAGATCAAAAATCTCTGATTTTCCTTGTGCAGCATTTGCTTTTGGAATATCCTGGAGGTAGTGCCTTTACAGGCAGATCTGAAGATATCCATGGTGTTGCTCTTCTGGACTGATGCCTTGATATCAAGTGGTGTTTCCACTCTGATGAAGAGAAGCAAGGTTTGCACGGACAGACTGTCTGCCCCAACAAGGTTGTGGCTTAGCAAAGCCCTCATTTTACCTGCAACACTAGGGCTGATATTGCATTGATCTGTGGCCTGCAAGAGGGGATGATGTGACTTCAGAAGCTACATTTTAGGCACCAGAATTTGAGAGGCAGATGTGCCCATCTGAGTTGTTTTAACACGAGTATGTCTAAGATCCACTCAGAAATGGTAGCAGAGATCCAGACAGACCTCATCTTCTCATTTTTTGCCCAGCTTTGGCTTCCTCCCTAAATCAGTCTCCTTCTGCACCAATCTTGCAGTCTGCATTCCAAAATCTTGAAAATTTCAAGTGTGTTTTGTTGGGGATGTGTGGCGGTTTTCTTCCTGACAAGCTAAAGCCTCATGTCTTACTATTGAAGTGCAGGGCTGGGATTTCAAAGAGCTGGCTCTTTGTTCTGGTTGAGTAGCAAAACTGACGGGTGAGCTTGGGCATGTCATTTCTTGTCTTTGCTTTGCTCCCGCTCCCACTCATCCTTATCCCAGGACCTACTCTCAGCCTGGGCTCTTGTTTTTCTTTGGGCTGATGAATCCTTTGGCTGTTTGGGCTCCCCACTTCGTTCTACCCTAATTGCAGCATCCAGCTCCTAACTCCAGGCTGTATCTAACCATGGGGCGCAGCTGTCCGCATCCCATCTGAGTTCCCTCAACAGGCAATGTTTCGTTAAAGGAATCATCTTACGAATTCTCATAGCTTGGTCTGCCCTAGAAACTGGCTCCCTTGCATGGCCCATGAACTCTTCTGCTGCATTGCTCACATTTGTACTGACCTGTGATGGCTCTGAGGCAGGACTTTGTGCTGGTCCATGCATTCATGCCACGCCAAGGGGATACCAGATAAAGATTAAGGTCAAAGGCCTGCCACATGTATTAAAGTATACCTGGAAATGTCACAGCAATTCCTCTCAGTGGAACAGCAACTCTGTGAGACTGCCCAGCGCACACCCAGCTTTACCAATCCAGCCTCTTCCCCAGCAGAAGGGGATGCTGACCTTGTAGGTCACCAGGATCTCTTGAATTTTGGCCAAAACTTGGCCCTGTGTCCACTGATTAAATGCTGAGCAACCCGAAGAGCAGGAGTGTCACCATGTAGACATGGAAAACAGGCAAGTAGAGATTTCCCTAACTGCTGGAATGCAGAGAGGTTAAATGGGTGCATAAAAGGTAGTCAATTACAGGATGTGGTTGTGAAAATGGTGGTCTACATTTTTTCTGGGTCTTGCAGTAATCTGGGAGCTGGGAAGAAAATCCTTCAGCGCTGACCTCTGAGCACCCCATGCCATGACTGCTGGCCCCAGACCTGCCTCCAGGCACCAAGGACAAAGTTGGTCCCTGAATCTCCTAAATAGCCCATGGGATCAATGACACTTACCGTGACGGGGAAATAGTCCCTCATGTACCTCCAGACGATGCTGTTCCGGACGGCGTGGATCCGCCTCCCACCCTTGCTGGGTTTTTCCCTGTCTATGAACCACCATGCAGCGTAGAGGGCACTGACCAGCCAAAAACGGGTGAAGAAGAGGGCGATGAAGACAGCTGCGCAGCACTGTGCTGAGAGAAAAGCCAGGCAGTGAGTTGGCAGTTGGGTTAGCTGGGCGTTGGGAGAAGAATGATTGAAGGCATCATGTAAAGGGTAGGATCGAGTGATCACTTCAAGGAGAACTTCAGGAATCACTTGAAGGGACTCAGTCTGTTTGGACCTGGCGTGGAGCCCTAGCCTTCACTGGGCTTGCTGCTGACTTATTTTGTCAGTGTGAAGGCACCTTTAACGCAAAGCGGTGGTTTCTTTCCTATCTGCCCCAGGAACCTGGAGACCACCCAAGCGCTGCCTTGGCAGCAACCATCTACTTCTTCAAAGGCTACAAGACAGATGGACCTCACTGCATCCAGAGGGTCCTTGTGGATCAGATCTCTGTCCCTTTGCTGTCTGATTTTTCTGTGGAGTCAGTCTGACCTCTGCAACGATAATGCCCCTGTTTTACCCCAAAATTCCTGTTAATACCACCTGATGACACTTGGCATTTTGCAATGGCAGAAAAGTGAGGCACTATGCCCTGTCTGTACAGTCCCAAACAGCTTTGTGCTGAGCTATCAACTCTCCATTTTAATTGTGTCTTGGATTTTTAATTTTTTGTCTTCCCACATACAAGATTTTACTCTTTATTGATTTTTTTTCTTATTGATTTTGGACCTTTGTCTCCACTTCTCAGGTTCACTCTCAACTCTAACCTTGGCCTCTACAGGAATTTCAGTCCTTTCAACTCATCACAGATTTTAAGAGAATGCTTTATTTCATTCCCTAAGACATTAATGACTTGGGACTTTCCCAAGTCATTAAAGAGTTTTCCGAGTTGCTTCCAGTCAGTGCTCAGCTTTGTCCTCTACCTCCCACCTCCATCATGCCCTGCGTTTTGTCACAGGAACAAGAGAAGAAAAGTCTGCATGCAAACAAGCATCACTTGGCACATCAAATCCCACCCAAGCCCAACGCTGTCTGTCTGCAGAGACTGGGAAGCGCTGATGGTCACCAAGCTGCCACATGGTAAAGCAGATGCCCTAAAAAGTTCCTGGGAAGAGCTGTGTCCTCTCCATCTGTCCCTCTGGAAGCCTTGGTGCTGTCTGGGAAGGGGAGACTGAGCTAAAAAAAAACCCCATCCACCCAAGCCCTTTGCCTTCTGCAGCTCACGGGTTGCATCGTGTGTGGTAGGCTATATATTTTTGTTCTTCTCTGAGTCTTCATCACAGATCTGGCACCTTGGGCTGAAGGACATGAGGATGGAGATGCCCTGTTCAGCTTCAGCTGTGAGATAAATGCATCCATGCCCTCATCCTCTGAGATCTAGATTGTCATCTTTGAGAGTCATCTGGCACCTGCCCTCTCCATCTCATCTCAGCTATGGCCTGTCAAAGGAGAGGTACACGATGCTCTCATCTGAGACCTCCTCATACCTCCAGTTTGCTTTCACAGCAAATAGAAAGGAGAAAGTAGAAAGGAGAAATAAGTGTAAGGATAAATAAGTAGGTCTGGATTGTAGGGGTTTTTTATGACAAGTCACCTTGATCCTAAAGCTTAGACTGTAAAAACAAATCCCTGACCCTTTTTCAAAACACTGGCATGATGGTACTGATAATTCCTCTGTGGGGAAGAAAAACCCAATAATTTAGTGTGATCCTAAACCTCCTTAAAAATAAGATCTTATGTCCTCATACAGGTAGAGACACTGAATCGAGCAGCATCTGAAGAGAAAAGCAAGGCAGGTGCCCAGGTGGGCACTAATACAGCGCATGGGGATGCAGCTCTCTGCAGAACAACAGGTCTAACCTGCAAGGCATCCTCCAGGTCAGAACAAACCACTCCTCATCCCTGGCACCACTCAAGTGCCACAGACACAGTCTTTACAGCTCTCGAGGAAGAGCATCCAGCGTGAAACACAGCTCCAGGGTCCACACGACATAAACGCTGCCTGAGGAACAACGTGGAGGTTGCAATTTTACTGCACCTGGGAGCCAGGTCATCATGTCTACCACCAAACTGTGCAAAGCCTAATTCTCTTTTTATCATACCGTGCAAAGCTCAAAGTCCATTCTGCAAAATGAAGGAGTTGTTCCGGTCCAAATCCATGCACTCATCATCCAAGTGAGACTTTATCGTGCAATTATATAATTATTAATTTCTCCCTCGGTTCATTTGCAGTTCAACTCTATTTTTTGCAGGGCAGAATTTGCACACAGTGACCTTCACTCAATCTTAAAATTTTTATTTTCTTGTGCTTGTAAAATCTTACAATGTCCTGGCTGCTGTGGGAAAGGAGCCCATTCCTGTCCCAGAATGGACCCTCAGTCTGAAAGTTGCTGTGGATGGGGCCAAAGAGACAGGAAAGTTCCAGAAAATGGAAAGTTAAATCCTACTGCCTGCATCCGAACCAATCCCAGCCTGAGGCAGACACAAGACTATTTATGGGCTGTATTTTGGTGAGCAGGGGGCACACCATGTGTGAGTGGGAGTCACCATAGCTGCTTGGAACAAGGGAGATTGCTGTCCCCCTTCCAACTTTCCTGCAGAATTCTGCGTGTCATGTCCTCAGACTCCGGAGTTAAAACATAGCAGAGGCAGTGCGATCCCATGGGTTAGGCACCAAGACTTTCTGGACCACCAGTGGCAAGATATTTGCCACAGAGCTGTATTGCTGCTTCCTGAAAGCCATGTCAGGTCCCCCAGGCTGGGTCCACCACGAGCCCTGCTGCCCAAGGCTTCATGCTCTTCAGCCTGGCTCCAGGGTCCCTTCACCAGCACCAGCCTGGCCTCTTTTAGATTACACAGATGACTCTTCACATCTTAGAGTCTCCTGGTTCTCCAAGCTGCTGAAAAATAACATCCCACCCAAGAAGGGGCCAAATCCTGCATCCATTTGAGCTAAGGACTAGAGGGAAGGAATGTGCACCAGGAGCCAAGATCTATTTCTATTTCTGCAAATCACACAGAATGACAGAATGGTAGGGGTTGGAAGGGATCTCTGGAGATGATCTAGTCCAACCCCCCTGTCAAAGCAGGGTCACCTACAGCAGGCTGCACAGGACTTTGTCCAGACTCCACAACCTCCCTGGGCAGCCTGGGCCAGGGCTCCGTCACCCTCAGAGGGAAGAAGTTCTTCCTCGTGTTCAGACGGAACTTCCTCTGCTTCAGTTTGTACCCGTTGCCCCTTGTGCTGTCGCTGGGCACCACTGAAAAGAGTTTGGCCCCGTCCTCCTGACACCCACCCTGCAGATATTTGTAAGCATTTCTAAGGTCCCCTCTCAGCCTTCTCTTCTTCAGGCTAAACAAGCCCAGCTCCCTCAACCTTTCCTCATAGGACAGCTGCTCCAGTCCCCTCATCACCCTCGTAGCCCTCCGCTGGACTCTCTCCAGTAGTTCCTCATCTTTCTTGAACTGGGGAGACCAGAACTGGACAGAGTACTCCAGATGGGGCCTCACTAGGGCAGAGGAGAAGGAGAGGAGAACCTGCTCTATCCTGAGTCTTTCCTGAATCCACCCTGGAGGGGAACACGCACTCCCCTTCCTCCATGGGTCATCTCCCAGAGGCAGAGCAGCAAGGACAACCTAAAGCCACCTGTTTACCCCTTCTGCTTCTTTTCTGCAGATCAAGGCAGAAGTGATGGGTGACAGGCAGGAATATTTGCTTGTTGTGAGGCTGTTCCCCGTAATCATTGCTTTCTTTCCTTGAAAGAGGAGAATGAGGAAAACCACAAGTTTCTTGCCTGTCCCTCCCTGGATCGGGGACCACTTCAGAGCTGCCCAGATGACAGCCATGTTTCCCTCAGCATCTGCTTTCCTACAAACAACTGTCATTTTCTGGGCTACCTTCCAGGCACACTTCAAAGGATATGACGAACACGGCATTAGGCTCTTGGCCAGGGAACCTCAGCAGATATCTCACTTCTGGGGCCAAACTCCAGCCTACGTACAACCTGCTGTGCTCACAAAGCAATCCGCAAAGAGCTGTCAGGTCTCAGAAATGCCACTGGAGGAGATGGCAGTCTGCGTCATGATGGGGACGGGAGGAAACCTGCAAGCCCCCAGTTCATTAGAAAACCTTCCTTGAACCTCACCAGCTTCCAGGGCTCTGCAAAGCTAGACAAGCTCTCCAGCTTAGAAGCCTAGAATGTTCTGGGCTGAAAGGGAGCTTAAAGACCATCTAGTTCCAACCTCCATCTTGGTCAAGCTCTCCATGAGACCAGGCTCTCTGGTGAGGATGGGGACTGCAGGAGCATCAGGCACACAAATGGCAATGAGATACAATTATAACATGGCTCTGCCTCGCTGCCTTTGCAGCATTAAGGGAAAGCAGGGGAGAATTATCTTTAGCACTCAGCCACAGCATCACTACAATATCTACCTTCCACCTTTCTGCCCCCATAATCCTCTTGATTCCCAGCCTCAGGCTGCAATGTCCCAAGCCATAGCTGCATGCTCAGGAGGAACAGGCAGGTTTGGGGGTGTGGTGACAAACAGAGCTGATCCTCATCTCCTCCCTCTGTAGGTCTGGACTCTCGTAAGGTAGCCCAACTGCACATGCTAAATTGTTATGAAACAGCTTAAGCCCTCACACAAAACCTTATCAAGGCAAACATCACCATGGGTTGCACGGGGAGGTCTAAGAGCGTCATGCGTGTCTTTGTACTCACATCAGTTCAGTTACCTGAGAATGGCCAGATAGTCCTAGGCTGGACTGCAATTAGCTGTTGCACTGTCTGCCATGGAAAGTGATGAGAGATCCCTTCAACTTAAAATCAAAACCAAAGGGCTCTTGACAAGAAGGAAACTCCATACAGACCCTAAATCTTACACCTTCTGTTCAGGCCAGATGCTGGGAAGTTTGTCTGTGGTTGTCCGTGGTGATGTGTGGCTCTCCGTGAAGCAGTTCTAGGATGTTTCTGAACTGCAGGGCCACCAAGGTCTGCACCCAGCCTGTTGACCAGGTGCTTCTGAAGAAGATCTTCATGATCCAGGACCCAGCATCTCACATCTCTATGGCTGCACAGAAGTTCACAAAGAGAAGGCACATGCATGTGGATGTGATGTCTTTCTTGGATACCCTCAACGGCCAAGTAGTTTCCTGGCCTGGGATCCTCAAAGCACCTCAGAGCAAAAATGAAGTGTTGGGTGGTGGGTATCCTGTGGTAAGCAGTTTTCTTGCAAGCTGCAAGTCCCTCCCTGGATGAAAACATGGGCATATCACAGAAAACACTCATGTATATGCCACGGGCTCCAAGTGAGCCACAGGCCAGAAGCACATGGAGGACTTTTCTAGTCAAGTCAAAACAGGAACCATGACCCATCAAAGTGCTGCTGGGCCCAGCATTGTTCCTAACCCAGCATTTGCTCATTCAACCTGAAACGGGAAAATCAGCAACCTTTGGCAATGGATTTCTGGCATCGCAGCAGCCCCAGAGTGAGTCAAACTCATACTGCAGTTGTCAGGAGGGTTTACGAGATGCACATTGCTGAGGTCCCCAGTACCAGCCTGGAGTCCCTGGCAGTGACAGCCTGCACAGATACTGAACCCCTCAGCACAGCCAAGACTGGCAGCCAGGCTATGGACTACGCTCAGCTGTCCGGGGACCCTGACTCACACTGGCACCTCGTGCCAACCTTGCTGATTGATAGGGTTCAAAGACTGGGTGTCATACGTTGGATCCACAGGGGTGGCATGCACGAGTCTCCTGCCACCGTGCTGGGTTTGTTTGCATGCGTTCAGCCCTACACTAATGCTTCTGCATGGAGTGTCTGGATGGATGCCTGTGCCCAAGTCACAGAATCACAGAATCACAGAATGTTCGGAGTTGGAAGGGACCTCTGTGGGTCATCTAGTCCAACCCCCCTGCCGAAGCAGGGTCAACCAGAGCAGGCTGCACAGGACCTTGTCCAGCCAGGTCTTGACTATCTCTAGAGAAGGAGACTCCACCACCTCTCTGGGCACCCTGTTCCAGGGCTCCGTCACCCTCAGAGTGAAGAAGTTCTTCCTCATGTTCAGACGGAAGTCCATGGAGACCAGGAATGAGAGAGGCAGTGGGAAGTGGTGCAGCTGGTTTGGGCACCAGCCTGCTGATTTCGGTGCCCTGCAGAAGCCTGGCTCCACTGCGTCAGGAGGGGGCACTGGTCAGTACTGGGATAGAATCATGAAATCAGAATGGTTTGGGTTGGAAGGGACTTTATGGATCATCCAGTTCCGACCCCCTGCCATGGGCAAGGACCTCTTCCACCAGATCAGGTTTCTCAAAGCCTCGTCCAACCTGGCCTTGAACACTGCCAGGGAGGGGGCAGCCACAGCTTCTCTGGGCAACCTGTGCCAGAGCCTCACCTTCCCCAAAGTGAAGAATTTCTTCGTTATATCTAATCTAACTCTCGCAGCGGGGAGGATCCTGCAGTGGGCAGGCCATGGGCTCTCTGCTCTGTGCCCTGCGTCCCACCCATGCACCGTGCACTCTCTTTCCAGCACTGTCAACGTCTGAAGCAAGTGGCACCTTTTGTCCCCATGCCCTGGCCAGCAGCATCCTCCAGAAAACCGGCTGCGCGGACGATTCCTGCCTGTTGCCAGAGACGCTGCAGCAGAGCTCCCTGCCAGCACCGGGGTCGAGCTGTCACACTCACCCCGCGCCCCGTGGAGAACGAATGAGCCCCTCGCCCGGCGCTCGGCTTCTCCGGGGATGCATCTGCACAACCATAGCAACCGCTGCCTGCGACCAACGCTGCCGAGCGGCGGCTGCTGGGATCTCCAGCCAAAGGGCTGTGCAAATGTCTGGCAGCAGCTGACCGTGTGTTTTCCGGAGCCCTTTTCTGGCAGCAGAAGCACAAGCCTGTCTCAGAGAGAAAGGAGCAGCCGGCGGCCAAATCCTGTCCACGGAAGGTCTGATCTCTGCGCCTGAGATTTATAACTGAGTGCGGCATGGGGTGTTTGGCAGCTCGTGGGATCACAGAATCACAGAATCACAGAATCACAGAATGGTAGGGACTGGAAGGGACCTCTGTGGGTCATCTAGTCCAACCCCCCTGCCGAAGCAGGGTTACATACAGTAGGCTGTAGAGGACCTTGTTCAGGCGGGTCTTGAATATCTCCAGAGAAGGAGACTTCACAAAGATGAAATTGAGGGTATCCCTTAGCATCAAGCTTTCGCAGTTCTTAAACTGGGAGATTTTGGGTGGAAATCTCCAGGCTTAAAGAAACTTCGTAAAATGAATCACACCATCTGGAATTGCTGCATAAGTTTTGGTTATCGCCTTCCTAAAGCCTTTTTTATAGCATTTCTTAACTGCTTTTGGTCTCAGATTGCATCACCAAAAAAACAAAACCAAAGTAATACTGTAAAAAGGAAAGACAGTAAACTCTGGTAGACCAGCCAAGGAGGAGGTGTGGGTTTGGGTCTCATCCTTATTCAGAGCAAGGAATGCAAAGCCTGCATTTCGAGCAGCTCCACATTACCCTCCAGCTGCAGAGGATTCCTCCTTTCTACCCATTTTCTGGCTTTCAGCTGGCTCCAGCACTCATTTCCATCACTGAAGAGTCAACTGCCAGCTTAAACCCGATACCAAGAACGGACAAACCTGCAGTGCAAGATGTTTTGCTGGAAAACACCACTGAAGCTCCACAAGCCCCGGCTGCATCCACGCTGGGAACAGGGATGTGGTGTTGTATCCCGTGTTAAAATCACAGCCACGTCTCTGCCACGTCCCATCCCACCCAGGCACCACAGAAGGAAATCTGGGTGCAGGGGCAGAGGGAGAACTACAGAGCACCCCATAATGTCCCAGTCTCGCCGGTTGGGTCCAGGGCTGCATGGCTTTTTCCAGATCTCCCCTCCCTTGTTAACACCCATGTGTCCTCCTCTGAGGTAGTCTCCGGTGCACATGGGAAGGCTGATCACAGCTGTGATCTCTTCTGCACTAGGAGCACCCAAGGTTTCTAGCATAAGTATGGGATGGCACCAAGTGCCCTGCACGCTGCCATAACCGTGCTTTGTGGCAGCTCAGCTGGCCCTGCCACCACTGCCACAGTGGAATTTCCACTCCATCTGGAGAGGGATGTCCTCCAGGTTATCCCAGAGCAACCCAAGGGGCCACGCTGGTTATACTTCTCCAGAGCAACTCCTCAGGGCCTGTTTGCTGACCCGGTGGGGGAACAGCATTGCCCAGTCATGTCCATGATGCTCATTCTCTTCTCTTCCAGTAAACAGCAATCTCACCAGTCCTGGCTACCAGCAATGGTTCCTGGCCTCCACCATTGCCCAGACCCTGCCAATGTATAATTTGGCAGAGTGTTACTTAGCACGGGCCAAACCTATGCCAAGAAGCATGCAAACAGCTACACTGTCTGGAGCAGTATGGCCCAGTGCTCCAGTCCACCAGATACTGCTGCAAAGGTGGCCATTCAGCCCCAAGACTGCAGCAGAGTTTGGATGGAGCCATCTCAGAAACTTGATGAGGCTCTGAGGTATAGGATGATGAGGGGACTGGAACATCTCCCCTACGAGGAGAGACTGAGGGAACTGGGCTTGTTCAGCCTGGAGAAGAGAAGGCTGAGAGGGGACCTAATAAATGCTTATAAAGATCTGAAGGGTGGGTGTCAGGAGGATGGGGCCAAGCTCTTTTCAGTGGTGCCCAGTGACAGGACAAGGGGCAATGGGCACAAACTGAGGCACAGGAAGTTCCGTCTGAAGATGAGGAAGAACTTCTTCCC
>Ga0065711_1033696_pt1 | contig 24983 bp, 16 predicted proteins | sample Hoacrofraction12_FD_59098 | JGI IMG/M metagenome (GOLD analysis project Ga0065711, IMG submission 59098) | Hoatzin crop microbial communities from Cojedes, Venezuela - Epithelial fraction 12 v2 (version 2) | ecosystem: Host-associated > Birds > Digestive system > Esophagus > Crop | place...
AGCCCCGCCTGGACAAGGTCCTGTGCAGCCTGCTGTAGGTGACCCTGCTTCGGCGGGGGGGTTGGACTAGATGACCCACAGAGGTCCCTTCCAACCCCTACTATTCTGTGATTCTGTGATTCTGTGATTACTGCAGAACATCCTATGGGAGAACAGACATGCTATTTAATAGTTAAGCAACCAGCTAGACAGCTACTGCTGCCAATATCTTACCTAGTGTGACTTCTTCATGGATTCCACCTCATTCTGACCACTTGTTGGAAGTCTCTCACCACTCTTATTCCTCACACAGCAATCACAATTCAGAGGAAGGCCTGGAGGCTGTCCTATAAATACATGCACAGCACAGGCAGCCACAACCTCCTGACTACTCAGGAGCACTCCAGCCTCTGCTGCACCTCTGATATCTTATGCAACATACAGAGACAGACAGACAACGCAAAATGTAATTGCTTCGTGCTCAGGCAGGGAAGCCCCAGCTGGAGACACTCCTCATTAGGGCAGGAGCAGGTGCAAAGTTAGTTAATGGCAATCAGCTGGTGGGTGGTTGCTGCCAGGGCTGTGGCAAGCGGCCCTTCCCCCCAGCCCCCCAGCACAACCTCACTGCACCCGTGCTGCCCAGGGCAGAGCACCGGCTGAGGTGGCAGCTACAAACAGGACACACTTTGATATCTGAAATCCAGCAGATGTCCGAGGAAGAATAGGGAAAGCAAGGCCTTGCCTTGCTATTGCTCCAAAAGCCACTACTTCCTCTGCTGCTCTGATACACTCAGCTGCATCTCCTGTGCCTCAGACTGACAAAATGTCAGCTTCCTCCCAGATTGTTCCTTGCTCTTCTGTGTTGTAAACAGGGTGATTCATTTAATGTACAAATGAGTTTTCCTCCTTTGCAATTAAACATCTTAATTGGAATAGTTTTTGCAATGACTATGCCCTTTCTCTTCAGCAAACTAATTTCCTCACAGAGTGCAGAAAGGCAGAAGCCTTTAAGGAGTTGGTAGGTCTGAAAGGAAGAATGAGGCCACCACGATGCAGCCTGATATCTGGAGTTTGGGGGCCACTTCTGCCTGTGCAGAGAACAAGAGACTGCAGGGAAGACAGGGGAGATAATGAACCTCCCAGTGAAAGGCCTGAAGCCCCTTGGGATGAAGACAGCTCTGCAACAGAGCCAGCACCCAAGCCCTTCTTTTTCGTCCTGACAGCTGGGAGACATGCCTGGCCGCTCGTTACTGCTCGCTTCCATGCAGCGCAACTTCTTCCCAGCTTCTCCGACATGCAAAGCATACACAATACGGCCATTAGCATTCTCTTTCCTCACCCTGAAATCCCATCTTAGCACATCTATCCTGCTTCATCCCTCCTTTGGTTCTGAAATGTTCACTGGATTGACTTTCAATTTCTTCTCACTTTCAAAAACCTACAGCAATTTCAGCCTGTCTGTCCTTTTCACCTGCTTGACCCCGCATCTTAGGAGCTCAGCCACCTCCCTTCCTCTCAACCACATATGAGCTTTCTCCACACTTCCCAGGCAGTCGTGTCCCACAGCCTCTTTCCCTGTCTCCTCCAGTGTGTGGGATCATCTCCTAAAACTGCACTGCCAGAGCCACTCCCTTCTTCTTCCAACACAGTTTAAATATACTGAAAGACCAGCATGTTAAAAAAAAAAAAAAGGAACATTGTGATACTTGAACACCAAACTCCCAGCGACACACTGTAACCCTTTAAAAACCTCCTATCTGCACTACAAAAATAGAGCTACCAATAGTCACCAGGTCACCTTCCTGGTCCTCCCACGGTGCTCTGCAAGCCCAAGGCTTTTTGAGTTTTTGATGGTACCCTCCGCACTTACAGGGGGGTTGGACTAGATGACCCACAGAGGTCCCTTCCAACCCCTAACATTCTGTGATTCTGTATAACCGAGCGCACTACCTGTACATAAAAAGGAATACCAAATGACATGCTGCTGCTTAAACTGAGGTAAGCCACGGCAGGCAAACGGACAGACAGACTTTCTAAGCCAAGGATGTGAGTCATTACAGTCACCAGAAGCGTAAAAGCCAAGCTCCCTAACTCAATGTTCAAGCTAGCTTTCGTAATGTCTTCCCATGGGAAGGGGCTCATCACGATCCTTTAACAGATCTATAGAAGCCTTTACTCCATCACTCATCCTTTCCAACAACTGAAAGTGCTCCCCATCTCTCCAGCTGATGGCTGCAATACAGATCTGCTCCCCATGACAAGCCTTGGGTTCCCCTGCCCCACCACGCCCAAGGACTTGTGGAGCTGGGAAAGCAGAGCTACCAGCCCCTTGAAATGCTCCCACATCAGTCATGAACACAGAGAACATCGAGACTGTTTTTAAAGGAGTTTAGATGTCCAACATAAATTCTCTTTGAAAAAAGAATAAAGAGCTTCAATCCCAATGGCATGTAGCAGAGGGCCCCCAGAGGCCTTCACGGCAGGTGATGCTCTACACCTCTCCTCTCATGGGCAGCCCCAGCATGGTGCCATCCTCTGCCAAGCAGCCAGGCTCCAACAGTGGAAAAATGGGTAGCTTTTCTCTATTTGCCTTCACCAGGTGAAATCAGGTCCCCTGAGGTAGGTTGCCCCTACTCTTGTTCATAAGGGGAGGGTGGCGGTAGAGACGGCAGCTCCCAGGATGGTCCCTCTGCTGCTGTGGCAACAGCCAGAGAAATGAAAGGGCTGTACATCCCTCTGAAGTGACAGTCCTGCATTTGCAGCAAGGGGAGAGCGACTGCTTTGCCATATGCCGTGGGGAGCTGGCATCGTTGCCTTCAGTTTTTGTGACCCTTTCAGGCTTTTTCATGTTAGTTTAATCAAACATTTTTTCATGTTTAATTGATCACATTCCAGGTCTGAGGAAGCTTGGAAACCTCCCTTGCTCACAACACTGTGATCTGAACTCCTCCCCAGCAAAATCCCAGCCTCCATGCTTGGTTGTTTTTAGCCTTGCAGGCACCAGTAGTCGAGAGGCCCCGGAGTGCTGGGTCCCGTGCAAGCACCTCGGGGAAGAGACTCTCAGAGCTACTCAGAGACTCCCATCCAAACATGCAAGACAGCAAACGGGTACGAAGAGAGACAGCTCTCCAAAAAGCCAGACAGCAGAGGCAGGAGCACGAACAGCCTACAGCCACCTAGGAAGATAAGGTTCTTCTTAAAGAACTTCTTTTTTTAACATCTGTTATGGAATGACTTTGTGAGCAACCGAACAGGGATAGTTCCTGATGTCCTTCCCTACTGGGTGATAGCACAGAGGTATCACGTCCCCCGCATGAGGACTGCTGCCTACCCTCCAGCCGAACAGCGATTCTCCAGCCATCTTACTCTTCGACAGCTCTGCTTGGATCTATGTGAGCCCTAGAGGACCCCACCATCCCAACTGCCTGCATTAAAGAAAGTGAAGGGCCTGACGTTTGTGCTGGAGGTGCAAATCTGAGAATGATTTATTTGCCGTTCTTACAGGAAGTCATCCAACCCTGAACAGGATGCTCCAAACAGAAATCCTCTGAACAGCGTGTCAGGAAGGGAAAGAACTATACCAGTGTACACCCTCCTTTTCTAGGTAAAAAGATAGTAAGAACGGCGGGGTCAGGAGCCGCTTTGAAAAAGCACTTTCACTCCATGGTTCCTTAAGGATGGAAGGGTATATCCTGGAAGGCCGTATGCCACGTACGCTGCTCACTCTGGAAGAAGAACTCCTGGCGTTCACTCTGCACTCATAGAGCTGCTGGAGCCACCGGCTGGGAGAGAGCTCCTGAAGGAAGAGCTGGGAAGGGAGCAAGATAGATAGCTGACAGCGCATTTTACTGTCTCATTTTGTATAACTCTTGTTTCCAATAGCGCAGCCCACTGTTTTAATTTTCACTTCATCAGAGTAAACTAGATTTGTTCTCACTCTCAAACCTTGTCTGGGAATAAATGTGCCACTTACACAAGTCATCAAAAACAAAGTGCTCTATAGGAGCAGTGGATAACAATTAGTAAATAAACAGTGAAGAAGACTACAGAGGTTGATCTGGCAAACTCCCGCTACATCTCTGAGGCAGAATACATTAAAGGAGTCCCTACTGTTAGGATGCATGTTGTCAGTGAGCCTCATGGTTTTTTTTGAGGAGTGGCAACTCCAGACACCAAGGCAGCAAGGGAGGTCTAAAAGGCAGAATCAGACAAATGGGAAAGCTAAAGGCAACCTCATAACGATACAGATTAAACTGCAGATGGATATGCTCTGGGCTTTGTTTGGCACCACCACAGAAGGCAGGCTAGTTTCTATCTCTGAGCAAAATGCTACCAGTACAAATCAGGTCACAGGTCTGGCAGAAACCCTCTGCCCCGGCTCCATGTGCACCTTTGCTGGATTCTCAGCAAAATTTAGCGCTGCTGTTGTTGGAAACCCAGCCTCGGTCACTGTGAAAGGTAAACTAAAAGGACCACAGAGTTCCTTGGATCTATGCAGCAATGCCAGTTTGTATTATTATGTGGTGTCTTCCAGTACAAACCACATCAATGATTGAACATAGCTAAATTTATTCACGGTGTTATAGCTTCACCCAGCTGCTTCCTTACAGGCTACCAGTTGTGTGAAAAATGCAAACCACTGTTCCATTATTGGATTCACCTCTTGAGGAGAACTTGTACTGACTTTCCCTGTGATACAGTTTCCTCTTTCTGCTGTGTGTCCTCCATCTTTGTCCTACTTTGCTTTTTATGTTCTTGATTTTATCAATTTGTAGCTTTTCTTTCCCTTTTTCTGCTTCATCACTAGGCCAGGTATTCCAGCAGGAAAGTCATGATGTACCCTTTCCGTTATGACATGGCTTCTTCAGCCAGGTGGATGAGGTGGATGATGAACTGACCAGAAGAATAAGAGGTTATCATGCTTCCTAACTATCCAGAGACCCTCTTCTTTCTCCCAGTAGTCTGCACACCTTCCACTGTCAGGTCTTTACACAGAGAAATCCCCACTATATAGTGCATTGGACCTGTTTCTTGCCTTCTGCAGCAGTGGTGTCCAATGGCTGAAGCGAGTTTCACTCGTTAATCACAAGCATGTTTCAGGTGAACAGAAAAGCACTTGGTGAGTAAGCTGATCTCGATTCACACTGGCTATGCAACATGCCACCTCATGTGCCTCTGGAACTGAGATTTGGGCAGGCAGCCAAGGCTGCCCTGGTGTCGGCAGAATGGCAGGAGGTAGCAGCAGTCATGAGGCAGCGAAAGTTGGGAGAAGAGGAAATGAACCCACTGAGATTTAGCCCTTTTTGTCTTGACACACTGCTTCCTGGGAGATGTCTGGCATCAAGCAGCAGCTTGCACTGGAGACTAGAGGCCCAGCGAGTGGTCCCCTCCAACCAACGCTTCTGTGATTCTGCATGCGGCTGCCAAACCAGCTCTTTCATGTCAGTGCCCAAGCACTTGGCTAAACTGGATTGCACAGATGGTCTCAATCTCCACTACCAGGAGTTACCAACCCCAGTACCAATACCAGAAGTGTGATCGCAGCAAACTGCTTTCAACCTGGTTTTCCTCTTTGCCAACAGCTCTAAAGCTGCAAGGGCACGAGTTTTACATGCTAAAGGCACACAGCTCTGGAGAGATGTATGTGGCCAACACAGAAGCCTAGGCTGCTGCAGTTTCATTCCTCTTAATATTTGAGATGGCTGAAGCAATGATAGTGTAGACACACGTGGTCATATTGTAGTAACACCTTCAGACCAGAGCCAAGATGAGTTAGTGGTCTTCTCTGACTTTAACATCTATTGGCACATGAATCCAGATGACAAATTTCCCACCCTGCAGGGTATTTTGAGGAGATGTTTCGGTCTGGGTCCTCATGTATTTGAAATCAGCAAAGTGCTACTCTTTTCTTTCTCTTTTTTGAAAGAGAACATCCCATTCCTGTTCCCACTGGGTAAGAAGCTGCTCTTCTGTACCATTTCCTATCTAGGGCTGACTAATGGAAGACATGAGGGTTGAGATGCTGCAATTTGCAGTCTGCTAGCAACCAGAACATTTCTCAGGGGCCTGGAGACATCAGCAGTTTCTGGAATCAGTGCCTGGGGTTAAGTGCGCATTTGTGGGCGAAGTCTGCTTTTATCTTTGGATTCTAGTCCAGTCTATTTCCTGGACATCTGTGCCTGTGACATGAGGTGTTGGAGGGAGGAGGAATGCACATTCACAGCCTGTTCTTTCAATTTATATAACATCTTTTGCATATTTACCTATCTTAACAGGGAAAAGCCTCTTCTTTGCACCTAATCATCAGCAAACAGCAGCCGCTGTGGCTTTTATCAATACACCAATTTTTAGTTTAGTCTGTAAAAATAAATAAATAAATAAATAAATAGAGCAAGAGAGACACAGAGAGAAGCGACACAGACGATATCATTTTCAAAGAGATTTTGTTAAACACATTAAAGAGCTTTTCTTCACTTTTTTTCTTTTTTTTAATTTAGTGACAGTCTAGGAAGGAGGAGATGAAGATAAAGAAAAAAATAAAAAGAAAACTTAATGAGGATGAGAGAGAGAGACTGAAAGAATGTTTCCTAATCTGAACGAGCAGTTAAGGAGAATCAGGATGGAGAGAAAGGATGAATCTGAGAGATAATTATTGGAGATGGGTTGGAGCAGTAAGGGTAAGAGGAGAACAAATATAAGCCTACATTCAGGAATTCAGCCAAACCTGAAAAAAATCTGGTACCTTCTGCTATCTCATCTCGAGGCAGGCCAGTGTGCCTTCCTGGAGCTGGGGGCACCCGATGTGGAATGCCAAGATACCACCAGAAAGACAGCTGCTCTCATTTTCCTTGAAAACAGTCTTCCTTAAAGCGGGAAGCAGTGGAAATCTCCTGAGAAAGACTGTTCCCTTGGTGCCTGTAAGCAAATCTGGAGTTTCTGATAAAGCCATTCAATCGAATCCCTAGCTGTATAGCCCAAATTTCATGCTGCTGGCCACAAGTAGGGAAAACTTGCTGCTACTTGCAGAAAGGAGGATTGTTCTGCAGTCAAAGCAACTGATGAAGATTCCCTCTCTCTGTCTCTAGTTTGCTGCATGATGCTAGATGTATCACTTTGTCTTTCGGTGTCTGAATCTTCTTGCCTCTAAAAGACAGAGCATTTATAATGCATTCACATTTAATCCAGTTACCTTTATTAAAAGGGGTCAGAATTTTTCATCTCTTTCAGAGGCCTTCTGCTCCTAATGGGAACTCTCCTCTCCACCTCCAACTGAAACAGGTAGAAGCTAATTTCCTGCAGCAGGAAGAAATGACTTCTATCTCTGCAGTGGCTGAGCAATTCCAACAGCCGCACGTGCTTCATCAAGACCAGTGCTGGCTGACACAGATTTGTGACAAGGCTTCCCAGCCTCACGGGGGACACGATGACCCTTAATTCACACCTGTTTGCAAAGCACATTGAGATCCTTAGAAGGAAGGGGTTGTAAAACAGCAGGTATTATTTGCTACCACTCAGTCCCTCCCCTGCTCCTCTCCCTCCCCCCCAAAAGACAATTCAGGCTTCTTCGTATTGTGAGCTCTATTTTATTTTTTAATTTCCAGACGGCTGAACTAGATAAGGACCTGGAGGGATTGATTTACGAGAGGAGATTAAAAACTCTAGATAGGTACAGTTTAGTTAAATGATGGACATGATAACTCCTTACGGGAATATCTTTTTTTTTTGGAGGAACAGAACTGGAGGAAAAGGAGGAAATGTATAGCTTAAGCTTCATTTTGTTTATAATTCGCTTTTATTTGCACTCAGTAGGAGAGACACAATGGCTGCCACAAGGGTAACATGGGAATGCAGCACAACCCAGCAGGAAGAGGTACGCCAGGTTAATATGAAGCAGTTAAATTCCTGTATGAAGACAGTTAGCTGGAGAGGGATTAACACAGACTCTAACACAGCTAATGACAGTGGAGAATGAAAATCTGGGGCCTGGATCCTGCAAAGTGCCCACACACAGTAATTTGCAAGATCCACAACTTAAACTGAAAACCAATTAGCCTTACGACAGGCTTAAGAAAATGAATCGTGGAAACAGCTGCAATATCTCATTGATTAGTAGTTTACAAAGGAGGAGCGGGGAAAGGAAACAACATCACATTAAGTCCAGCAGAGCCTCGTGGAGACATACCATCAGGAGCCCTTTGCACAGGAAGAAGAAATTGGCAAGTTATGTTTCAGCAGTTTATTCCTCCAAGAGCTCTGCTAAGGGGATCAGGGAAAAAAGGGTAAGAACCCCAGATCATCTGAAGAACCACCAGTATCTTTCCTATGTGATGGATAACACACTGCGGCTGAAAAACAGAGCCGACCTCTCTAGCTGCAGGCTCCTAGGACTGCAGAAACACATGGGCTGTTGACCAGCCAAGCCAGCCAGAGGCACAAGGGGCATAAAATTGCTTTTTTTGTAGCTGTCCCAAGCAAAATAGGTGAGAGTTTCCAAGACAGAGATGGTGATTTTGAGACATTAAACAGCAACGTCAAGTGTGTCTGTAGGGTTCTTAGGAGAAACACTGGGAAGAGCTAAAGTCTCTTGTGAAAGTGGGAAGCTGATGCTGGGCTTCTGGACAGAGAGACTTTTGTGATCCCTGCTAGGAGTGCAAGCTATTAGTCTGTCCTTGGACTATTCCTCACACTGCAGCACCGTATCAAGGCCTGAGCATAAATCACTGCAGAGTGATAAATTCCTCACATCCTCTTCTGCTTCTGCCACCATACAGATTTGTGGCAATATGAGACCTGATGCAGGGCATGGGGAACTCTCTCCAAAATGCCTCCAAAACTTTGACAACTTCAGTAAAGTGACATTGGGGAGCCATCTGCAAAATGAGAACCACCTGTGGAAGAGGGAGAGGGGTCAGTTTAACACAGAGCAAAAGGATGATATCAGGAGGAAGAGTAACAAAGAAAGGAAAGTCCAGGTCTGGTCTGAGTGTCTGCCTGCACCATGACGGAGCACCATACTGATGTCCTTGTCACAAAAGCACAAGAAGCAGCTCTACACACAGATGGAGTCTTCACTAGAGCCAAGCCCCTAGGGCCTGTGCTGTCAGAAACCCTAGAGAGAGTCAAGCATCCTTTTACCTAGTCAGGCCCAGGTGAGCGGGCTCGGCGCCATCGCCAGAACACCAGGTCGCAGTGGAGTCTGCAGTTCCTGCAGCTGCAGCCCTGTGTATGCCCCGGTCCCTGCCACTTCTGTAGTCACCTACCATGGGCCCACCTCCTCTGTTTGATAAGCCCTCTTTACTAGGGGATGCACTTGAAACCCTTGAAGTGGGGCCCAGGAGTGCACACTACCCAAAAGCCATACCTCGCTGGTTCCCTGCATCAGAGCCAACTTGACAGCCAGCACAACCCAACATTGTAACAGCATCTATTTCACCTCTTTCCTGAGCAAAAGTTATGCCCCGTTGTGCACTGTGAGTTGGACATTTTTCCAGAAGCCCCACACACAATCAATCCCCTAACTGCGTGCGTCTCCAAGGAGCAGAGATGTTTCTTGAGGAAGTGATAGGCAGCTGGCGGGTAGAAGTGATCACTGCGTGGAGGATGAGATTCCACGGCACGCTGGAGATGGAAATATCACCTTAACAAGCATGGACAGCCCCCAATGGACTATAAAATTCATTTGGTGACTGAGATAATTCAAAAGAGCCAAGTGGCACAGCAATAAAAGCCAGAACACATAAATTTAAACTCAGAGAGCTCTGCAGTGCCCTGGTAATAAGTGACTAAACAACCCACACCCACACAGACTTATCCAGACCTGTCTGAAAGTCACAGCCCAGAGACCAGGGAAAGATGCACAGAAATTGTCTTTTTTAAAGGAGGAGGAGGGCCAAGGGGAGTAAACACAAGAAAAGTGCTTACACATTCAGAGTCTGTTCATCCACAAGTCCAGAATGCGTACACGTGCCATGGCAGCAGTGCTGGGTATTGCACAAGCAGCTTTCTATTAATCACATTAACGAGTCCCAAACTAGCACGTCTAAAGAGGCTAGATATTGTTCTCCTTTATACCAGCGCAGGCCAGTTCAAGCCAACAATTTCACACGACCTGAGTGCAGCTGAGGGTGGACTATGGCAAACTGCCTTTATTCCGCTTTTATAAACAACACAAATTCTCTTGTCCTCTCTCTCTCTTCTTTCCCCACTGGGATTTCTCCCCAAGCTGCTCAGAGAGTGCTTCCCAAAGCACTTCCCTCCCAAGGAGTTAGTTTGCCACTCATAAGATGAACAGCCTAAAACTGCGATAATAAAAACTTTATAGCCTTCCATCATGTTCATTCATGCTAATGTTCTCTCTTACTGTGGATACAGTAAAAATTTCAGTGCCAGAGAAGAAAAAGGAGGCTTCCAATGGCATCACAGGCATGTTTTTCAGTGCTGTAAAAACATGGCAGTACAATACACTTTTACAGCAGAAGGTGTCCATCAAGGTCATTAATGACTGAGAGAGGAGACACAAGAGCAGAAAGTTGCTGATCGATGATGTGTCATCGTTTGGAGACAGAAACTGCAGTAGACATGATCCATACATCTCCATGTCCCCACAGGGAACTGTCCTAATCTAATAAGACAGGTGTCTTCATGGAGAGGTCCCAAGGGTGAAAAGGAGGTAGAGATCTGGCAAGTGACGTCAGCTGTAACACAGAAAATTGGAGGGTCTGGGGATACAGCTGATCTCCTCATAGCACCTCAGTGCAAAGGTGGCAACTCTTGCAGCTTGAGGGACTGAGGTGGTACAGAATGCTAAATACCCTTGATGAGGGAGGAAAGGGACACTGGCTCAGCTAGCTAATTCATTATAGCTAGTCCACCAGTCAACTGAGTCCTTTGTCAGGGTGAGGCAGACGCTCTCACTGACATTAAAGGCACAAGCATTTTGATTTCCGAGCTCTGTGAGTGATGGCAGATACCACACCTGTCCCCAGAGCTTAAAAGCTGGGATCTTCAGCACCAGCAGAACAAGCCTTCATCCTTAAGGAGTCATTTTACTTTTTGATAAGTAGCAAGGGCAAACACTGAATGAAGACGACGACTTTAAGAGTGCACAGGAACATCTATGATATGGGTTTAACAACCACTGTATTTTTCCTCTCCCACACAACTGATCTTCTCAGAATCAGAGCTGACTGTGATTTATTATTATCTCTAATTTTTTGTATGGAGGCAGCACACAGGAGCTGTATTTGCAGAAGAGAAATCCACTACAATAAGTATTACAAACACAAAGACCAAAGATACAGTCCCTGCTCCAGGCACATTACAGATCAAGTATGGATTAGAGACCAAGATAAATACTGCAGTGTGATTCGCCTGGATTCACTGCTGTTTTTAAAACCTGCCTTCATTAAGGAATAGAAAACACTTGTGAGGATAGGGTTAAATATACGCTTAAGGAACCACAACCCCTTTTAGGAGCAGCTGAAGCTGGTGTAGAAATAGCTGAAGACATCTTTTCTAGGCATTTTTCTGCCTTGCACTTTCTCACCCCTCCCTTTTTCCATCCTAATAAGGGTATTTGCAACGGAAACCAGGCTCTTCGCTGCCTCTAAGGTCATTTGCTCATGCTGCTTATTTCCCTCCCCACACATCATCAGCCACTCTGTGAACCGAAGGTGCTGTGGAGCAGAGAAAATGCCACCTCCCAGGAATGGAAATGACACTGCATCACCATTCCTTTGCTTGCAAAGTACCATTCTTTCTTTTTTTTTTTTTTAGTAGTGTTTGGACTTTTAAACTGGTCCTCTGTATATGACAGCTACCACTGAGATCAGACTTCAGAGTGTAGGTCAAGCTGGTCAACTCAATACTTTGTACAGGTCTGACTATCTGAGTCAGTGAAATCTATACCAGACATTTCAATTAAAACAACTGTTAGACCTGTATTGGGTCCTTTTACCATTAAAGCTTAATTCCCTAAACTGAACAGAACAAACTACACTGGTTAAACACATCTTTATACCAATACCTGTTACAGACCTGGAGGCTGCACCAGTTTAGCCTTACAGAGTTCAGATAATATAACTAAAGCTGTAGAAACCCTGTGATCCTACATACACCTATACATCCCTGCTGCATCCCCTACGCTTAAGATCAGTTTCAGCCCTACGTCTGCCCTGTAGGATGAAGTAAAGAAAGCTACTTCATGCACAACCCGTACTATTCCTCCCCTGTTGATGGTGGTGACTTGTGTCGGAGGATAAAACTAAAAGGGTCATGAACTGAAGCAGATCCTCCTCAACCTGCATTCCCCGTGAGCCTCCGCAGGCAATGGCCATTTGAGGGCTGTTGCAGGAGGGGTGCAAGCTGCTAGCACAGAGGGCTCCCACAAGCTGCGTCCTCGAAGGACACCAGCACCCTCCTCAGGTCGTGGCTCAGCCCGCTACCATCACCCTGAGATGAAAGCTCGCCACTGTCAGAGCCAAGTGTCTCTGCCTGCTCCACTACACAGCTCCTCTTGGGAAGCGTCCCTTGACTACTTGCACAGCAGGATTTAGGGCTGAGTCAGCCTTGCAGTTCCTAGAGACAAGCCCTGCCTTCATGTATGAGTGAAACAGGCACCTAAGGTGGCCAGCGAAGGGCATAATGTACTCTGAGCATCTTTTGCTTTCCGCATCGGTGTAAGCATCCCTCCACCATTCCCTCCAGCAGGCAATTTTGATGGAGGTGTTTCTGCGGTGCCCACTCTGGGACTGTGCATTACGACAAAGCTTAATGGGATTCCACAGTCAATTACTCCCTACCCATTTTTCTGCAACAACATCACTGCACAACCGCTAATAAGTGAATTACAGGAGAGAAAGGCCTTCACTTCGTATAGGCAGGAGATGTGTCATTTGGCTCTTCAAGTGTAAGGGAACAGAAAAGATTTAATTTTTCAGCCCCTCCCTTCCCCGGCTCTCCATCCACGACGAGATGAAATAAACAGAAGGAAGATGGGCTTTTTGCATAAATTGGGGATGTATGATTGATAACGTGTTATCTTGTCAGCTGGAGACACCTGCGTGGCAGGTATTTATGCTATCAGAAGGGTTCTAGCTGGTGAAATACAGTTTGGTGCCGATAAGGGGACCCAGGGACTCATGGCGCCAGCCCCATGAGGACAAGGGGATTAATGCTGATATTTTGCAGCTTGCTCTTATTAAATTCTGATTCCTTTTGTGAAGTGGGAAAAAAAAAGAGGGGAAGAGTGATTGGTTTTAAGCAGATAAAAGACACATGAAGGGTGGGGGTGGCTGGTAGAAAAGGGGCTGATGAATGGGAACACAGAAGGCCAGGAGATGTCTTGGGAATAAAAAGAAAAGTATTAAACAATTTTCTGATTGACTAGGTCTTGTCTGTCAGGCAGGGAATCAGAGTAGGGGGAATGGGTTTGGGAAGTCCCGGAGAGTACAAAGACACAGTTATATTAAAAGCACAGCTAAATTATACAGGTGGGGGAGGGGGAAAAAGCCAATTTCCTTCTTTTACTGGAATTTTTAAACATGCAGCACAACTGATGTTCAGGCGCCCAGCTCACAGCCCAGCCTACTGCCATCGGCTTCTGCTGGTTGCCCATGCAGGGACTCCTGCTACACACAGTGACTGAGCCCCTCAAAATACTCCCACTTCGGACAAGGCTTCCTCTGTGCAGGCAGGATACACCAGGTCATGGCAGACCTACGTGCAGGGGGTCCCAAAGTGCAACACGAGGGGCAGTGGGATAGGAGTGGGGACACTGGCAGAGCTGGTGTGGGGAGCGCCGGGTTGGGGAAGCCAGCGTGGATCCCATTCCCGAGCATTTTCCGGATTAAACCCTTAGATCTTTGCTTGTACCTGTATCTCAGAAAAAAATCATTTGTGACACTCCTGAAAGAAAAGCCTTAACAACTTCAGATAAGCCAAGGTAATACTTTGCATGTTCTCCAGGAATTCCCCTGGGAAGGAATGATCCCACGCACCACAAGCATCAGGGGAGAAACCTACCACACCACCCACGCACCCTGTGTGCAAAGAGGGTTTTTATCAGCTGCAACCAGAATCAATGTTCAAACACAAAAAGATACCGAGAAACGTTGGTAACAGCAACACCCTGTTATAGGATGGAAAGGTCTGCGACGCAGGCACAGATGGATCCTTTTGGTTATATGATTCTGTTTGTGGTTCTCTGGGCATGTATTATTAATACCCTACAGAGTTTTAATTAGAGCTGAGAGATTCATTCATTGTGAATAATTTATCTGATTAATTTTGCCTTGCTTCTGTTCATGAATTGTCCACAAGCAGTTTGTAATTTTCTCAAATTTATTTGTCATTTGCAATTATTTGCTGACTTGTCTTGGTAAATAATTCTCATCGTACTGTTTGTCCACAAACTGTCCCCAGATAGTCGATATTCAAAATCATAGCTGAGTTAGATATACTTTTGTTAAATATATGCAGTAAATCCCATAGAATATTCCTGTTTTCTGAGTAACCTTTAGGATCAGGCTTCCATAGAGAATACCTCTTTTTATGAGTTCAAATTTTGCTTCCTGTAAACAGTCTCTAATATTTACATAAAATTCACTGTTCCCATGAACATTCCTGCCAGTCAATATATTCACTACAATTCACACAGAAGAGACCACAAATGGAGTGTTTTATATTGGAAGCAAATAGTTCCTTTGTTACACAGTGCCCCAATCTGTTCCTAGGGGACCTGTCTGAAGGTTTGTTTAGGGTTTTTTTTCCGGTTTGTTTTGCTTTTCCAACTCTCCTGGTCAGGGGTTATGTTCTCTCCAAGTCACTTTCTCATGCAAGCAGCGCTGCAGACTGAATACTTTGCCTTTGTGTGCTGCCTTTGCCAGCCTGTCTCAAAAGTCCCCACCAAGCAGGGGCACTGGGGTAAGCATTATCCGACCACACAGAGTTATCATCACTGTTGGGTGTGCCGAGTGCCCTGCCAAGCAAGAGACTGCTTGCTCCAAAGTGTGCTGCCACAAAAAACTTGAGCAACAGAAAGTGCCATACAGCCAGGCTCACTCACGGGGATGAACCGTACTCTGCAGCAACAGGAGGAGCTTGCCTGTGCTGTAAGACTAAACCGAATTTGCACGGGATCTTTCCTTCAATGAAACTTAACATATTGTTTGACACTGAAGAGAGAAGTTTCTCTGCTTGCAGTGCCAGAGAACCAGTGTGAAGAGTAAAGGACATCTTTCCATAATTACCAAGTAACCTCCACTTTGTAGGTTTGAATTGTTAGCTTCTGGCAGGGAACTGTAGAGACACATCATTGTCATCCAACAACATGCTGCAGTTGCTTATTTTTAAATCAAGTTCAGAGATGAAGACTCAGGTATTTCAGTATCCCAGAGCAACTGGAAGGTAAATATTACTGTGAAAATTCTGTGGATGTTTTGTTAACCAGCATACACTCTTAGTAGGATTTGTAAGCGTATGCAGCCGTGACATATCATGGGACGGCATGGGCAGAAGTAACCATTTATGTCACCTAGTCCAGCATCAGTGCAGCCAGGCCTGTATCCTTCCCTTCGGTGTTTTTCCTACAGCCTAGTCCAGGCTGTTTTTAACTATTGACAGCAATGAGACTCCTATTTCATCTTTTCAGGACTTCACATATTTCAGATCTCAGTACCTAAGTTCTTCCAATTTCCATCTTTCATTTCTTCGTGCAATTTTGTTCCTCTTAGTTATTACATCCAGGGAGGGAAATAGCCTGGCATACTTGTGTTCTGCAGGTACATTGAGGGTTTCATACCACTTTCTAGCTCAGCATACCAATGTCTTCTATGCTTCCATTTTGATCTCTGATTAGACCCATGTGTCCCCTAGAAATCCTCACACTCTCCAATCCAAATGACACTGAGGTCAGTGCCAAAAACATCTGGTTCTTAGTGGGTCTCAAACATAACTTCTGATGGTTACCACTCACACATCTTAGACCTCAACAAGCCAAACACAGCTATTTCCCCTGTCCCTCAAACGAATCTCCTGAGCACCTGCCTGCTCCTGCTGTTCAAATCAGAACTTTCTTCAAGTCTTCCTATGATGTTCTGCTGCCTGGAGCAGCATTCAATATTGGAGACCGGAATGGACAGGGAATACAATTTCCTTGCTCTGGATTCACTATTTGCATTTCCTAGGGCCTTGTGGGTGTATATTAGCATCCTATAGAGCTTTACGGGTACATGCAGTATTAACAGCCTATAAGGTTTTGTAGACATTCATTATTAACACACAATAGAATCTGTGTAGATGCATTATTAATACCCTCTTAGCTGGCAAGAGAATGGTGATATTTTCATATGAGAAATGTAATTGTTTAATATCAAACAGTATTATTTCAAAGATTTAATTGTGTAATTGGGGTCAGTAATCGCTCGGTCGTTCTCAGAGTGAGATGAACTTGCAGGGTAAAAGATTTATTGTCCTGACAATAGAGAGCAAATTTTAATATTTCTGAAAAATTGAGAACTATTAATCCTGGCAAGTGTTACTCTCAAACACAGGGAACTGATAAAACTTTGATCTAATTTTCTCTTTGAAGGGGTGTTGATGGGGTACGGGGAAGACTGTTAACTGTATGTGGCCTGCCGCTGAAAGCACGGTGAAGCACAAAGGCTAGCCACATTCAGCTTCACAGGAGCTCTCAGACTGTGCACAAGACAGCTACTGTGAGAACAAACTGTTCCAGTCCCACCGTGCTGGAAGGGGAGGGAAAACAGAAGTGGTTTCCATGACCACAGGCAGCTTCACGGTCATTTCTCCAAGGGATGCTATTTGCATTTGCACCCACTGTGCACACACTTTCCTGTTTCTGGGACTGCCAACCAATATTTGCATTCCAGATGAAGTAATACACGCGTCCATGGATGATGAGGTGCCTACATGCCAGCTGCAGCAACCATTTGGGTAATTTGTCTGAGTGAAGCTTATAAACTCTGTTTGATACTGGGGGCTCCAGTATTAGCGGAAAACTTCAAGCTTTGTTTTAATGAGAGGCTCTGATACCTTTTCTGTTTTGTTTGTTTGTTTTATATTTTCTGTTTTGGGTTTTTCTACATCTAAGTTGAACTAAAATTCAGGGGAGGTGACAACGATAGCAAAAGAGGCCTGTTAAACTCTGATGGTGTCCCCTCAAATGGAGCACAAAAGAAAACCAACTGGTTGCTGCCTAAGGCAAGCCAGTTTTCCACATCAAAACTAAGGCTGGAAGTGGGAAACCAGAAAGAAACAGAGCACCTGACTTGGCGAGGCCGAGACTGAGGACATACTGCAGAGGTAACCAGTTATTATAAAAGCAAGAGTATTTCCTCGGTCACTAGGAGAGGAAGGCTGGTGAGGAAGGTGAAAACAGAAAGGCTTCAGAACTTCTGTGATGGGCACGGGATCTCAGTGTCCTTGGACGGCAGCAAGGAAAGATAGCGGGGCATGTATTACCTTGCTGTGCCCTGCGCACACTGCTGCTAGTAAAGGGAAAAAGTTGCTGGGATTTCTGAATCTTTACAGGATGTCTGTGTATAACTTTGCTTGAAGTGTCACGGGTCCCTGAGGAAGGGGACTGTCAATTCATCCTGCCTACAAAGACAGAGCTCTGGTAAAAGGTAAGCTTCAGCTACCAAGCAGTGATGGCTGGCTTCAGGGTTTGCAACAACCAGAGCATAAGGCCCAGCTTCTGTGGAAAGAGCAAAAAGTACACCAAACAGGGCAAGAGGAGGAAAAATAAATGAGGCAAACAGCCTATGCAGGCCAAGAGAAGCTTATAAATACATGAACGCAGGATGTCTGGACACAGCTGCAGCAGTCTGGCATGGAACCACCTATGGAAACTATATCAAGGGTATGCAACAGAGATGAAACAGCAGATACCAGCTTGCAAATGCAGATGGGCTGCTTAGCTTTTTGCAGATGTGATGTGGGCATTACATTTTCAGCTGAGCCCTGGGATCTACTAATGAAAAAGACTGTCTGAGAGGTAGAAGATAATGAATTTATGATAGTGATCACCAGGCACTATGTGTTTTTCAGACATTAAAAAGAGCTGCCCCATTAACAATGTTTTAGTATCTCCTTGTTTTTAGAGTATTCTCCAAACTTCTTGAAAAACGTAGGAGCAGAAACAGCTTCTTTCTCTCACTCTAACCTTCCCTTTCCTGGTTACTTTGGTCAGGTACGTAAGGATAGCCAAGGCTGAGACCTGTATCTGCAGTGGTCTTGAGATCCAAAATTCAGTGACTGGGAGACAGATTTGAACAGTCTCGATTCTACCTAAGAGCCCTTGCTAATCACTGCTTTGTTATGAACTTTTGAAAGGCTAGAGCCAGCTATGGAGAAACACAAGACTTCAGGCAGAATTTAAACCATCTGTATCTGCTCAATGTATCTAGCCAAGCTGGCTAGACATGAGAGCCTTATCTTATTCCGAAGGACAGAAGCACAGACTTGCCCATCTTGATGACAAAAAGTATTAGACTTCGCAGTCAAGACATTTTGATGTGGGGTAACACATTTGGGTCATAAAAAGAAGTTTCTTTTTCCTTTTTTTTTTTTCCCCACTCCCTTGACAATGTACATAACATTTATTTTTGCTTCCCAAAGGTTACAGGAAAAGAGATACAGGATATTCCATGAGGGATAAACTAACACTTGCAAAGCAGGTCTTTGGAGCCCAGAAAGGACACGCTCACTAAGTCAGGTTCTTTGATCCCAGATTCAGTTTCTTCTGTGTACAGCCTGCCCTGTGGCCTATTAAGTCAAAAGCTGAGACTTGCTGCTAAAAAACAGCAGCTCCTGCAAAATGCTACTCTGCCAGTTCAGCCTGGAGGTCTCTGCTCTTTCTTGAAGCAATGCTGCAATTTACTGCTTTCCCTGTGTACAATGACTGCCATTCTCTGCTTTACTGAAATAGCTTCCTCTGGCCAATGCCAAAGACTGTGTTATTAGACCAGTAACTCACTCCTGAACACAGTGATCAAGGTATGGCAATCCCCCATCACCTGCCTCTTACAAAAAAAAGCAGGAGTCCAAGTAGAAAACGACTCCCTCCCTCATTCCTTTCCAAATGGTGTGAATGTTGGATCCAAATCAGGGCCAGCAACAGAGAACATGGAGGAAATTTCCTTTTGCTATGCTATCTGAAAGCAAAACAACTAGCAAGCCATGCCAAGGGGATTAAATGAAAAATCACTACAAATTCACTATGGATCCTGATGCTGTTAAAAACACACATTGCATTAGGACAGATGGTGGCTTTATGCAGTGCCTTGCATCGAGGAGAGAGGTTCATGGTGCAGCAGGGATTATTCGACAGGCTCAGGCTGACTTCGCCCCAGCACAGCTCTGGTTTCAATGAAAGCTGCTCCACCATGATTGACAGCACGTGGCTGCCATGTCCCCTCTCTCCCCCAGTGACATCAGCTCCTCTGGCAGCATAGGAGACATGCTTTGTTCTTCATCTTATCTCTGTGGCCCCCCATTAGGACCAGGTAATTCTCCTTCAGCTGTTTCTCCCCATTTAGCATGTGGGTATAGGGTGAATTATTTCTGCGTCCATGACTGGTGTGTGCATCTGAGTATGAGGCCATTGTTGGCCACATGTACACACACACAGAGACACATGCACATGATGTATACAGCAACTTAACTCCCTTATTCAGATAGATTAAATGTGCAAACCGTAAGAAGCACAACATTTCTGGTAGGTAGGTAGACTCTCAGACACCTAGGGGATAGATGGGCTGTGAAATCATATCCCCAGTCTTTTGAAGAGACAGAAGAGTTTCTAGGACACTAGGTTGAAATATTTTCTCTAGGACTCCAAACCCATCAGTATGGCCTACTTTTCAGATTCTAGGAAAAAAAACCTATTACAAACTGTTAGCAACATAAAGGTGACAGCATCTCCTGTGCTCAAACCGTGGAAGATTCTCCATAACACCTCCCTGGTCCCCAGCCATTAATCTGTCCCTCCTTCCCTTGCTCCCGGCAGGAGAATATGAGGGCATTTCACCTCGCTCATAGGTGCTCAGAAAGATGCAAAATATGACAAGCTGGTAGAAGAGAGAAATGGACACATATTTCCTTCATGAAAGAGAAATAAGAAGAGGGCTGTAGCAAAGCTGAATAATAAATAGGTTTAAAATGCTTCTGTCTAGTCTGGTGTTCCCTTTTGTGCCTACGCCAGCATCTAAAAACGAGGTGGGAGCTAAGGAGGAAAGGAGAGGCAACATGTCCACTCCATAGCAGGACCAGAACCCCAGCATGGTAATCAAACTGCTCAGGTAACTCTGTCAACACAGGAGAAAAACAGAGAGAAGGAAACAAATGAGAGGAGGGGAAAAAAAGGCAGGACTAATGGCAACTTTGAAGCAGAGAAGTGAAGAAAAGAGATGAGAAACATCACAGGAGAGGAATGACTAGCTGAGGACTAAATGCATTAAAGGAGCAGATTTATAGTCTAAGTGGTCACGCAAGTCTCTTGTGGGTTTGATAGCAGAGTAAACCTGTCATGGATACAGACTGGTTCTGCAGCAGGGCAATCCATGGGAAAAAGCTTTGCTAATCCATCCAGGGGGTCTGCCTGCATGATCTCCAGGATGCTCTCCCAGTGCCAACCACCACAAAGTACAGCAACGGGGTCAGTGAGGACCCCGCTGGGCCTGCAGAAGCAATAAAGCTGGGAAAGCTACCTGCAGAGACGCAAGGAGCACGGGCGTGCTGCCTCACTTGCCAGGCAGGGCTACGTGTTCATCAGGTCTGAGTCCTGAGTGTGTGCGTGTGCGTGAACATGGCTGGATGCAGCAGCCAGAATTTACAAAGTGGGTGTCATTCAGTCCCACCCCAAACTCTTTCCTCTGCTGTTGCTGTGTTTTGTTGCTGCTGCTCCTAATGATCGGGTGCCAAACATTTAGAGTTATGCGCCTACCGCAACACAATTTATTCAGCACACCAGTAATCCTGAAGCTGGCCCAGCTTGTAGCTTGATTTGCACAAAGCCCAGGATATATCATTCCCAGTAAATTTCTAATCCACAAACCAGTTTAAAACCCAGCAGGGTAACTAATCAGGGCTACCACCAGACCTCCTCACTTCCTCCACAAAAGCACCAGAGCTGCCTGATATTCCTAGGTTAGTTTCAGTCTGGTCCATTGCCTCACTCAGCGCAATGCATCAGCGTGCTCTCCGAAAGCCAGCATCTCAGGCATGGAAACCAATTCTCCATGCTATCTGCAGAGGTTTGGTCATGGGATATTGAAAGCTTGAATTCAAAACCCGTTGAAGCTATTATAGCTATAAAGAGGGAAGGGGGGAGAGCTAGGGAGAATATGACAGACACAGAGGTCTATTTCTGACTGTAGGTGCATAACAGGGAAGCAGCCTTAAATACCCTGACGTCTGAGAAGGGAATACTGTCCCTCTCTATTGCTAAGCCACTGGGGACATGCTATTTGATCTTCGCCATTTCAAAACCAGGACTACCTCTAGCACCTCAAGTGTGAATCGCTGCTGTTCAACGACCCAAAAGAGAGGAATGGGAATGCACTCAGTGTAGTTGCATTAATTGCACTTTTATGTCACAGTGTGCGTACTTACTAACATGTGGAACTCACTGTTGCTTGGTAGTAGTACGCAAAGACCAAACCCCTTTTCCTTTGGTGCTAACATATGAGAACTCTCAAGATACAAATAAAAAACACTTCTACAAGTAACTATTGGGGAGATAAAAGAACCAGGGAAATTAATCTTATTCTTCCAAAAAGATTCCATATCCGATCTCTGCAGGGAGATCCCTGCTAACAGGGATTTAAAATTCTCTACCCTGGCCATCTAGCAGCTTCACCAGCTCTGACCTTACCGCACTGTTGTGGCTTGCCCATCCATAACTCAAAGCACAGAGAGTACAACGATGCTGGCACAATTTTTTTGTGAGCGTGCATATTCCCATTCTGGATGTGAAGACAGATCACTGCATCACCTCATATTTCATCCACATTCATGGGACCGATTGGTCCTACGATGCAAAAGGGAAAGGGGCCGGAAATTCAGCATACACGCATACAAGTGGCAGCACCACAGTAAGAAAGCACAGGGGGCACAGGTTGAAGGAGCAGGGGACAAGGGTTGAGGGAACACTACACATTCTTGCCTCTCCATGACTGCACCAGGCTGATAAATCATGAAAGAGCACTATGTGGTCTCGAAAGGGGCAGGGAGCTGCAGTACGTCCCTAGCTGTGCTCCCATCATGGGCTGCTGTGATAAAGCAGTGCTGCTGGCCAGGAGTCAACTTTCTACTGACTCACCCATCAGGCATCCTCGCTCCTGCTGACCTCACCAAGAGCTGTGATGCAGCACGCGAGTCACAAAAGCAAGATGGGGCCAACCAGCTGATGGGTTGTACCATGCTTTCTAGAGAATAAACAGCTCCTAAATCAGCGGGTGCTTGCAGAAACACAGCAGTAGTGGCAGCACTTGCTGAGATCATCAGAGCTCCCTGAACAGAGCCATTTGCTCCAAAAAGTGAAAGCATAGTTACCTCCACAATAAAAACGTGGCACGGTGACATACCACCTCATTCCAGCTTCAAGCAGCAGTTTCACCAATAAACAAGTGTGAATTCCGTAACTCTGTGCATGCGCATGCACGGAATTTGTGCTCTGTTGCACCTGTAAGGGGCACTTCTCAGCCTATGCTGAACTGTGCCCTAGCAGTAGAAGCAGAAGTAGAGAAATTTAAGCTCATTCACTTTCATCAAAGGAATTTCAGTGGATAATTATTTAGGTACGTGGTAACATCTAGGAGCCAACTAAGAATGTAATTTGCAAGGTGTTGTCAAAGCACTAGCAAGAAACAGTTCCTGTTTAACCGCCCACAGTCTAGTAGCTAGACCGTCAGCTGGTTTCTGACACTGTTGGGGTGAGTTACATGGGCATATTTCATTTTAGGTACCTGTGTTTTCTTGCTTTCTTTCCATGATATCTCAGTGCCTCCTAGCAGAGTATTTTTGTTCTTAACACTTCTGTATGGCAGATGCCATTACCATGTCGCAACAGTGAACTTGGGCATTAGGAGACTAAATGACCTGTTCCACATCAGACAGGCTGTACGTGACAGCAGGAAAGTGAACCTTCATCTCTCAAATGTCAAACAGCCTCCTAATCGCCACCTCTTCATTCTTGTACCTCCCATCTAGTTTATACATAACAATCAGGCAAGTCATTTCCTTCGTGAAACATGGAAGCTTTCCCCCTGCAATCTCCACTCTTCCCAGCGCATCCAGTATTTACCTTAAAGATCCAAGCCCCTCCGAACACATAATATCTGGACAATGTTGGAGGCCTTCACTGATGCCATTCTTTTCTCTTGTTGTCCAGATGAAGGAATTGTGAGAACAGAGAGATAAAAATGCAACTAAGCATTTTTAGCAACTTTATAGTCATTTTGGGAGAAGAAAAGGTCTTACAAAGCAGACACTTCTTCCAGGGCACTCAATAAAGCTGAGGGAACTGTTCCTTATATCAGTAGTTGTTTTGGCCCCACGCCCCCCACGCTTTTTTCCTGCCTTCTGCCCAGCACTGGGGCTGAGCCTCTGCCGACTGCTCCACACTGCTGTATGCTGCTACCTGAGCTGCTGGGCAGAAGCACATGCTGCCATGAGCTGGAGAGGCCACCTGCCTTCTGGCCTTCAAGGCTTTGGGACACGGACATGCAGAGGGCAGTCACTGCCCGTCACAGAGGATAGGCAACCTTTGGTATGCAACAGTACCAACATGCCCAAATACTTCACATCTTACACACATGCCATTTCACAAATGCAAGTTTCCCAGGGCCTGTGTGCACCAGCATGTTTGGAGGACTCACCAGGATGCCGTGCCCAGCTGTCTGCCGCAGCATGAGGACAAGGTGAGGCATCTACACTCTCAACCTTTTAGTAGCCTAGATACTCTGGCCCCGACAGCCCATTTGAGGCTTGGGTTATGAAGAGCAGCATGGCTGGAGGCAGGTTTCTGGTCACTGTTTGTTTTCCTGCTGCCCTAAACACTCTGGAGAAGAGCATTGCAAGGGGGAGCTGGCATCTTTTGCTCCTAGGCTGGGACCACTCAGCTCATATGAGAGAAAAAAGGCCTTGTCCCACAACAGGAGACTGTCCAGGGTACATCCCACAAGCAGGTGAGACAGCAGGAAGACTGGAACAGGCCTAGCTAAATCTTTTTATACTAGCAAACACCAACAGCTTTCACAAAAACCATTAGAGCTCAGCTTTTGCTTCTGAATGATGGGGGAGCGAGGGGGAGTTGTGCCATCAGCCTCAATTCCCAGTGAAGTGGATGTACCCAGGCAGCCCAAGACATCTCTTCACATCTTTAGTTAAGCCATTCAAACCTGAACAAAATTCTTCCTAATAGTCTCTTTGGTCAAAGGTCCCAGTTGATGCTATTGGCTTTGTGTTCACCATGCACCTTGCAGTTAGGCTGCTTTGCGTTCCTTCACACTGTGCAATGCAGCAGTTACTGACACACAACAGTCTCCAGAATCACGCCTCCCTCCCTACTTCTCAACCACTAAAAGTCCGAGATGGAACATAAATGTCACAAGGAATGATCAGCCATTAGCATAGCCTGCATCTTTGCTCAATGTTGTCTTCACCTCATGCAGGACCACACTGCAGTGGATGGGTACCTGCTACCTACACATGCGCCCTAGCTTTCAGAAGTACAGCCACTCTTTGATCAACTCCCTGGGCTCCCCAGACAAACGCAGGACTCTTGCAGTCTCTCTCTCTCTTCCACAGTCTCAAATTTACACACCCATCTCCTGCCTGTATCATTCACACCTACTTCCACACAGCTGCCCAGTCACATACCCCATCACATGCACGCAGCCTCTCACAAACTCACACGAGCTGTCATGTTGTCATTTACAGATTTTGCTTTCATGTTCTTCCTAAGTGTATGTTTCTCCACC
>Ga0065711_1033697_pt1 | contig 24981 bp, 13 predicted proteins | sample Hoacrofraction12_FD_59098 | JGI IMG/M metagenome (GOLD analysis project Ga0065711, IMG submission 59098) | Hoatzin crop microbial communities from Cojedes, Venezuela - Epithelial fraction 12 v2 (version 2) | ecosystem: Host-associated > Birds > Digestive system > Esophagus > Crop | place...
TCATTCAGCAGCGGCCCCACATTGTCCCTAGCCTTCCTTTTGCTGCTGATGTAGTTGAAGAAGCCCTTCTTGTTGTTTTTGACATCCCTTGCCAGCTTCAATTCCAGGTGGGCTTTGGCCTTCCTCATCGTATCCCTGCATGCTCTGACCACATTCCTGTATTCTTCCCAAGTGGCCTGCCCCTCTTTCCATCTTCATAGCTTTAACAGACAAAGAGTTCTCAATCTCAGAAAAGCAGCTTTTCTGAAAGTTTTGGTCTCTAATCCACTTACACAAATCTTTTCATTATCTTCTATAGTTATAATCCACTAAAAGAAAAGCTTCCCAGAAAAAACTTCAGGCATAATTTTTTTATTTTCAATCTACCAAGTCACTTTAGAATGTCATATTTCTGAAACAAAGCCTGACTAACATAAATCTACATTAAGTAGGGACCTGTGGATTTTCAACAGCATTTAGGTTAACTGTATAAAGACAGACATTAAAAATACCTGAAAGGGAGACTTGGAAATTTAATTAAACGTAGATTCCAAAGAACTATTACTATAGCTAGTGACTGTACAGTTAAAATACAACTATTGCATATGATTTCACCACATCTAAATAATAACAATAAAAGATTCTTGTAAAAACCTACTTTGCATCAGGAAAAAAAACACTGTATACGCTAAAATAATCTCTCTGCAAAATAAACTCTGCAATTTTACAACAAATTCTGTTCCCCCAATACTACTGGCAAAGTTGAGGTTATTGAAGTTATCAAAGCAAGACTGCATCTATTTGCTCCACTTATGGATGCATATGGACTACTGTGCTTCTGTCATTACTACCATTTTATAGAATCCATATCAAAGTCAAATTATATTTTACGCAAAACAGTTTTTAAAATGCTCACTACTATCATTAGTATTTCAGCGCTAATTATTATTATTTCTATTTAGGTTATTGTACTGACATGCTCGTTTGGTCTTCTCCTGTAGGATTTAGGTCTATTATTTCTGTTTGGAAGACTGAAGATGCACCTTCTATTAAGGAAATCAGAGCTTATTTCTTTTGTACTCCCTGTCAGACACTGATGTGCATCCTACTCAGGAAACAAGAGTCAAGCACGTGAACCTGGGGAACTACACCACATGCAATTAAAAAATGGGACATTTTGACCGCAAAGTTTGGGCATTCAGGCAGTGAAACAAGCAGAGAAACAAAATATTAGTTTTAATATCAGAACAAATTATGACAACAGAGTATAAATTTTACTTTTGATGTTATTATTAACCATTAGAATTTAGCTCAACTATCTAAAATTTTTCATGCATTTGAATAAGTTTGGTTATTTCACAAATTAGAAATTACTACATATTTCAAATGCAGATACTTGACTGCAAGTATTTTTGACTTTTCCATCATGCTCCCCCTGCAAAAGGGTAAAGTACTTTTAGATGCTTATTCTGAGACCCTTTAAAGATGGATAGTACGTGGCTATACCAGTATACCAGGATACTACTTGAGACAAGGCGCCAAATAAAAATACATAATTTCAAACCGCAAAGCTGGGGGATGACACACATACTTACTTCAATCTCTTTTTAGAAAGTGTTATTACCCTCACCTGAAGGTGAAGGCAGGGACAGCAGCTGGGCAGCAGATACATTCCTGCGCACCTCTGTACGGGTTTGGGACACAGCACAGGAACATGAGACACGTACACGCAGCTGTTACTGAAGGAGTCCCCAGGCCATTGCACACCTTTCAGTGTGGTGTCAGCATTTTGATCGGTTTAAACGAGAAAGCTTAAAAGAAAAAAAAAAACCAAACACAAAAAACCCCTACAAAGCCAACCAACAGCATGGACTCTGATAATTGATTAAGTTAGAGCATGACTAGAACTCGAGCTCCCAACAGCAAGGGTCACAGGGAAAGTAGGGGAGCCACCTGACTGGGCATCACAGCAAGGAGGTGAGGTTAAGTGAGACTTGACCCTGAAACATTTGGAAGGTGATGCAGGAACCCAAACCGTATGGGATACACGCAAGGGAACAGCAGCTCATCAGTTTGTTTGCTCCTTTTCCCCCTACAGATACTCATTCCACATACCTGGCTACGCAACTTCCTCCAAGATGGTTTGAAGCACATGTCCATATATCAGATCGTTAACAAAAATATGTTTGGCAACAAAAGACTCCTTAGATGTAAAACAACTCTAGTTAGCCCAAAAGAAGCCACATAACCATTGCAACCAAGACTTTATTTTGAACTTGAACAAGCAGTGGCATCCTGCAAGCCAAGGGTAAGAAAGCAGGATAAGGACAGCAGCTCCTTTAACTGAAAGGCAAACTGGCAATTAGTTAATAATGACAGGGCCACATTATCACCCTTTGACACAATTATAAAAAGTGTAGGTAAAATAGAAAGGCACGGTCACCTATGCTCGCATCCAGTTACAGACTTTCTACAGGCAAGGTATGCACTGAAGTAAAATGCTTAACGCAGGGGAGGAAGAGGAATCACATCATATGAGGATTTTAAGAATAGGTTAACCTGTTTCTGACAGACAGTTGTCTAGGTATGACTGATCCTGCCTTGGGGCGAGGGTTGGACTAAGTAACCTCTGAAGTCCCTTTCGGCCTGACTTTGGATAACCCTATAGGTGGTAAGGCAGCAAAGGTAAAGGGGAATCATCTGACAAGCGTGGAGTCTTCCCATATGCTGTTCTGCTGAGAAGCAGAGGGACTAGGGGGAGGGGCAGACCCCCCCATATGAGTTTAACTCTGCTTCATAGGGTTATAGAAGTATCTTGCAGCAATTTTACAAGTGCTTGGATTTTAGGACAGTGTTAAGTTCATATTCAGAAAAGCTTTAATAGAATTCAAAACCATCAACTAAAGGACAGTAGATGAGTAAGCTTATTACGGACCAGTTGTAAAAGCATCAGTTAAAACACCAGTATTATTAGGCCAATCAATTAAAAAAACCCAAACAAAACAAAACCCCCATGAACTTAGGGCTATAACTCACTTCAAATCTAAAGAAATGATAACTTCTTAGTTGTTTTGAATTTATGAGCTCATACCAATGTGAAATCTGATGCTTCTTAAATCACTGCCTCTTGAGTGACATGCAAGAATGTCTACCACATGATACTGTATAAGTAAATAACACTTTGGTGAGGTGAAATCCAGCATTTAGACAGAAACATTTTGTACTTTCCTACAGTTCAGAAATATACCCTGTTAAGGAACTGGAGCAATAAAAATATCAGGTTACTGCCATTTTATACTGTTCAGAATAAGTGGCTGGATCACAAGTGTCTGTTCAACCTTTAGTACAAAATACAAACAGGATTTGAGGAAGTACTCGTTTTTAGAACCCAATTTTCTAAAATCAAACTTGCAGATTTGGGAGGGTTTGGGGGGATGGTGTAGGGTTTTTTGTTTAGTTTATTTTTTTTGTTTAAAACACAACAAATCAAGGCAAGTTCTGCCTCACTTATTGTCAGTATCATACCATGAAGATACTCATCTTTTTCCATGATGTTCATGTGCCCTACAAAACCTTCAGAAGATAGATAAGCTGATCAGGCAGATACAGAAGAGATGTAGATACTTTTTATTCCATTATACTATCATATATTATAAGATCTCAAACAGATTGATTGACATCCTCCTGACCACATCCCTTCTCAAAGGATCAGATCCTCCCTGTTTTCTTCTACAGCGATCCCATCCACCCAGAAAAATAGGGAAAGTGATCTAGGAAAGGCAATGGATATACAATACAGCCCTAGAAGGGAGATCAGGGAGCACTGAAAGACAGCCTGAAGAGCAAGATTAACTGCTGGGCAGGATGACAATTATGGCAATGACAACCTCCTGTAACGAGGACCAAAACCATACTCAAGCCTGTAAGCGTAGACACCACCAGTTGTCACATGCACAGGATAGATGGGGAGCGAACGTTAGAAAGTTTGAAAGGACAGAAGTCCATTCGGCAGCACCACCACAGCAATGACACTGGCAAGCTGTTTACCCAAACATTGTCTTTCAGTTCAACTCAAACACTGACTTGATAAAGTATTTTACAGCAAGTCTTTGAGATCAGATTCTTTCAAATCCTAAGCTCAGGAGAAGGGTTTTTTTCAAAACCTCTACAAAGACAGCAAGTCAGGTCACATGCTTAAAACCAGCTCCCTCAGAAGCCAAAACATAACTTCTGGCGCCTCAGGTCAGTGTTTAAGATAAGCAGGGTAAAACCAGGCCTAAGGTTATATTTACTCAGCCAGGAGCAAACAAACCCGCATTTGTCTGTCCATTGCTCAGAGCTGACCAGTGACCAGTCCAGAAGCAGCCATGTTACTGCAATGCTTGCACACTCTGCCTTCCAGCAATTTTGTATTTGCAGAAGTACATCATTAACGTGGCTTCCAAACTGGGCTGGTCTTCTTCCTGTGCGCTCATTGCAGCTGAAGACATCTTCACCCATTCCTGTCTGCAGATATTCCCTCATCCCCAGAAGTAAAACAGTTCTTGCAAGCCATCAGGAAAATAAAACAAAAACTAGTGATAGAAACTGGTACTAGACAATCAAAGACAAATTTCTGTGACAGGAGACACGAGACACCTACTGTCACAGCTCCCAAGTCAATGCTGGTGTCCCATTCTGAGGCACCACCAGGCTTTCTGAAAGTTGTGTTTAAGCTGGTAACGCTGTTTTCCCAAATATGCCTAACTAGGAGACATAAGAGCCAGCAAAATCTAAATGAGACCAGGCTGAAGATCCATTAGCATTGTTATGACCAGTTCAAAAGAGGTTGCAGGTGTAATGGGGGTCTGTGTCTGTGGTGGTGCATACATCCTATTTTTTTAAAGAGGGGAAAAAAAAAAAAAAAGATACTGTTTTAAGGCTTTTAGGCACAGCTCCTTTAAAAAGAAAAAGGATAAATACCTCAAACCACAAGGTATAAGTTACAAGCTTAATTTCATCCCCTTGCCAGTCTGCTTTGTCCCATGCCACAGCACGACTGATGAGCTCAGAGCTGACCTCTCAGCCATGCTCCATGCCTGGCTTCAACCAGTCCAGGCAGGCCTTGCAACTCGCCAGCGTACAAGGCAGCTCAAGTGTCAAGAGTGAGATCTTACCAATAGTTAGTCATCTTGTCCTCCTCTGAGAGCTAGTAAACTTTATTACTCTGTTAGTAAATTGTTACAAAGCAAAGCATTTAAAAAGATATGTTTTTACTTACTAACATTGTCGTAAGAGATCATACAAGTGCTACACTGATTCCTGTTCAGCTTGTACTATCTAGGAACTAGACATACATCCACTCAAGTCTGGGTTTAACAGTGAAAGGAGTACTAATAAGTTCAGTACTTAATAGTTACAGAAGGACAAAACACAAAAGCCATCTATATTTATCAGGAAAGTTAAGACCACAATATTCAGAAACACCTCGCCTATGATAGGGACATTATAGTAAAAATGTATCCATTAATTTGTCTCCATGGAGTTTTCAGGTAATGGAAAAGTTATTTCAGAATTAAAGCTTTTAGTGATGCAAGAAACTTGCAGTGCACATTCAAGTAAATTCTATAGGTTATGCATTTGCTCTAGCACAGAAAATCTCCAAGAAGTGAAACTGGGTGAATACTAAGTTTCAGGGCAAAAAAACAGACTGATTTCCTTCTGAAGTTGATGCAAAGCATGCTAATCAAGACAAGGTAATTCATAAAAATGCTCAGGAGAGGGAATATATAAGATAATATGCATCAAGGCACACCTTGTTTTTAAAGGTTCATGACACTACCGTTACGAATTTTCTTCTTACTCAGTCCTTCTAATTATTTCTTGCATTTTTTTAACTTTTATATCTCCACTAATGTCATTTAAGAAGTTCCACTTTTTACTACTTCATCCCATTTGTTCTACGTTATGCCCCATGAAAGCAACACAGAAGGCAACTTTCTGCAGAATTCATTCAAGGAGTGCAAACAACAAGTAAATTTCTAAAGCTTGAAGTGGGCTTACCCTACAAAGGCTAAATTTCAGAAAAAGTTAAAATTTAACCAACTGAAATCTAGGGTAAAGAAATGCAGTTCTCATGGAAGTCTTCTAAGAAGTTAATCAGCAGTTTATATCACTAAGCAAGAAAATCGAATCCTATATATTCAACTAACATTAAAGCAACTGATGTTTTATTTTTTAAGTAACTAAAAGTCAGAACACTTGCACTCATAAGTTACAATTAGTCCGTTTTGTCTTTCCAGGTTCAAAGTCGCACTAGGCAATGTTTCTGAAATTTAATACAGTTCAGCCAGAAAGTAGTCTGTTCATTGCTGAAACCAGGCTGTGAGCCTAGAATTAAGATTCTTTTATATCCATTCCACTCTCCTTCCAAAAGCAAATTAAATAGTTCAAATAATTTGCCTACTTACATTGTGTACTTTGTATCATATCAAAGTTTGATGTTAAGGTTTGAAACTGATGAGCTGATATGAATACCATCAACAGCGTTTCACACACAAAAATTGTTATCCACAGGCATACTGCAGCTACTTCATTTTTTTTTAAATTATTTATTTATATGCTTAATGACTACATGTTATGAGACATCAAAAAGTTTAAGGGAACATAAAATAGTACCAAGAAGTTTGAGTTACCCCAGGCAGATTGTTGCTATTCAAAGACTACCAACACAACACTGCTGTTTTCAGCTACCTGAGGGGAACACAGAGAAGCCAGATTCTTCTCAGAGGTCCACAGTGGTACAACAAGTGGGAAGAGACTGAAGTTGCAAGAAGGGAAATTCCGATTAGGTATTAGCAAAGAAATTTAACAACAGGTGTAATCAAACATTGTAACAAACTACCTGAAGAAACCAGAAGTGCGTATCCTTAAAGATATTCAAAATTCAACTGCTCAAATCCTGAGCAAGCAGATGTTAAGTCGGTTCCACAGCAAGTTGGACCAGATGATTTCCACAGGTTCCTTCCAACTCAACTTTGATTCTCCAACATTTGCCTGATGCCTGTTTCATAGATCAGCTGATGGTGGGAGAAATGGATGATGCAGCCCTGATTTAACCTGAACAAGCACGCAGGACCTTCTTCAAAACTCCTGCTGCTGAAGAGCCTCTCCAAGAGGAACAACAGCATACTAAGATTCAACATCGCTGTAGGAGCAACAAGAGCCAAGAACCATCACAGCTGCATTTAGCTTCAAAAGCACCTAGTAAAATAAAAGTCAGGATACTTAGGGGATGCAAAGCTGGGAGTAAGAAGTATCAGATCCTTACATGTAGCATACAGAGAAAGTAAATACACCATATGGACTTACTAGGTAGTAAGAAATACTTGAAAGAGCAAAAGAAACAGGCAGAACTAGGAAAGTCTACTAGAAACAAGAAGGCAGCCCTCAAAGTTAAGGCAGGACCCAAATGAACATGGCCATGTAGGATTGTTAACTTGTCAAAATAAGACAAAACAAAGCAGACATCCACACCCTCTGGAATTTTCAAGAGGAATAATTAAAAAAAAAAATAATTTCTTTCTTCAAAATGCAGGGAGAAGAATGCATAGGACCAAGAGATGGTTAGAGAACAGAAGGATGACCATTTGGAAAACACACACATAGAACGGTGATTTCTTTGCAACTGTTCCATTTCTCCTTCCAATCCTTGCAGAAAACTGAAGCCTTAGCCTTGGGGATTCCCAGGGCCTGTCTCAAGTCATAGAACAGAGGAGAGGGGAATCAGAACCAATGGACTAGTACAAGTTTTGATATGGTTTGAATACCCAACACAGTAACAGTGACATACCACTGCTCACTGAAGCAAAACTGCATGTACACTATTTTGGTACTAAAGAGCAGAAGAGTGGCAAGCACGATGCAACTTTTAAGGAAACTTCAGGAAAGATCTCAAAAATGAGCCTGTAAGCCTCATGTCTCTATCAAGCAAGTTAAGAGAAAAGGGTAGCACTGAATGAGTATTAGATAAATGTGGAAGAATCAAAGCAACTTTTTCAGAGGGAAGTCCTGATTCACAGACCTAGTAAAATTCTCTAAAGGAAGCAGCAAGCACAGGCATTTCGTTGCTGATGCAGTTGGTGTGAATGCCCAAAAGTCTTGCACCAAGAATTATAAAAGCTCTCAAGGAAGGTAACTGGTCACACCTGAGATAAAACAGTTCTTTTATGAACAGTAACTGGTAAAGAGATACTAAGTAGACAACAGGAAGAACAGTCAGTTCTTACTCAGTGGTAGATGTTGACCAATGCTGTTTCACAGGTCTCTGTGCCCTCTGTTACAGCCATTCATAAATGAACTGAAAGTTAGCTCATAAAGCTAAATCAGTCGTCATCATTACAACCACAAACATTTGTGGAAGGACTTTACAGGATTGCGTGACTAGACAGTAAACCTGCAGGTTAAACTCAGTAGAGGTAGGCAACACATGAAAATAATATGAACTGACAAGCTCCGAGTTGTTACTGACGAAGGAGTAAGATACTGGGGTAATAGTATATAGTTTCATGATCCGGATAAAAGGAAGAGAACACAAAACAGTATACCACTATAAAAATCTACAGTGCATTCGCACCTTGACTCCTGTGAGAAGATTTGCTCTGCCTCCCATTCCCTCTCCCTTCACCTCACAAAATTGGGGGGAAGAAAAGATCTGGAAATACATCCCCTTTTAATTTAATTTATTATTAGGGATACGTTGCAGCTAAGTAGACTGTGGGATTTACAGCCTGAAACAGTATAAATTGTAAACTCTCCGATGCAGCACACATACACATAGGGACAGTTAACAGTGCAACACTGGACTAATACTTGGGACCATGTACGGTAGAAGATGCCAAGTCCAATGCAAACTCATTCATACTTTATCCCAGAAACAGTCCCCGATTCACCTGTTCCCTGAGCTATGCCCACACCAGTGAGCATACTAATAGTTAAGCAGCCACAGAGTACCAGGTTCAGTAATACAGCTCGTTCCCCATCCCAATTTTACTTAGCAGCACAGATTCCAGCACTATATATCAACCATGGTTTTAATACTCTTAACACTCTTGTCAGATAGCTGCTCCCACTCTGTGGCTACAGTGCTCCCCTGCAGTTAGAACAGAAGTCACTCCTGGGCATAGCCATACTCCCTGCCTTCCCAAGGTACCTGGAGAGGAACAAACACGTTTTAGTCCCAGTACTAGAATGTGTGGTGTTCCCTAAGAGATAATCTCTCCCCCATGAATCTCCTGCCCCCCACTCCCCTACATTTGTCTTTCTAACAGGAACAGTCTTTGTTACACATGGAGGCCAGCAATTCTCTTGTGGCTTAGCCAGCCACCAGTCTCTTCCAACACAACCCAAAAGAAACTTGCACAGACTCTCAAGTAGGGAAATCCTGCAAAGAGGCATCATCTCCCACGTCAGGATACTAGGCTAGAAAGAACTTTAACAAGCACAACCTTACGCGGTCAGGATGTTGAACTCTCCACTGCCCATCGACTGCACAGCACTGCTCTTGATCATCTTTCTAAATTGTTTGCAAGGAATTGCGAAATCTTTGCTTACCTGAATGAAAGTAGCACCCTCTACTGCTGCCTTCAGGTCTGTACAGATGCTGATGAGAGCCAGCTGCTGCTCCGCACTCAACGCTCCTTTCAGGAATCCTGACTCCTCCAGCTCTTTCACTTGCTTCCTGACAGAAACAACATACACATTTAAGTACTTTATCATTGTTAAGCCACCGTTAATTCTTTTAAAAAGCTTCTTAACAACCCAGTAGTATTATGCTATTTGCCACGACACTGCATACATTTATACTCAAAAAATATAAAGGTTGGTTTCAGTCATTTGTCTGTGCTCCCTCCATCTTATAACATTTTTCTTCAAGTACAGACAGCTCTAAGATCTACTCCTAGATGCACGCTTGTCACCACCTCAAACATATTTTCACTGGTGCAGGATCAGCAAGAGTTTTTCTACTTGTATTTAATGGAAAGAGAGGTCCCTTTAATACACTTCATCTAGTTTTACAAAGAACATCTCTTTTGTTATGAAGCTTTGCTGCAGGAACCCTGTTTAACTGTATAGAAATAAATACATTCCATACAGCCAGGAGTTCTTCCTAAAATAATCATACCCGTACACAGGTAATGACAACAGAGCAAGTGTCAGAAAATTCAAGTAGTTACTAAATTGAGTGGCCAGAGCTTGAAATGAATGTTCAAGTACAGACCATTGCTGGAGTTGGACATGCCACCTTCTCAGACTAAGTCTCTACGGTTAGAAACCCTCAGAAGTCCAGAGCAAGCCATTTTCAAAACCATTAAAAGTCACTTAGAGGAGCAATTTCCACAGCAATTAAGTGGGATTAAACTATCTGATCATGATCAAAAGCTATTTGATGTAGCCATTATCACAGTTAAATCTGTCAGATGCCTCAAGCCAGAACTCCTGTGAGCCCTTGGTTATTATTCAGCAAAAACTGCTCACCCTGAGGAGAGGAGGAAATTGCTCAGCTAACGACTAGCAGCAAGGAAAAAAGAAACCCCAACAATCCCTTCTTCTCCCTAACAATCCAGTTCTGAAGCTTTGGCTTCTTTTTAGGTGCCTTTTTATATAAATATATCAATTGCACTTGCCACCCAGCTGGAAGGTGAAAAGCTGCGGCAGAGAAGCTGTACAGCCTGGCAAAAGTTAGTGTATTTTTGTACTGCACAAATCATGCAACTGCATATAGAAATAATCAGTGATCCATCATGTGTTTCCTCAGTGATCATGGCACGGAGGCACACATGACAGTCTTCACCAGGGGCTTTATGGGACAGTACACGTTAAATGGGCAGAACTTACTTGTACAGGCCCAGATGATCTCCACACCCAGCACATCTCAGTCCTCAATACACCTGCCCAGGCCGCTCCATGTATCCGGAGAGTAACACTGGGTTTATTTTTGTATCTAGAGACCTCAGCGTAGATGGGACCCCATATGTTTGTCACACCCTACAGCAGCCAGAGACGGACACCATCCTTGGTCCTCACGAAGCAGGGCAGGCAGCCAGCCACTTGCCTGGGACGTCAGCCCCAGATCGCTTCTCCAGCCCAGCTCCAGCACTCGCACCCTGCAGCAGCGCTTCCTCACCCCCTGCCAGTAACACCACTACAGCCACCTTCACATCAGCAATCCTACACAACCCAGACAGGGAGCGACTGGACCTCAGCTCTCAGTCGCTTTATGAAGTGGCAGGTGGTCTTATCCATATTTTTCAAGCAGCACTTTAATTGAAAAGGGAAAGGAATGTAGATCATTGCCTCTACCTTTCTTCTCTCTCTCCTCTTCCCAGGCCGTCTGCTGAGCAACGTGTGATAATGCACTCTCACTTTGTCAAACCATCCTTTTATTTAGAGCACATTCCTGTCAACAAGTCCTGAGTCCATAGATCAAATAAAAATATTAAGCTTCCTCCTCCGTATTTCCTAAACAAAATGAGTGGGATTCATCTCACCTACCCTGTCAACAAGCACATCTGACACAATCATCTTCAGCTCTCTTTCAGAGGAAGGGAGAACTAAATGTCTCTGGTGCATTTGTCTGATCTTTTTTAGACATTCAAGTATGCAATCCATCTTGTCTTATGATGGAAGTACTTATTTGTCCCCAAGGACAACAGCTCACAGTGAGACATTTAGACCACAGTATTGTGTAGTCACCAAAGATGAAACTTTGCATGGATTTATTTAAAGACAATCCAGTTCCTACTTCACTACATGGAAGCAAGTCAAACCTCAGCAGAGATTCACTGGGCCCTCCAATCTTTACCTTGAACTGTCTCACTAAACCTACCAAAAGAATGAGAATTTTACTTCAGCTTTGTCACAAATGAGTGGTTAGGTCGCTTAAAAGATCACTCAAAGGCTTTGCAAGAAAAGATTTTACTGAAAATTTAGAAAATACGATCTTACAGAGTTCGTTGGCAAGGTTCACTCTATTACTTCTTAAATAAATGGAATACAAAATCCAAGGAGGTTTTGAGTGGAAAATGATTTATACAGAGCAAAAGAAAAGTGTCAGGGGTAAGGGAGACCCTCCCGTTGAGTCGCCAGGTTCGTGACCCCCTTGCTTTCTAAGCTCCTTCTCAGAGAGGAGCCTGGGTGCAGCTGGATCCAGAACAGCGCTTAGACCACAATGGTTTATGTCTAAGGAATATGTTTAGCACCAGCTTAGGGTATGTTCACAGTTTAAAGAGCATGGGAGAATCACGGGAATTTAGCAGTTCTTAATCACTGGTTAACTTAGCATTTACTAAATGACTAAAAAGAATTTGCTATTACAATCACAGTAATAGAATATTATGTTTTGAATCGATTCACACATACACACAACCATAAAAATTCCCCTTGAGTTCAGTGAAATACTCACTTCAAATCAAATGATTTCTCAATGGGCAAAGGTTGAGTCTCAAGGAGATCAGCTCAGGCAGTTCGTGAGTTGCTCTGAGAGGCGTCCCACTCAGAGGGAGTTACTGGGCACAGCCCGCTGCGGACCAGGAGAGCTCAAAGGGCCTTCCTTGGTACCACTGTTTATATGGTCTCAAGATGATTGACTTTAGGCATCAGTAATTTTCCATCCTGGTTGCAATCCACATGATGCAATCCTGATATTTAGACAGAAACTATACAATTCCAGCACTACCCAGAACGTACAGTTCTGACATTGGCCAGGCGGGTGCATCTCCAGGCAGCAGGAGATGCAGATGGGGTCAGGGAGGGCCTGATCAGCCCAACTCACTGCTCTTGTGCAAAGACAAGGAAAGTGCCAAGTTGTCCCGATTCATTGCACACCAGCTAGCTATTCTCGCAGCGCAAGCAAGAACACAATGTTGGCTGATTCTGGGATTGCCAGGTGTGGAGGGGCTGCACCACCACAAGCATCCATGTAGTTGTGTTGTGTCCAAGAAAATACAGCAACTACAGGCTTTACCACTTTTATCATGGCTTTATTAAAAGGTCATACACATCTGCTGCTCTGCAACTTTGATGTTCTTTCTTCCACTCAAAGTAGTGGAAAAGAGAACACTTGTTTCCCAGCAAACAAAACAGCTTCCTAATACATCTTTCTGACACCAGCCCAGAGCAGCAGTACCTTATCCTGGGAGCAACCCTACTAAAAATCAAGGTAAGGAGCACACAGTAGCCACTTAGCAATAGCCAAAAAAATGCACAGAGCAGTTCTGCTGGTTTAGCACAACAGTCAGAAGTAACAAGTACCTTCAGACCACCGTGGACTTTGTATGTTAAATCAAAGGATTTCCAGTAACTTGGGAGTAGGTAAGACGTCAGCAGAGGCTCTGTTTGAAGCTGGTAAAGGTGACAGTGCACCTTCTAAACCACAATATGCACCCATATTTTGAATTGGGAAGAACAAAATGACCACCAACAAAAATCCACATGCATGTGCACATACAGCACTAGCTCCTGCAAGCATTATCTCCTCTTCAAGGAATTGCTTCAGCATTTAGCTCTACATAATAATTTCTGTACTGCAAGTTCTAACACTTCCTCTTTATTTTCACCAGAGCTGATCATGGACAATGACTTTTGACTCTTAGGCAGAGCACGCCTGGGTAAACAGCTAGGTATTGCATTCTGTTTACATTGGGCAAGAGCTTTGAAAAGGTTCAATTCATTCTTAGCTGGAAAATGAAGCCAAGAGTCATATGCTTTTTAGACAATGTTCAGGTCTGTCCTGTTTGCTTCCCTGGAGTCCCTTAGACTTGGCGCCAAAATTAGTATTCCTACCAGTTTACGCAGCCCAAAACTGATGAAAAGAGCTCTGTTAATAGCTTTCTGCCTGTTTTCTCAAGTATGTGCCCTCTCCAGGCAGCATCACAGAAATAAGCAGGAAATCCATCAAGTTTCTGGATGAGTTACCCATTTGGTTTCTTAACAACACAGCAAATGGATGGCTGGAAAGCACAGACATTGCCTTTGAGCATTCTGCATGGTAAATAACAGGAAACAGGAAGCTTCAGCTCCATTTTCCAGGCTGCCTGGGTACACCACAGCTTGCTAGGTGGGAGTGCCATCCAAGACTTAAGGTTTCCAGTACACTAAAGGTGCCAGTGCGTCATCTGTAAAGAAACAGGTGCATCTAAACCAGAGTATCCAAACTTCTGACTCCTTCACACCTGGCGAGGTGAGATGGTAAGGAACCAATCATAGAACAATTTAGATTGCAAAAGACTATTAAGATCACTGAGTCCAACTGTAAACCTAACACTGCCAAGTCCACCACTAAACCATGTCTCTACCACATCTACACGTCTTTTAAGCACCTCCAGGGATGGTGACTCAACCACTCCCCTGCAAGCCTGTTCCAATGCTTGATCAGGCTTTTGGTGAAGAAATTTTTCCTAATATCCAATCTAAACCTCCCCCGACGCAACCTGAAGCTGTTTCCTCTAATTCAAAAGGTCTTACCCATCCGCTTATCAGAAGTTCACTGCCCAGATGCAGTTGCCTAAATCCAGCACCCTGCTCTTGCTCATAGGCTCTATATTGCTTTTAAAACACAAAGCCAAAATTTAAGTTTGAAGAGACCACAATAGAATTATTTCTCTCTTTGAAGAGGGTGAAGTTCTCATTCACTTTCTGTGCAATATGACACTAGTCTCATCCTCCCCGGTCCTCTGAAACTCCACTCCCCATTTGGTAACAGAGAGATTAAAAAAGGCTAGAGTGACAGAGATTTGACTTTTATTTTCCTTCCACAAGTTTTTACAGAAGTTTGCAGCACTTATCTCCTGTTCCATACCCTTCCTTCTCTGCCAGTGATGACCACCCTATCACTTCTGCTTCTCTGTCATAAGCCATTACACACTACACTGTGCACCAAGAACGTAATTTCTTAATTAACCACAAAATCACCATCTTCATACTTTGGAACTTCAGGCTGGACTGATTTTTCCTCCTTAATAACAGTCTTCCTGTTAACATCACCAATCTTCATGCTAGCCATTTATTTAAATTAGTATAGTTATTTAAAGCATGGAATAGGAACTACAATCTGTGCATTACTTGAATTTTGGCCTTCCCTCCCAGGAAAATGTTTTTTGCCCTCCCCTACTCTCCCCCTCAATGTTTATTGACATTCTGGCTGGTTTGTTCCACAAATTAATTTTAAGTCTTCCAAATGCTAAACCCTCTTTATATTCCCCTGAGGTATTAGGCTGCCCACACTTTCGTCATACAGTATGGCACAAACCAGAGCGGTCTGTACACATCGCAGTGCACCACTGACATCTACTGGATGACTTTTTATTCAAAGCAGCCCAGACTTCAGAGTGACCATCCCTGAGGATGACCACAGACTGAGGTCATTGCAGCCCTGTCACCCAGAACACACCACAGACCATCACTCTGCATTAGTATCGTGTGCACAGTTTGAAGAGTTTGATTAATAGCCATAAGGTCTTTGAAGAATGAAGAATTCACATCCATAAGAAAATACCACTTCCTTTCAGAGCCCACACTTTGTCTACTTCCGGAGTTTTACTGTTGTACCTGACTGCCCATGTAAACCCTACTCTGGGAACCGAGCCAGTATTGCCTTCAAGTTAAAGCATCCCATCTACAACAACATTCTTGATCACATAAAACGCCAGGGATGCTCAAGGCTATAAATCCTATTCTAAAAGTTTTTTTACAGAAGGACCTTGCAAGTGATGCTAATACTCAGTCCATCTTGTTCACACTCCATTGCCTCACCTTTATCCATAGCTACTATTGGGTGACCATACTATTCAGTACACATTGTTGCAACAAATACTTGCAAGATTAAAGATCGCTTATTCACAAACCAATGGCCTAAACCAGCAAGGAGAAGCAAGAAAACAAGAGAAGAGAACACCAATATCTCAAGTTCAGCCAAACACCACCGCCCAAAGACTAGGACCATTAACCAGTCATGGCACCAGACTGCTATCTAGTGCTATCTGAGAAATGAATGGGTAGTTGTCATGACAAAAAACACCACCAAAAACACCACCAGCCCCATATACCTACCCTGAGACACAACAGACCAAGCAGGCAGCTGAAAGCCCCTGACACTGGACCAGCTCACTATCCACACATGCCACAGCCAAATAAGTGACGAATATTGAGTTGCTGTTGGACATACAAATGCATTAACAACCACCTTCCCTCTTCCCGCTCTCCCCTGACTAAATATAAGCACACAACGCACCACCATGGAAAAGTTATTACACATTAGGTCTTCTTGAAACAGCAGTAGAAGCCAGATCACAGAAGTACGTTTATTTCTGTCCCAACAGGAGAGATCCAGTGCTGTCAGATGCACTTCATCCATAGCAATGGCAGTATACTAAAGAGCGACAGTTACCCATCTGCTTTTGACACCGTTCTGAAGAGGCACAAAGCAAAGGACTACAGAGGAGCCAGGATGCAGCATAAGAGCATGGTGATGCACAAACGCCAAACAAAATCCTGAGATATCCTAAAGTTATCACACACACAAACTCTCTTCCAGCCACAGTACTCTCAGGATGTTTATACTGGCATGACAGAAACTGGATGCTGCAACGAGAGCAAAGATTTTTTAACAGGAAAATGCAGTTATATTCATCATGTTTTTCCATGGTAAATGCGGAGTTGCCAATATTGCGAGTCTGAGCAGGGTCTGCAACTCACTACAAGTCACCTTTTATCATTGGAAGACCAGTTCCAATGTGGTCTCTATATCTAGTGAGCTAAATAAGTTCACTCGTTAGGTTTGTCAAGATTCTTTTGGCATCCTGGCACCAGAACTGACAAGTTTACGCTGGGAAACCTTCCTGCTAGGAAGCATTTTCTGTGGTTCTTAACATGCTTGTTTGTTTTAAGTTTAGGTTCAACATGGAAATTCTCACCAAAACCAAAGTTGGCCTACCTAAAATAGAGACCCACAGTTCACATTCCTGCTTCAACCGCGCAGACCCAGCTTGAAACCCGGGTCTCCCACCCCATCAAAGATACGCTGGCTAAAAGGGGCCCTGGCAAGTCTCCAGTCCAGCCTGAGCCTGCGGCAGAACTATTGCTAACACTAGATGAGGTTAGCCTTGGTTTGGTGCAGCCAAGCCTTGAAAGTCTTCAGGGATGGAGATCTCACCAGCTTTTTGGACCACCTGTTACTTCTGCGTACCAGACAAGTGTCAACACCCCAATCATTCTCAAAATACAGCCTTTGTAACCACAAAAATCAGTCTTATTTAAATCATATATTCCAGCTGCCACCCAGAAATGAAGTGAGAAGACAACATTTCCCTTTGGAGGTGTTTTCAGCTACAGAATGGCCAGGCAGAACCTTTGGAAAGATGGAATCTATTCCCTTCCCGAGCCTATTAATCCATTCCCTAGTTAGTTCTGCAAATGAAGCTATCTTCCCTAGCCCGTTAACTGCACTTTTTGTGGCAGGGGATAAAATTGAAAAGGTGCCAAATCATAGGCTTGATTCTACAAGCCTGATGCACCAGGCACTAAAGATCAAAATATACTTTTATAAGAATTGTCTACTTAAAAGGTGTCCCCTCAAAGGGGATACATAAAACTACCAAGCAAGACGCAAGCCAAGCTGCATTTTGCCTTTGATACAAATACAGTGTCAACACAATACAGGCCAGAGACTGGAAGAGGAAGCCAACCTGGGAAAAGTATCTAACCACACAGTCATGGAACATGCCATGAGCTAGGAAGAAAGAGCAAAGCCTGCAAGTGTACTCCTGCGCTACAAAACCAACCTAATAAACTGTTCCCCTTTTTATACAAGCAAAGCATAAGAGGGCACCAGACAGCAAGAAGTAACGTACATTCAAATGTCTTTTCTAGACAGTAGTCTCCTCCTGGAACAACAAAGATAAGCTTGAGTTACGCAGGGAGAGTCTTTCAAAACTCTGGCTATAACGAAGTCACAGGCATAGATATGGTTTCCTTCCTTGGCCTTGCAACCTGACATACATCAGGCACTGCATTACAAGTTGCAGATCCCCATTCACAATGGCACAGAACTCTCCAAGCACTCCTCTCCACTTAGCCAGGGGTGGACAGGGAAACACTACTTTTTTCTAGCCCCCTGCATCTTGTTTGTTTTGCATAGCAACTGTGCTCCTACAGCACAGAAAAAGTTAAGGTTGCTTAGTGCAATACTGCATATATCAAGCCAAATAAAATTTATTGTTGAAATAATACTTAATGAAGAGGGGAAGTGTGATATTCTGATCTCAAGACTGCTTGGCTCCAACTTTTTAAAAACCTAACATTTGAACCATGCAGAAGAGCAACCTATAGTCAGATAAAGCTGACATACATGTAATTCTCACTGAACGGCCTCACTTTCGAGTTTAGATTCAGTACCACGCAACCTTAGCACCATACATCAGTTTTCAGAAGGCAGAGCTCTGTAGAAGTCTGTTCTGAAAGAACAGGACTCACTACTAATTTATTTTTCAATTAATTAAATTAATTAAATTAATTTAATTAATTGGAGATGGAGACTATTATTTAATAATGAGTGTCAAAGCTGCTTCCCTTCCAACGAAATATTTCCATGTTTTGATACTAATACTGCATTTTACTTGTATCTATGTAATAAAAGAAGCAATAGTAATTTTATGTGCCTGTATTCCTACATATAACTACCCCTTCACAAAGCCAACTTCAATCTGTCCCAGAAAATTTTTCTATTTGGTCTAAGACAAGAAATAAAGAAACAGAAGATAGAAAAGAGCCTCTAGTATAAATTGACTGTTTAGTGCAGTTGAATATAGTAATATAGTTTAAAAAATAATCTTGTCTTTGTATTTTAGCACAGACTACTTCTGAGATCTTCTAAGATTTTTTTCTGAAGCTATAGCCTTTATGCATAGAACTGTGGTTTCTATACACAAAAAACAGTTACCTGCTCCTGTGTCCTGGAGGAGATACAAATCTGTATCTAAATAAATAACATATTTAACCAGCATCTAATTCTACAAAGAAATCACAGAATGCATGTGCAAATATTGAAGTTTTAGTGTCCTTTTCAGAGTCAACTAAACTTTTTTCCCTTGCAAAAAAATAAATGAAAAAACTGTTCGACATAAAACATGAACCAGTTACATTGGGAGGGGGAAAACAGAGCATTTCCACTTCAATTAGTCAGTCTTTATCAGCAGCATCATTATGTTTAGAAGAGTAGCACAGTAACTATTTGAAAAAAGTTTACATATTACAAAAATTGGAAAGTTTTTTTTGGGGGGAATGCACTAAAGTATTTCTGCATCATATGTTTTAGGATTACTTTCAGGAATATGGTACTACTTGCTTTTCTAATTCTCATGATTTTAAAGTTTGTCAATCTTGTATTCAAACCAGAATCCCCCTGACTCAGAAGAAAGCATACTGGATACGAAAAGTCACATTTTCCACGGCAAGTTACTACAGCGTGTATTCAGTAGGTCAAGAGTGGCTGCTCATTTGTTTGTTTCTTCAGCAGAACAAAAGGTTGTTCTACCAGAGCAGACACTGGTTAATAAAGCCACTGGTACACCCAGTTCAATCCAATGTGTGGTCATTATGTGTGTCAGGGCACTGACTGCCATGTGTCTGGCAACAGGTAGTAAATCCAACACACCATGTTAGGCCTTAGCAATCACACTCTCCTTTTCTTTCTGTATCTGGTCTACTGGTATTGCAGCAACACGATACGTATTTCCACTTGTAGATCCAAATTCCACACTTCAATCTGATTTCTTACCCATACCCAAGCATTCTGAATAAAATTGCAGAGTATGTTTCAGATTTTTCATACACATAGGCTCTCACAACCATTGTGGTCCATCCCAGACTTACTCCAGTTCTCTTGCAGGACTACACACCCCCGTCACCCACCTACTGCTGCACAAGAGTTGAATCCATTAGGTTCTGAGATGCCCTTTATATAAATTCAAAACGAGTTGCAAGTCAATGTACTAGAAGTCCATTACATAAAATAGTTAATAAATACTTAAGTATCATTTCTGTCATCAAAAGACTATCATCTCCTTTTAGAAGTGAATGTTGTTTACTACTCAAATTGCACTTCTGTTCAGAAAACGGAAACCACAAAGAGTCCTCCGTACATTCCAGCCTCTTCTTAATATGCAGAGTACCTCCATTTAGTAAAAAAGTTCACAGGCTGCAGACTAGAGTGGAACAAATACTTTTCAATAATAAGACAAAAAAACCCCACAGAAACCATAAGCCCAAAAACTTCCCTAAAATATTGACTATTTGGAGAGAAAAAACAAAGCAAACCCTAGCAAGTCCAGAGAAGTAGCCACCAGCTTTGTCATCTGCTTTCTCCTGGCAAGCCCATGTTACCTACTCAAGCTCCTACCCCTACACAAGTATCGTACCAATAACTCAAATGGGTTTACTGCAGGTTGTGTGCTATGAAACCAGTGCAAAGGAGTTCAAATTTGACCATATTTTGATAGATACAATCATTAAAATACTAGTTGAAGAAACTGCATAGCTTGTATTCTTCGCACAAAAACTTTGCTGTCCTGAAACTAGGCATTTTAACCAGGGTGTTACAACAGCCAAAACACACCAGTTAAAATTAACTTAAGAACACCTTACATAAAAGGCGAAACCTGCCTTGAACCCCTGTACAGCAGCACATGTAGGCACAAGACTGTACAGACACACCCAGATAGAACTCTACCCTATTACACATGACATGTTAAGCTTCACTTTTCCAAGCTGAAAACCTTGGAAGGCTAAAGTCCTCATTTTGCTATTAGAAAATGAAAAAATTTAGGGGCGAATGCTGTCTTTTGTAATGTAGACTGCAAAATCGCCCCCTCCACAATAATGCAGAATCTCATTGTTGCAACCACCATGACAGTGGTTCTGCAAAAACCAAAAGTGTGTTTCATCTAGGTGTAGCAACACAGATGTTCAGCCTGACAAACACCTACCTGAAAAGAGAAATTCGGGGAAAGAAAAAAAAATAAAAATCATAGGGGATAGATTTCTCTTTTGTTATCAAGACTTTTTTAGCAATTCTCCCTAGATATCACATACTCTTTAACTTCTAAATTCCAACAACTGAACCGACCTACAAGGGGCTCCTGAAGTTACTTCTCCTTGTTGTAAGCCTTGCTACAGAAAGCAATCTGGATGCAATACACCACAACCCTTTTTCAGGTGCACCTTACTCCCTATACCAGCTGACATATTTCACTCCAGGGCATCATGAAAGGAGTGCTGACGCATTTACGTTGATGCTGATCATGAAACAACCTGAACTTTAGAATTAAATGCTGATATAGCAACATAAGATTGCGCACAGAACCACTTTATAAATGCACTCACTCTCTCTCAAAGGCATATAAAAAGCTATTGTTTCAGATCCAGCAAGATAAGGGTGAACAGAACTAAGCAGCCACTGTCCCTTCTAACATAAGAACTAGGGGCCCAACAACACAACCAAGGAGCCAGGCTGAAAACAAACAAGAGGGAACAGCTCTTCACAGAGTGAGCAGTAAACCTGCAGAACACAAAGTCCTTTGGCAAGGAGGCCACAAAAGGATTTACACAGGTTCAAGGGAAGGTTAGAGAAATACTTGGAAGAAATCTAGTTAGAGTTACTGAATACACAAGCAACTTCTAGGCACTGAAGGTTGGGGGAGGGGAGTAGACAGGCAGGACCTGAACTTGTAGCTCTGTTGTGTACCAAAACACGCGGCTTTAGCAACAGGGCAACAGAGAAAAGGGCTGGAGGATTGCCGGTCTGAACCAGTGGGATTGTTCTTGTGTTCACGCTCTCAAATTTGCTCCTTCTGAAGATGCTTCCCAGCCTCTACTATGACTGATCAGTAGTTGCATCTTTAGTAGAACCAGCAACCTGTTCTTCTAGGACTCAAAAATGTTAGCTTAAGAATTTTTTAAAAAATCTAGTTATAAAATAATGACAATTGTAGCAGGGCTCCTCAGCAATCCATATTAACCTACTTCCGTTTTGAAAGACTCCTTCCTGTCTTTCTGTGCAAAAATTCTTATGGTCTTGAATTTTAAAGCTTAGCCTACAGATAACCTAATCATGGTAAACATCGTTTCAAGAATTTGGATCTAAACTTAAGCTCTTAAATCATTACTCAAGAATTAAACTGCTCTTCAGAAGTGTCATCGAGAGATTTGGGAGCACAGTTCTCCTGATCTTAACAAGACCTGTACTTCTAAGTTAAAGCCTTCTTCAAAGCTTAATAATAAAATATAGCTGTTCATTCATCATTACAGAAATCCTACAGTTTCATTACAGTCCCAGTCATTTCAAGTAGGTGACCTACCGAATGTTTTCCAGTGCACTTGTTAGCTGCTGTTGTGCAATATCATAAAGTTTCACTTTGAAGCCTCCAGAAGCAAACACCATGGCCCAGCTGCGACCAATGAGTCCGCTGAAAAGAAAACAAATATCAGCCAATTAATAAAGAAGCATTTATTTGGGGGAAGGAGGTCTTATGAGTGTTGCAAGAGGAAAATAGAGCTTGGACTCTTCGATATTTGATTAAAAGATTGGTTACATACTGATAAGAAATCTCTAACAGAGAAATATCCTTTGATGGCTGTGTAGCAGTTTCTCTGAGAGCTGGGAGAAAGATAATGAGGAAGAAAAAAAAAACAAACAGAAAAAAAGAAATAAGACAGCAGAATTCAAATAGTAGCAACCACTACTTAGAGACACTGGACGCAAGTATTAACACTTTGTCTGCTACAATCCTAAACTGGAGTTGGTGCATGGAATTGCACTAAAGAGGTGGGGTTTTTTAAAAAAAAAAACACAAAACCACTCATTTGTTCAGTTCACAGTCTAAATACAGACAGCAGCCCATTGGTCCAAGAGTTCAGGATCCTGCTTCAGAGATGGTCAGCAAACCTAAGGCCCACCTAACAAAGACATGGGTTCTCAGCAATTCGGGAAGTACCATAAGAATGTGAAAAGGAAAAAACCCAAACAACCAAATACAGGTTTGATACTACTTTTCCACCTACCCTTCTCTAGCACTACCTTCATTTTTAGATGAAGCACTCTACCACGCATGCAGAACAGTCTGCCTACATCTTTTGGTGAAGTCACATTACTGAGAAATACAGAGAGGAAACTTGTAGTAACCAACAATTTTATCATGCCTCTCAAAGCAATGCAGTTTTTAACTTAATTAGATCTATAGCAGGCATCAGCCTCTTCAAATGGAAGCACTGAGGCACAGTGTCAAAAGCTTAAATAACATGAAGTAAAAAAAAATAAAATAATAGATATATGCAACAGAGACAAGAGCAGAACTCCATGGCCATGACTGTTATAGCAGGGGTTGTGATAATTACATGCACTACCTGTCTCATTTCCAAGATCACTGTACTTGCAGTATTAAACTTAAGGAACCTCTGCCAACTGGAAAATGCAAGGCCACCAAGGCATCAATAAAGGACTAGAAGCGGCGTAAAAGTCAGAGATAAAGCAATAGGGCAGATGAGAAAAGAAGGAAGAGAAAGCAGGAACATGTTCGGCCTTTGGTTTAAATACGGAAAAAGGAACAAAACAGGAAGTTTCAGAAAACAGCAGGAATCAGTGGAAATAACTGGGACCAAAAAAAAAAGAAAAAAGAGCAAAACTTTGCACTTAGTGTTGTTAAGTGGTCAGTAAGTTCTCACTCAAAACTTACCATTTAAAAGAAAAAACACACACACAACTTCACTGTAGTAAGCCCAGACCTCAGCAGTTCTCAGGCAAACCACAGAACAAGCTGACGGAAAAGGTAAGGTATGGGTCAAGGTTTGTTCGCTACTGTAGCCTCCTGACTAACAACTGTTTCTAAAATCAAAGCATTTGGCTCACTCAAACCTTAAACCAGCATATCTGAGCTACCAGTATCTTTATAAATTAGCATCATCTCTCCCAAATTCTAAATTAAGTTTCCTTAAATCAGTGTTTGATAAAAAATAAAATCATTTATTTTAATACCGGTATGTAGGATTGTGGGGTTTGTTATTCTTTTGAACTACAGAGCATACAAAACACATCGATGGTATGTATCGGAACAGCACTGTTACTCCATTGTAGACGACAGCAACAGTACAACCTGACATCAGCATATTTGACCCTAACACAGCGCTTTTCAACACTTTCAGCACTGTCATTTTGGGTCCGGTGACAAAGTATTAATAACCAGATCCGCTCACACGACTTCAAATGAGTTTTTCTGCCTTCGGTGCAGCTGCAGCAGTCGCAGCGCGCGACAGCCCCGCTCTCCCGACCCTTCGCATGCCTACAGTGAATAAACCTCCCCGAGCGCCACCGGCGAGCGCCAACCTCGTCACCCTCACATGACGGCACCGAGACACGTGTCCCGAGACCTCAAGCGGTCTCGCTCGTAAAGTCTGCCGCAGCCCACGCTTTCAGCGCCGAGTTCCAGCGGCGAGCAGGGGGCTGTCACAGCCTGGCAGGTTTCTTCTCTCCTGACCAGATTATCATTCAGATAGAGAAATTCAGCTTCGAGCCAACGAACAATGCATTCCCACACAAGTCAGAAACTCCGCTGTATCTTGCGGCACGCAGGCATTACTGCGGGAGCGCCCAGGAGAAACGCGGGAGTTCCTTGGCGTAGCTGGCAAACAGCTTAAGGCTCTGCCCGGGTTTCTCTGCTCCTCTTGCACTGAGCACATCGCAGTGAGAGAGGGCAGCAGCCTTTCAGGCCTAAAGGATGACTTCCTTCGAGTGGAGATGCTGTGGATGTTTGTTTGTTTGCTTGTTTGGGGCTGTTTATTCTTTCCAAAGAAGCGCAGAGCTGGCCAGCACTGGCGCGAAGCCGCTCTCTCCAGTGAGCCGAACCGGCGGAGGGCCCACCGGGCTCCTGAACCCGCCGCTGCCCTGCCCCAGCCCTGCTCTCCCCAGCGCCGGCTCCC
>Ga0065711_1033698_pt1 | contig 24980 bp, 13 predicted proteins | sample Hoacrofraction12_FD_59098 | JGI IMG/M metagenome (GOLD analysis project Ga0065711, IMG submission 59098) | Hoatzin crop microbial communities from Cojedes, Venezuela - Epithelial fraction 12 v2 (version 2) | ecosystem: Host-associated > Birds > Digestive system > Esophagus > Crop | place...
AAAAAAAAAAAAAAAAAGGCAAGCGAAGGGGTCTGAATTGTAGGACTTCTCTACAAGGGTATGTTGCTGGAAGGGACTAAGACAGATGGATTTGGTGCCCCTTAACTGTTTAACAGAATGTATCTGGAAGCAGTACTATTGCCATTGACATCAGTGAGTTTGTAGCTGGGTAAACTGGTGGAAGACTTGCAGGAATAAGTGATCAAAGGTCGTGTGTTTGCAGGACAAGAATCTGTCAGAAACTGATAGATTGCTGGGCTGTATCTGGAGAAGTTGCTGTTTGGAGACAAGTACTGAGCTTTTGTTTCATTGTAACACAATCAACTCTTCATGAATCACAACTGAAAACTAGGTGGATTATGCAGAGTTATTCTGAATAGCGAGAGCAAAAGAAAATCACTGGTGCTCTTAGCCTCAATGTCCAAGGGGCTTTGATACTGACACTTAATGTTGATAAGTTGACAATAATTCTCTTTCACCATGGCAGGGCTTGCATGTTGCTGGTATTCATAATGCAAATAACGTAAAGCTCTCAAGTTGTGTTTTGTTAGTCAACAAATCTTTGTTTCAGCTTACACTTCTAGGAGTTCAGAAAGTTTATACTGGCAGGGTATGTTCAGGAGTGCAGACGGTGGTGTGTGTATGAAACAAAACTCGTAGCAGAATGCTGAGAATATTTGCCTAGCTGAAACCATACTGTAGATGAAATGAGAGATGAGCAAGTCCTTTTTTCCTTCTAGATTTGATTGTGTATATACTTTTCCTTTTACCGTTTCTGTTTCCTCAGGAAAGAAAAATAACTTTTTGTAAAATCCTGGGAAAAGCATCTTTCCTGTATTCAAAATCTGAAGTATAAACCCCTCAAGATGGGAGGTTATTTAGCGCTATACTGGAGGACAAACCTCTCTTCACTACGTGCCTTAGTAGACCAGAACCAGAGCACTGGTTTACGTGCTGCTGCTGTCTGTGCCACTGATGCATTAAAGCACGATGTGTCTTTTGTCCCAAAGGGTTTGAACCAGGCAAACTAAACTTTAAATTAGGCATTGTTGCAGTGCAGTGTGTTATAGTTGAATGTTGATATTGGAGACTTTGTTTACTCTAACTGTATCTTCAAATCGTGCCTTTCCTCCCTCCCACCCCCAGCACTTCATTTTATTCTGCAAGGGATTTGTCACTTGCGATTTTAACCCTTCCTTTAGGAAGGAGAAAATTCCCCCCTCTCTTTAGTTTACTTAAATGATTATAGCATCATAGTAGGTATTAACTGTCTGAAGACTCCTTGACTGTAGCTTATTTGATGGGGAGTTAAATCTCTAAAAGGCTTGTGCATATTAGTCTTAAATCAAGTTTAAGACTGGACAGACATTTTTCTAACAGCTTCGCTCTGTGTGGTGCAAATGCTCAGAAGTGGTGTGTGAGAGTTACTGTGCTGTTAATGGCAAGAAGGAAATAACCCTACTTAGACTGCTGAGCATTGGCAGGACCTTGGTTCCTGCCTGATGGTGCTTGTGTCCTTACTGAACTCTTCCTTCAGAGCAGAGCACTACGTGTGTCTGTAACAAGGCAAAAACTTGCCCTGTAACTGCAGTGTGGGAAGTGATCCTTTTCAGGTGTAAACCTGTTGAATGTGCCTGCTGTTGGAACATAAGTACAGTACTCTGTGAAGCAGCTGCTTAGAGGGAAGGACTCTGGTTTAACATCAGTGTACCTAGGTGGTGTTTGTGTGGTGAGAGGATGTGTGAGGAGTATGCGTAGGTGAGTCTGAACAACCCGAAATCCGACTGGCTCGTGTAATCACGCGTTGGGATATAGCAGTGGAGGTCCAAGGCTGTACAAGCCCGTGGAGCACTCTGAATGAACATAAAGACTGGGACTTGGAGTTACTGCAGTGTTTTGTGTTCCTTGTGCTGTCTTGGACGTGCTTCTCCATGCTGCCTTTGTCTTCCCTTTGCAGGATGTTCTTAGAGGAGTGCTGCATGTAGCAATGACAATGAACCTGTTTTCTACCAATATCAGTCAGTCTTAGTCTTGCAGGTTTCATTCACGTAACCTTTCTGTTTGTATTGGTGGTTTGGTGATTGGAAGAAGGACAGCTAAAGTTAGCAGGATTTCCATCAGTGCATCTCATCCGAGTTGCAAAAAAGAAGCTGCTTTTCCTTCAACTTGGATGCTCTCCTAAGCATCTTCCAGATATGGAGCTGGTTCCAGGTGAAGGGAACCTGCAGTGATATTCAAATATGAGTTTCTTCTGTTTGGCCCCAGTGCAGCGGGAGGTGGAACAGTTTCAAACTGTGCCCATCTCATCTGTAGAAGTTACTGTGAGGGTGCTAAAGGAAGGACTGTTCTTGGTTTGGGAAAACACTGTGTTCCATTCCCTGTCAAATTCAAAATAGGTCTTCAAGCTCTAGGCTGGCTGTAACAGTGCACAAAATATTCGTCTACCAGCACTAACAAATACTGCTGAAGTAACTTGCTCCTAGCAGTTGTGGCACAGTCTGTTAGCTGGAAGAGTACGCTGTAGGAAATACATACACCTCGCAAGATGCGTTTGTTTATTTTTCATTCACTGAAAAGAGGGATGTTTTGTTCAAAAGTAAACCCCAGCCATTTTCCCCAGAGTTGAAGCTTTCATGCAGTATAGATGAGCCCTGAGTGAGCTGTATGTAAAATGCCATATATAAATGAAAAGTTGTGGTGGTGTGGGAGCTCTGTGAATGAGACTGGGATATCTCGTCTGTGTTGGTGTCTTATGAAGAGTAAATACCCATCGCACAGTTTAATGCTCAATTAAACTGAAAAAAACCCAACCTCCTCCGAGAGGTTCCGTACTGCTGTTGCTGTCATTGGTAAACCAACATCTCAAAAAGCAAAGTAGCCAATTACCTTTTTAATTAGGTATTGAACTTTATTCTGTAGAGATTTATATGTGCTTTTTTATAGAAAAGAACATTGCATTAAAAATGGCTCTATTCTGATATACAAATTACATATTTTCTGTAAAGCAAGTCATAAAGTAAGAGAACACCATATATAAGATTTTGATTTCACTGGGGAACTGTTCCTAGTAATAAAGAGCATATAGAGGTCACTCTACCACTGGTTTTATTTGGTTTGAAAAATATAAAATAGCTTGTCCATATGGTCTTATGTTACCTAATTGCTTCATCTAAAAAGAATGCAGGGTTGTGTATCTTAACTCCATGCTTTGTGTAACATTTTAAGGGACTATTTTTGTGGGATTTGGATTATACCAGCTTAGTTTTAGTAGATACTGTTTACATCCTAGTTTGCAAAAAAATAGCTTAGTTTTTTGACTTTTTAATAAAAAAATCCTGACATGCAGGGCAGCTACTGTCAACTTGTTCAATGTTTGAAGATTTAAATACGCCAGGAAGGCAGGATTTTTTTCGAACGGTGCTTCCAGAAGGCTGAGATTTTTTTGTCACTGGAATTTAATTGCATTAAATTAACAAAGCTTTTTTCCCCTTTTTTCAGGCAGATTCCAGATTAAAAGCTCTTAATGCAACATTCAGAGTGAAAAACCCAGACAAGTAAGATTCCACATCCTTCCTCCCTCCCTTTCCCTTTTTCAGTTACAACTATAACTTCAGATGACAGAATATTCTATCTCCATAGAATAAATTCAGAAAAGAAAAAATTATCTTTCTGCACTTCAAATCTTAACAGAAGTCCAAGAAGGAGGTAGTGTGAAAAGGTTTAATCAATCCTGTTTCTAGAAGCAGGAAACATTCAGAAAAATGCCATCGCTTTATGCAAAATGAGTCTTTCATTTTAGCTAGATTAAAAGGAAGGGACTTAAAATAGGAGACTCAGAAATGAGAACGTCTTAATATTTGTTGGGGGGGGGGGCACACCAGAAACCCCCCCCAACTTTACAAGCATGAACAGAATACAGATTGATAGTTGGTCTTTCCAAAAATCCGCTAGTGTGCAACTCTAGATGCACACACCCTGGTGCTGCAGTTCATAGTTCTCTTCAAGCTGCCAGTTTTCACAGATGCTTTTGGAAGTCCAGAAGTCAGCTCAGCTCTGTTGTAGTTTAGGAAGCTCTGGGACAGGCACTAGAGCAATCTGCTGGATCAAAAAACTGGTCAGAATTGTCAGGGTATGTAGTGGGAGGTGCATCACACCCTAGATGATGTGAGAAGGGTAGAGTGAGAGTTTCTGCTTCTGCAACAGTTAGAAACATTAGTGTGCAGCGGTGGGGTCAAGAGATGTTGCTGTTTGCCATCTGTAAGCAATCGGGACCTGTGTGAGTGCCCCTCTGGGTTCGTCTGCTGTCCAACAGCAGCAGTAGGAGGTGCTGTCTAGGGAGAGCCCATGTGCCTGACTGCTTTCTGGTGTCTGCTCCCTTTGTACTTCCCTAGCACCTCTGGGTGCTGTATTAAGGGCGTTAGAGGGTACATCCCCTTCTGAACCTCTTCATAGACTTAACTGTGAATTGGTGCAGTCCCTCCTTTTTATTGTGTTTGCTTTTGCAGCCTTCTGTGGCAGCAAGGAAGCTTTTAGCGTGGGTTTAATATAAAAGATAACATTCACAAATGAGATGGAAATACAGCAGTTCTTTCTGTAGCTACAGGTGAAACTGGCCCCCTGTTCAAACACTTCCTCCTCCACCACCTTTGTCTGTGGCTGGTAGGAGTTAGCTTTTCCTCCTTTCATGGCAGGGAACCTTTGCCAGTAGTCTGCCTGTAGGCATAGATGGGCAAGACTGGTGAAGGCTGAGATGAGGAATATACTGCTATCTTTTGAGGTAACTAATGTTTCAGAAAGCAAAGCTGTTATGAAAAGTGGCTTGGTAAAAAGCAGGAAAAGAGTTAATACAAGGAAAACATGTGGAAGGGCTTGTAAGGAAAACAGTCTCTCGGTGTGTATCTCCCCGTAGAGACTTCACAGCACTTAGGAGATACAGCACATGCTTTCTATTGTATTCTGCCAGCTACAGAGCTTCCAAATTGAACTTTTGCATACAAGTTTAATAAAGAACTGATGAGCGTAACTTCTTGTTTTTTGTTTTTTTTTTTAATTCCGGGAGAGCATTTGGTACAGCATGTGTGGCTCTGACAGGAGGATTAGTGCCCTGCTCTGCCTAGCACGTGTAGCGTGAGCTGCCTGGAGTCTGACACTTTACCCCTCTGCGTTACCTCTGGCGCTTGGGTCACTGGGTGCTAAAGTGGGTTCAGCAAGCTCACCTCGCTGAAACAAAAGATCTGGCTGCTGTGTGGAGTGTAGGCTTTCAGGTTCCTGGGCCAGGAAGGGTTCAGGTGAAGGACAGCTGCAGCTCCCAGTCTGGAGTGCCTCGCGGTGCTGTGGAGCTGCAGCTTCGGCTTGGAGCCACGTCAGGAGCTTTAAAGCTGAAACGCTGCTGCTGTAGGAGTTCAAACGTAGGCTAGAAACTAAACCTTCTCCTGTGAGAAGCAGTTCATATCTTTAATGATGGAATTATATGGTGACAAAAACGTGATATTCTGATATTCGGAGATAAATTTGTATCTACTGCAGACCTCTCTAATTTGGCCTCATCCTTTCCTAAGGCAGAATTAAAAAAAAAAAAGCAAAACCTCCGTTTTTTGTCTGGTTAGTTAGACAAGTGGCTTGTTCTGTTCATGTAGTATCTTCCTTCACAAAACAGGAAAATAGTACTGCCCTCCCTCATGTCGGACGTAGGGAGGAGTTCTGCTGAGCAAAATGCACAAAGTAAATAACTTCTATTGAAATACTGTCTACTGTAAATGACATTTTCTTCTTTGCCATTACCATAAGCAATATTTTGGAGAAGAAACCTAGTGGTGTTCCTACAGAAATGTGGCCTGATCTATTCTTCATTTATGTCTGAAGTTCTGCTTAATAGCTTAATTAAATAACTAGACTGTTGGTAATGTTGCAGAACCAGTAAAATCAAGGGAAAAGTGCTAGGCTTGCTTCATTTACTGAGTGGTAAAACTGGTGCACTGGGAAGTAAGCATCCCTTTGTGTGCCTCGCCAAACTCAGTTTGGAAATTGCTTTATAATTATGTTTTCTTTTTTTTACATGAGGAATGAGTAGGACTTAAGCAAGTACTTGAGAAATAAACCTTTGATCTGCAACACCACCAGTCTCTTAAAAGCAGTTTTTCCTGAAATATTATATTTCTAAAATTTTCAACCTTTATGGAATATTTGGCAAAAAATAGGATCGCTTTGATTTATGTTTTTCTGAGGAAAAAGAAGACAGCTTGGTTCTGAAGTGGTGATTTTTTAAAATTTTTTTTTTAATGGAGAAGGAATTGGCATAGGAGAAGATGTACTGCTGCTGAAGTCCAGCATACTGAAAGTCCTCTTAGGTTCTAGACTCTTGCCTTCAGGGAGTACAGCATTCCTAAAAACTTTCTTGCCACAAAACAGGATAAATAACATTTTTTTGTCATAAATTTCTGGAGTGGAAAGAGGAGTCTTCCTGAGCTGAAGGCATGCTTTTTAATCTTTTGTTTTTAGTTCAATTATTTCAAATATCTTCACTGTTTGTGTCTGCAGCTGTCCGACATGCAGCCCTGGTGCATATTTTATAAAGTGTAAACTGAAAAGATTGCTCTCTAAACCCCAACTGTGCAGATCAATGACTATATTTATTTTTCCCGTACAGTTTCTCCACTGGCTTTTAAATCTTTTTATGTACTTTAACCCTGTGTGTGTGAATCTTATAAAAGATGCTCCTTGGAGATCAAAAATATTAGAAATGGTAATAAAGCTCTTACTTCCTGAATGTAAGGAGGAGAATATTTTAGAGGAAGACTTCCTGGCAGAGGAAGAAGAGGTGTTAAATGAAAAAGCCTGGAATTTCAGACTTGGTCACCCAAAACAAGTGTCCCGATTCATTTCAGTAAGACCTCTTCGGTACAAACTGTTCTGAAATACAGAGCCTGACTGTGTGCCTGTGGTGGGGGGAGGGGTGAAGGTTTTAATGCTTGAACATCAACCTGGAAGGCTAATCCTAGTCTCCCATTCCTCAACTCTGGTTGTGTTCTTCTGTGTTTGTTTATTTTCAGAGCATTGTTTAGTAATTGAGGTAGAGTTGTTTCTGGTTTCCCAGCTGGATGAAATGCATTCTTGTGTACCAAAGTAGGTCATGAGTTAGACTTGTGTGTAGTAGGGAGGGTTTAAGCACACAGAAGTGGCTGTTGCTGTGGCTTAATGGGTTACCTGTCACTAGCAAAGCTGTGGCAGCTGCCTCTGCTTCGTCATGAGGATGAACTCAATTATCAACTTAAACTACCACCAAGGCTTAACTGGGGTGGTGGATAAGATGCCTCTTTCCTTCAGTAGTGGCAGGCCAGCAGCGTGCACGTGGTCACTTGCGATGGGTTGCCTGACTGGTACCTTGCGAAGCTGTAGTGACTTGATGGCTTTTAGCCACGCGTGACTCCTGTGCAGGGACAGGTCTGGAGAGTTGCACGTGTACCTGGTTACAGTTACCATGTGCCTGAGCCGTAGAGGAATTGTGGTGATTGTGAATGCTTCCGTGAGCTTCGGAAAGGCTGTGCTCAAAACTGGCTAGATGGCAGCTTGAAAGTAAAGTGTCTTTGTCAGGTCAAAAATGTGAACACGTTTTTATTAAGAAGTGTGTATGCTTCATCAGATTTTGACTTTGTACTTATTTGAAGCTTTCATGTTCACTCATGCTTGCTTTCATAAATCCCATTTTTAAAAAAAAAAAAACAAACCCCAACACAATGATGTAGTAATTTCAGTTAACTACTTAAATGTCATAAAAATTTCTCTCTTAAATGATGAAGGTTCAGAACAATTTACATTAAAAAAAAAAAACACCACACCAACAAAAACAAACAGTTATGTAAGTGTTGGGTTGTTCACTTCAGGGAAATGAAACTCTGCAGTCACTTCTTTAAGAGTCTTCAGCTAATTCCACCTCAGCATAACCCAGGCTCCGTCTCGCTGGCTGTAGCGTTGTGGCTCTATCTTGCATTCTGTGAAAGCTTGCTTTCGTGATGGCTAATGATGTACTATCTGTTTCCTGCTCCCAGGAGATTTACTGAGCTAAAACACTATAGCGATGAACTGCAGTCTGTCATATCACACCTTCTGCGAGTCAGAGCTGTAAGTATTTCCCATGTGTGTCGTGACAAATAGTATAGTTTATTTCTAAGGCAGTATTTCTTGTTTAATCAAGAGAACTGGTATATGTGCTCTAGAATAAGGGCAGTTTTGCCTGAGAGAGTCAGGCTCTGGAACGTGGAGCAGGAGATGGCAAGGAGGGGGGCACTGACTTAGTACGGATTTGGTGGGGGGGAAGAGTTCCAAATGTGATAGTTGAATTTGCTCCTCCGATGACTGTCAAACACATGCATGTTGCTAATCTGCCCTCTTCCCTGATGATCACACATTAGGGGGAGGTGTTCTGAAGAGCACTGAGATATCTGCTGCTCTCCAGCCAGCAGACAAGTTGCTTTTGTTGGGTGTCTGGGCTGGGAAGGGCCCCAAAACAGCGTTTTCTGGTCAGACATATAATACTTTGTTTTCCAGATTTTGTAGTATGAATTGTGTATGCCTCCCAGCACACTTTTTTTTTTGGCTTGTTCTTTGATCTGTAATGAATAATGTTCTTTCTAATGATTATCAATTCAATGATGTTTCAATTATGTTGTGCATCAAGATACTCTATGGGTTAAGAATGGAAGATTGTTTAAAGTCACAAAAAGGAAATAGGTAATTACAATTCCAATAATGAGGAGCATGATACTGCTTCTTAGTATTTTCAACAGGAATTTAATTTTTGGTGGAAACTGTGTGGCAGTGACCTGGTTTTGGAGGACAGTAATGGATTGCCCTGTTGAGCTGAGGTTCTTGATGGGATTAATCACTGGTGTTCTACTGACCGTGCCCTTTTCTCAGGGCTGTATGTGCATGAGATCTTTTGGGCAATTTGCTTGCATTTCATTTTTACTGCTTTGATAGATCAGTAACAGTAATTCGTAACAAACTTGAATCTCATTCATTGGTACATCACAATTACAAGGGCATTATCTGGATGACAAGTCTCACTTCAGAGTGTACATGTGGTCTTCTCCTCTGAGGTTGTCGCCAGCATCGTAGTGCTGGCTGCCACAGGTACTGACTCTCCAAACAGCTGAAATGACATATCTAGCTTGAGCATTAAGTTCTCTAATGGAGAGCTCATTTCTTTTCCTTTGTTTCACTGAGCTGGATGGAAAAATTAAGTCGCTTGTTAGAATTTTGCTGAAGCTTTCCCTACAGTCTTGGTGACAGGATGGTCTTTTGTGTTGCAAGTTTGTATATGTTTGTCATTATTTGAGTAAAGGAGGCTATGCCTTATCTCTGGTTATCAAAAACTGAAGGTAACTTGATTATTTATGATCTCCATAGGCATATCCTATACATGGGTGCTTCCAAAGAAATAGTCAAAATTTCGAAATTTTTCAAAATTTCAGTACAGCCTTGACTGTGTCTTCAGTCTTCAAAGACTTCATGCTGTTGATTTTTCTTTCAGAAGTGGCTTAGATTAGATCTAGGCCTAATCTTGTTTACCTGTATAAAAACATTCAGGCTTTAACTTGAAGTTTGTGTGTGGGTTTTCAGAAAGTAATTGCACTTAATGTTGATGACCAAAATTTGACTCTAAATAATGTTTTAGAGGGTAGCAGACCGACTGTATGGTGTCTATAAAGTCCATGGCAACTATGGAAGAGTATTCAGGTAAGAGTTCATCCATTTTTTCAGTATGTATATGGATTGTTCTGTGTGTGTATATACACAGAGAGAGAGTAGAGAATTTGGTTATGTTGTTAGGGTTCTGAACAGTACATCATAAAACATTTAAATACCTGCCTTGAAAAACTTTGTATTGTAGCTCTAATGAGATTTCTGTGTTGGATATAGTGGTCTCCAAATCTGCTAAGCTTAGTCTGAAGTGGAAGACTTCAGCTTTTTGTTTTGTGTTCCAGAGCTTTGGAGCTTTTGTTTTTATATTGGCATTCTGTTTCTTCAGTAACTTACACGTATTTTCATGCAGTTGTCTCTGAAAAGCTTCTAGGTCCTTTTCAGGGTTAAAAATCAACAACTGTATCCAGTTTTAGTACCTTTTTAAAGTGAATTTGCCAATCGTAGTTTGATTTATATGAGTGAATTGCATGCTCAAGTTGTCCATCTCACTGGAGAATTAAAGAATCTAAACTTCTGGTTAAGGGAAACCTCCTGCTTCTACACACTGTTCAAGTGCTAAATTTAATTCTCTGGGTTAATGGATTGCAGATGTCTTTCTCATTAGGGGTTTTAAAGTGAAATTAGGTGTAGTTCTGTAATAACACAAAGACAAACAAATGTCAACATCAGCGGAGTGGAATATTTAGGAAAAAGTGAAGGACAGAATAGGTGTGTTAGACATAATTTATGTGAAATATAAGGGGACCCCTTCCTTTTTTTCTTGTAAAGAGAGTTCTGGATGTAATTCCTGTAACTAAGAAATCTCAGAAGGTTTCACAAAGCTGAGAACACAATTAAAATTGCAGTGTACGTACTTGGATGTCCAGAACAAGTCTCTTGCTATCTTTTTGTTGTAGCTCTCTTTACTTCTTTATCTAAATGATCTCCCTAATATGAATAGGTAGTTACAGTAACGAGAAGGTTATAAGTTGGTATTTTTTTTAATTAATAGAACTAAACAGCAGTCTACTATGAAAACAGAAAACAACATACAGCAAACGGTTTCAGGAGCAGTAAAATGCTTGCAAATGTCAAATCCCACCGTATGATTTTTGGAGTGAGGCTTCTATCTGATGTGTTGCAAGTCTGGAAAGCTTAGTTTCTTCTTGGTGAGCACGTTGGATCAAATTCTGTTTTAGAAAGTTCCATCTTCCCCTGCCCTCTGCCATTTATTTTAAGTGCTAGTATCTTTTGTTTGTTTGTTTGTTTAAATTGAGTTTAAAAAAAAAAAAAACCAACACAATTTTTTTAAAAAAACAGTCCCAGACTAAGTATATTTGTGAGGATGAGTTTAGGTGACAGGGACAGTTGTTGAACAGAGTGCCATAAATAGCATTGCCACGTTGTCAGTGTTGCTGCTCAGAGGAAGAAAACAGTTTGGCCAAGTCGTAACTTCAAGGCAATTTCTATTCAGGTGTCACCTGGAAAGAAACTATATACAGGATGCAGCTTATTAACTTCCCTTACCCTTCATGTGTGATGTTGTTTCTCATTTGTTTTTCCTACAGTGAGTGGAGTGCAATAGAAAAGGAGATGGGGGATGGGTTGCAGAGTGCTGGCCACCACATGGATGTGTAAGTACTGACTGAATATCTGATAGTTTGATGTAAGCCAGATGTAGAACTCTCCCTCTTTCCTCTCTTTTCCCTCAACCCCAAAGTACATATGAATAGAGTATCGAGAAAGTTGGGGCTGCATTGTTTTTGGGTGTACAGTGTTTCTGTGACTTGGATGCAGGCACAATTTTAGCATCCATGTACTGTATTAAGTAGCTCAAAAGGTCTCAGGAGAACCAGAGGGGTTTCTTTTTTTATTATTATTTTGAAATTGTAGAAGTATTTGGAATTCTTCCAGGTTTTTCTTTCAAGCTACTATGCCAGAAACTGGTGGAATACAACTTTAATGTACTGCAGACCTGATGAGATCCAGTTGGTTTGGATAGCAGCATTTTGTACCATGCGGTAGATGGTACATAGATTAGGACTTAATTACAGAAAGTTAAGAAATTTAATTAATCAGCACCAAAACTCCAATGGATTCTTGAAACAAATCCTGACTAGATGTAATAAAGTAGAGAATCCTCCCTCTTTGCATCTTTAGAGTCACTTGGCAGAGTATAAAAACCACAGCCTTCAGAATAAGAGTCTAGCACTTCAGAGTGCTCACAGAAGTGAGCTCATGGTTTCTGCTTTTCAGGTAACCGTATATTGTGAGTGAAATGGTATAATTTCTTATTGCTCTGGTTCCTCTTCTGTAATTGCGCAGTATAGATAAGTAACAATTCCAGCAAGAGATGGAAGCTGTTCGACACTTCTTTATACAGTATTTTTGCTGATAAAGTGTAATTTGTGTGGAAGTTACCAGTTTTAGTTTACAGTGCAGATTTACATATGTACTGCTGCCTGGATGTAACTGGTGTTATGCCTTGTCAAGTGGAAGGGTTTGAAGAGCCATGCCAAATTGTACTCTCAGCTTCTTCAGAACAATTCTGTTTTTATGAGGTCTTTAAGAATTTGAACCCCTCTAATTTATTCGCACTCTGGTGTTATGGCTAACATGGTCGCTTGCCCCCAGGAAAAGCTATAATATTTTTTTAGGCAGAGGACTCTGGTCATCATGAAGAAATGGAGAATACCTGCTTTCAGAAGAAAATAGTTGAAGTAGAGGTGGAATACAATGTTAAGCACCTACTACAGTACACAGAAATTGAAGAGATTATGAAAACATGATATAATATAGAGGAGTTAAGGAGACACAATTAAGTTCACAGTGATTCAGATATACCACACTAAGATGTCAAACACCTAGAAACGAGTAACCAACTAAAAGAAGCAGGTCTCACTTCTCAGTCAGGAGGCTGAACCCTCTCTGCACATCTGAGATGTTTAATATTTCTGTCTGCAACACAGGGCTAAAGATCAAGAGTAATGGTAGTCACTTTCTGTGTAACTTTAATCACCGCATGAAGTCTGAGGTAGCTTTCATTGTCTGTCATCTCTTCTGGTTGGCGCTCTCGTACAGCAATATCTCTTAGTGACAATCAAGCAAGAAGCAGCAGCTGTGAGATTCAGTGACCCACGTGGTCTCCTACCAGTAAGGTTCACATCTATGATCTCTTGAAAGTGTAACTTACCAGTCCAGTTATGATTCCCATAATATTAGATGGGAGTTTATTGCAAAAGAAAGCTACTTCAGTAAGGTTGCCTAATATAGATGTTAAACTTGGAGAATAATTTAATTATTCTCTATCTACCCCATGTGCTGTAGTCTTTACTAGGTGTTTATTTAAACTTTTGAGTTGTTATTGTTCAGTATGATCTAAAACTGCTTAATATTTGGAGAAGACATCCCAAAGTTTCTCTGGGTGTGTGCAGTATAACAGCATGTGGCTTGCTAAAGGGATAGAAAACAACAGAGTATGCTGGGAAAGCTCAAGATGCACTTGATGTAAATGCTGTAATTCTAGCATTTAAAAGATGAAAGAAAAAAATGCCAGACCTTTGACTTCTGTCCCTTATGCTATTAATGAGTGACCCTTTATCTCTGTATCAACTAGACTGTCATTACAGGTGGAACCAGTCTAAACTAAAACAGGGGTTTAGTTGACGATTCCCACGAAGAGTGGGAACATGTTAGGTGCCTTCAGGACTTAATGCAGTGTTTCTCCTCAAGTTTTTTCCTGGTTTGCCTGCCTGCTTAGGACAAACCAGTATTTAAACTTCAGCTTAGGCAGTCAGAAATATAACTGGTCTTACTAATTTTTTTTTCCAAATCAAACTTGAGTGTCATTATGAAAACCTTGTCTAGGTGAGGTGGGGTTTTGTTTGGTGGCTTTCTTTGTGTTTTTGCAGAGTTGTACCACAGATGAGCTCTAGCATTGCTCTACACTTAAAACTTAGTTGAAACTGAAATGTGGTCCATCTGCTGCCCTGAGAAATCTAACCACTATACTAAAATTATTGCACCTTAGAACTTGAAAATAGAGAGGGTAAGCCACTGGTGACCTATGTGGCTGCAGGATTTTTTTCAGAACAAGTATATTTTTCAACAGTTTGGACTTCTTCCTTACTTTGATTCTTAATGCGAATTCTTGTTCTGCCTGTTCTTTTATCCCTTCTACTTAAACTGATCTGCTGTTGCTGGTCACTTCATATCTTATGCTTATTTATCACTAATGGCCTTGGTAAGCCTTCTCCTGGATCTGCCATGTCTTTGATTTTGCAGAGCATCAAAACAACTCACCTTGCTTGTAAACTTATAAAATTTGCGAACAGATGAACATGTCTACAGCTCTTCCTTAGTCTTCCCATGCTTCCAGTTACTCTGTAAGTAGCTCCTCCCTCTCTGAAGTGCCTTAGCTCGCATGCCCTGCTGAGCAGGCCTGAGGATGATGATAACCTTCAGCAGGAGTGTCTGCCTCAGATCCCTCCCTTAGATTCCCAGGAGTCTAAGTGACCCTGTTGTTTCTTTTGGAGTTTAGGAAGGATTTCTTGTTCTCTCCCAAGTCACATTACCAGTTCCCTTTCAGCTTAAGACTCTGCCTCTTCTTCCATAGAGCTGGCTATGGGAAAGGCACAGGAAGAAAGGAAAGAACTCAAAGACTCTGCAAAACTTTAAAGCCAAGAGGTGCTGTAATTAACGTTTGGGTCGCGTTGTGCTGGACGCTAGACAAACATATGCTTGCTTCAGAGAGCCTGCAGCTGTGCAAGGGTTTGCCACGTCCTTGAGAATCCAGGCTGAGTTGGCAGAATAGATGAAAGCATTTGCGATGGGGTCTCATTCGTTCTGGTTATCTCCAGTGGCACAGGCCCTGTATTGCTGGCTAAAGTGGCTTCCTGTTTCTGTCACTGTGCCAAGTGAGATGTGCAGTTACCTCTTAGCTGTAGGCCTGTCCCTGCAAGTGTGTCCAAGCACAGTCATCTTGGTTAGTGAGAACCTGTTAAATACTGTCCAATAAGCAATATAAACTAGGAAAAAAGAGTGAGTTTTTGCCATTTTTAGGAGACGTCAACCTAAATGACAAAACTCTTACTGAACGCAAGAGCTGTGGAGTTGGTCCAAGCCCTTATACTTCAGATTTCTCCCTAAAAGGCAGGTTTAAATTTCTTGTTGCTCTGAATTGATATGCCTGACTTACACAGCAGACAAAGCAACACACTTTCAAGGAGGCAAAGGACTTAATGTCACGGTGTTCAGAGCACCACTGTCATACTCGGGCTGAATAACGAACAATGAAAGCAGGCTTTTAAATACTGCCTCTTTGCTTTTCAGAAGCCATGATTGTTCCCGTTCCTATGCCTTAATGCCTTGCAGGATTTCTTCTGCACCATGTCTTTTTTGTCTTGGTGCTGCCTATTGACAGTCCACTGAAGGAAAAGAAATAAATTTCCTTTCCTGTAATAAAAACTGCCTCATCTTCAGCAGGAAACTTGTGATAAATCTTGTACTTGTCAAAAGACTCATTCTAGTAACAACCAAAGAAACAGGCCTGCGGGAGTGTTTATATTATCCGATTCAGAGTTTAACTAAAAACAAAGGAAAAACCCCTTTTGGAAGTGCCTTTCACTGTTTTACTTTGTGACTGGTGTTTCTGTCAAACGGGTTCCTCCCTTGTTACTGTATGTGCAGTCCTTAAAGGTTAAATTAAGGAACTTTATATTTAACCATGGCTGTTTTTCACCAGATATGCAGCTTCTATTGATGACATACTGGAAGAGGAAGAGCATTATGCGGATCAGCTGAAAGAATATCTCTTCTATGCAGAAGCGCTACGGTGTGTACAGAAGTGCATAGCTCAAATGGAAGCTGTAGGCCTTTCGTCTAACGTTGTGTTGATATTGAGTTTAGTCTGGTATCCTCGTCTGTTCTCTGAGAAGTGGAAATTTCAGTGTTGTGGAATCTCCATGCTCTCACCTCTTACTTTGCTTACTCGTAGTTGATTGTCATGTGGGTGGCAATAAAACTTAGAACTGAGCTGATCAATAGTGAAATGACAGAAATGTTAAAATCGGGATACTGTGGAAGGTAATGCTGTTTATTCCTCTGGGTACATCCTTTCCTTAGCTTCTGGTATAATACTGCCCCAATGTGCTGAAAGCTTCAGCTTTCAAATGAGATGGGCCAAACAGAGCTGCTACAGCCATTACACATTCCAGCAAGTTTTAAAGGGCCCTATATAACTTTCATCTACTGTACAGTTTTGTGCATCTAAATACTGGTTTTTTTTTTTTAAACATTAGCCTTTATAGGGCAGTCCTTCTTTACAAGCATGGATACAAAAGCAAATTGCTTTATGCTATTAGATGGTGCTTAAAGCTGTCGTGCTCTCCAGGGGCTGGCTCTGAACCTCTTAGAGGGGTTTGGCAGTGCTGTAGAGAATGGGGCTGGTGAGTGTGATGGCTGCTATGTGGGAACCCAGAGCACTAGTAGCCTCCCCTGGGAGACAAATGTGTATCCGGCAGTGGAGTACGGATGTAGCGTCGTCAGCCCACACAGGATTGGGATTTTACTGCAGGTGGTCAGAGGAAACTCCTCTTTTCCAGATGAAAGGTGCTATCTTAATGTAGGAGCACAGCTTTCTTGTTTCATTGCTTAAAAAGTGTGAAGAATTCTGATTGATACATTGCTGCTGTGACAGGTACCATCTCCAGGTACCTTTTGTCATAGCTGTGATTTTTCTGTAATAGATTTTAAATAAAAATATTTTACAGTGGTGTCCTTAAGTAGGTGGTAGGGCTCGTATTGCTGAAAGTGTCTCAGAAGGAGTCTCAGAAGAGGAGCAGAAGAGCAGAAAGCTGCTATAACTTTCTTTATACTTTGATCCAAGCTTGCTTAACTACAGCATTTGCGGAGTTATGCGTTCTGTGATAAGGCTGTTGAATTCAAGCTCGATAAATAACTGAATGTGCTGCCTGCCAAAAAAAGAGCGTGGTGCCATTTGTAAAGTTTAAATGGAGGGAAACGTAGCAAAACAAAGTATTGCGTGACAGATCTTCCATTGCTTACTTTTCAGGGCAGTTTGCAGGAAGCACGAACTGATGCAGTATGACTTGGAAATGGCTGCACAGGACCTAGCATCTAAGAAACAGCAGTGTGAGGAGCTGGCAACAGGAGTGAGTCTTTCCACTTTCTTCTCCAAGATGCCTCTTTTATTTTATTTTCTATTTGAGCCAAGTTACTTCGAATGACATTTAAGTGGCACTAGCATGCTGTCTGATGCTTATGAGAAGCAGTATCATATGAGCTGTAGGCATCTGAGGTTTAAAGTAACGTGGTTCTTGGTGACATAAGCTGTTTGTACCAAACTACTTTTATTAAATACTGAGCAAGCAAAGGGTTTCAGGGAATATGACCTAAGCAGAATAACACAAACAACTCTGTCCTAAATATCAAAATTCTGAAAGGCTTCCTCTGCGTTTTGAAAGTTGGGTACTACTGATATGTGGCTAGTCCCTTCTATGTGGATGATAAAACATTGTCCTAAAGTGGTGGCTTCAAAAAAGTGTTTAGAATTCTTAATCCTGCTGTCGGATCTATTTGCGCTCTATACGCAACTGCTTTACGGCTTTTCTTTCTCATACAGAAGACAAGAGTGGGGTTCTCTCCTACTTCAGTTAGAAAATTGCCCTGAGAGGTTACCTGTGTCAGTGGAATGACTCAGAGTCCAATCCACAGACCAGCCTTAAGAGTTTGAACACAATATTGCTTCCTCCCCACTTTGCTTGGTCTCATGTGAGCCACCATACCTTCTATAGCTAGTTATCAATGGGACATTCATGAAATGGAAGTTAAAGCCAAAAACCAGCTGAATAATAAGAATAAGCCCAAATGCTGTTAAAAATCACATAATGACTTGTGGCTGTGCTTAAGAATCCCAAACCTAGGATGTCTTTGTGTTTTTGTAGACTGTGAGAACATTCTCCCTGAAAGGAATGACCAGCAAGCTCTTTGGGCAGGAAACCCCAGAGCAGAGGGAAGCCAAGATAAAGGTTCTAGAAGAGCAGATACAGGAAGGAGAACAACAACTTAAGTCTAAAAATCTGGAGGGCAGGTAAATGGGCTTGACTTCTTCAAAGAAAACACAGGGCTTGTCTTAGCAGAAGTCCTTGACTGGATGCTCTTGAAGGTGTTTGCATTTTGTAAGTGTTTTTAATATATTCTTGGTGTTTATGAGCTGTCTATAAAAGCTCCTGTCAGCTGCAAGTTGTGAAATAAAGTACAGTACATGCAGTTAGCTTCTGGTCTGAGTGTATGGCTTATGTAAAACCTGATGACTTTCCCAGTTACTGAGCCCACTCTAATGGCTGACTTGCATGCTTTTATGTTCAGCTAGTAATATGTTTAGCAGGTGGGCTTGTAGGTCTGCAGCTGAATAGCCTAAGACTCAAAAGCTGCTTCGCTTCAAATCTAGTATTTAGTTTGGTTTATGTGTACGTGTCCTGAGCTCATATTCTACAACTTCTTGTACGGGGGATAACGGACTCGTTTGAAAGAGGTTAGGAATTCTGGTGAGTTGTGTTTGAGTAACTGCTTCTCAGTGCTCTAATGAAATTTTCTTCAGGAATGCAAACATGAAAAATAGGAACTAACGTTCCTAAAGCGATGTGATTGTGTCAGAACACATTCATTGTATAACACAAGGGGTAAACGTGGTTATCTCCTAATATGTTAGGGTCAGAGCTGGAAAGATAAGACTAGTTCATGGATAGTTCAAAACAACAAGGTGCTCAGCAAATGCAATTTCTTAATCATTTTGACAGAAGTACTGGAGATCTGCTTTTGTAGCTCTGGAAGCAATTTTCAAGTGAATACTTGCCTTGTATGTGTAGTCCAGCACAAAAAAAAGCTATGAATTGCAGAAATCTACCTCCATTTTAGTTAAGGAGACCTGAAGACACATGACCAAACCAAGAAAATTAATTCCTGGAGTGAATCGTCTAAGTCAAATCTACATTGTAAATGTTTGTTGTACTTCAGTGTCTCAAATCCTGATGACAAGTGAGTTTTCACATTGGAAAGACCAAGATTCTGACTTGACAATTGACAAAGAAATGTGCAGTGTTGTGTGCTGAGTGGTGGCGTAAAGTTACTTAGTTACTCCAACGAAATCTGAGGAGTAAAGTATGTTCTGAATGATGCTGGTTCTATGGCAGTGATGCTTATGGGGGAGGGGGGGGAAGGAAACCCCAAACCAAACAACCCAAGACATCCTGTGAAACTGATTCTCTAGATTAAAAACCTCAAAAAAAAAAAAAAGGTGGTAATGCCAGTTATAAAATGATGACACTGTGGGATGCGTAGTAACTACAGAACTTGTTTATTGACTGAAAGATGGAGCGCTTTGTCGTACGTAGCCTCTCTGCTGGGGGTTCAGAGGGAGGAAGATCAGCTGAGGATGGAACATGTAAAACACTAACTAACAGAAATACTGCTTTTAATTCCAGAGACTTCGTGAAAAGTGCCTGGGCTGACATTGAACGGTTTAAAGAACAAAAGAATCACGACTTGAAGGAGGCACTTATAAGCTACGCTGTTATGCAGATTAGCGTGTGCAAAAAGGTACGTTTGCGAGAGGCCAGGCTAGTGTACGTAGCGTATCAGCAGGGGATCAGATGCAGACTCGCAGTTAGTAGGAACATTGCGGTCACAGAAGGTTGGAAGTCACTGGCGTAAAACCTCCCACGAATTCTGTCCTACTCTAACTCAGTCACGTGTTACGTTGATTCATAATAGGCAGCGTGATGCAATTCCAGTGTGGTCTCTGCCTTACTCGAGTTTGAAGTTCTGTGGGACTTCTTTGTAGAGTCTTCTGTGGAAGAAAGTCTGTTGATGAGGTTTGCAAGCAAAGTATATTTCCACCTATTGATTTTTTTTAACTTTTTTTTAAAGGGAATTCAAGTTTGGACAAATGCCAAGGAATGCTTCAGCAAGATGTGATTATCTGGAAATGAATTCTTCCTCCAAGTGCCAGAGAATGGAAGCACAAATGTAAAACACCAATGTTAAGTTGCTACATGACTTACGTATAAATCATGAAATAAATGAGTTGACTGACTAGTTTTTCTTTCTGCTGACTGTAATTGTTAACAAAGGACAAAAAGGACATGTTATTAAATGTTTAGCCCTGACTGCCACTTCTGTGGCATGTTTTATATGTGGTAGCAAATAATTCAGGGGTAAAAGAGTTACTGAAAACTACAGCTCTGTATTGGGGCAAAGGTATAGGGAAAGTTATCCCAGGAAGTATGAACTGAACTGGTCTGAGACTTGTGAAACACCATGCTCTGTAAGGCGTAGATCACTTCCAGATGCCCTTCTTTTCAGCCCTCACAGTTTAGAATTTGTAATGCTCAAGGGTGCTTTGGTTTTATAATGGGACACACAGTTGTGTTCTTGAGATCTACACCAGAAGAGGACAAAAATTGAAATATTGTTAACGCCTAGAGTTCATATTTGAATGCCTTTGCATGTCCATAGAGAAATGTGCTTTTCCAGAGTTCAGGTTAAGCAGTCTCAAGCTCCTGAGATGTTTGAAACTCTCTACAGTAGAGGTGTTGTACAACGGTTTGATACAATATTCTGCGTTTACCGGTTCCCACTTAAGTTTTGATATGGGCATTGATTTCTTACCAAACTTCTTCCTGCAAGTAAAGGAGATTGGTGATCCAGCTGAGCAGCAAAACCAAAGTCAAAGCTGGCAAGAAGCGGATGCAACTTCGGTTTGGTTGTTTGGAACCTGTTTACACTAGATGTGAATCTGGCCTGTGGTACCTCTTTGTGTAACTGAAGCGGCGTGGTTCTTAAAAGAATAGTTCTTAATGAAGATGCTGAAATAAAAACCTGGTGCAACTTCTGTAGTACTTAAGAGCAGTGATGTGCGGAATCCACAACGAATCAAGGTATCTGTTTGGCTCTTGTAATGATGTTTCAGTGTGTGTGTGTGTATATATATCTGTATATATATACACCAGTATAACATGATTTGCAGTTATAGGTACTTGCATTAAATGTTTCCAATTATGAAAAACACTTACCACTGTCTAATATTGGGCTTTTTCTACATACGTTCAAGTTCTTGGTCTTGTGGAATTTGTCAGACTTGATTGCTGGTCCTAAAGGAAGCTTTGTAATGTTCTGTTGCAATGGGTATTTAATTATTCTGGATTAGAACACTACTCGGATTTTGATTTTTCTAAAAGATACTCCAGGAAGTCATTAAAAGTTCTTTTGATAAATGATCAGTAACGTAGCTACTGATACGTCCCGTGTTACATTTGTCTCTGCAGCATTTCTTTTCTATAAAACCATTGTAAAGAATTCGTAGGCCTGGTGTACACCACAGCTTAAAACTCTGAAGTAAAATGCTGGTCACTCTGATGACTCTGTGGCTGAGAGATGACGTTGGGCAGAAAGAGGTCTCTCCGCGTAACGTTTACGAGGAGAAGTGTTTTTCTGTTCAGAGGCTGCGGTATCCAGTTCCGGTACAGGCTGAAGGACTCTTACATTCCAAACCAAGAAGTTGCACACTTGACGTGTTCAGTAAACCTTCTAAAGGAGTGGTGCCTTAATGCAATACCGTGAGGCGCTCAGAGTAGGTATTTCTCATGCACTTTGATTTTTGGTAGATCTTTCTGGTGCCTCTTTCCACATTTCACTTGCTGTACAGCTTATTAAATGTATTGGTATGCCTTTTTTTCCTTGCTAGTTGTACTAAACTGAAGAAGGGAACAAAAAGATTCTTGTAAGTTTTGTGCCAAATAAGCTAAATAAAATTGCTCTTTGATATTTTCGTTACGCTGTTTTTTGTAAAAATGCTGTCTTCCCAGTTCTGAGAACTGCTCTTCACTTTCATTGGAATGGGTTTTTGTCCATGTTAGCTGGGAGGCCATTTGAGAGCCTGCATTTAAAAATTAAGGGGTAAGTTGCCCACAACTAGGTTATCTGCCTTTTAGGTGAAGAACATGGTGTTCAGGCCAAACTTAGACGCTTGTTACAAGCCGGCTTTGATCCCTGCTGTGTTCTTGCCCACACAGAACTAGCTGTCTGAATTTCGTGCGTGTCTTCATCTGGGTAAGAGAAGATGCGTTTGAGTTAAGGCTTTGCATTGTTTGACAGAAATTGGGTGAAAGGTGGGTTAAGGATAATTTGCAAGAACTTTATTTCTTCTGCTGTTTGCAGGAGGGCATTGCATGCGCTCTGTGTACTTGTGGATCTCGGCAAGCAGTGAAGGTTTCTCCCTCTCTTAGCTTTTTAACTTTTTGAGGGGAAATTGTCTTGTTACTGCTTCCATGGGGTGAATAGAGTGCACATGACAAATGCACACCTGTGTAGCGTGCGTTTTTCCAGTTACAGCGTGACTTCTGTAACTCGATCCACTTTGCCTTGATGAGCTTCCTTCAGTTATCCAGTAAATGTCAAAAACTGGTGGCAGGCTTTGAGAATAAGAGCAGGTAGGTATACCATATTATCTTAATCTTGACAAAATGCTTGTACGTGATAGAGTTTACCTACATGGATCATCTGCTGTGCTGACAGAGCTGTCGCCTCTGTCCCAGGCAGCTTTGCTGGGTGCGTTACTGGTACCCATGCTATCCCTGCCCTTCCCCATGACCAGCGGGACCGTGACTGGTTGGTACATTTTAGTTGCTGCTGTTGTCTGCTCCCGAAATGTAGCTAGGGCAAGGGAGCCAGCCAAAATGGAATGATAAAGTATTTTTCTGAACTTTTTTTTTAAATGTTGTATTACTTCAGTATCTGGTGCGTCAGCCAAAGCAGGGACCGCCTTGGCGGGCGATGCGCAGACCCTGGAGCTTGGACCCTCACCGAGGAGCTCTCGTGGTGGAGGTGATCCGGGGGAAGCAGCAGCCGCAGTCCAACACACGGCAGAGCCAGCAGAGCAAGGCTGGGGTCCTGGAGCGCCTGGCTGGGCTGCAAGCACCACGTCCGAGGAGAGACCGCCCTGCCCTGCATGACTCTCCCTACTGCCAAAATTCTGCTGTGCGTTTTAGCTGAAGAAACGAGAAACACTTTCTCATGTCCGTTGAAGGATTATGGGGAAGGAAGGTGTCTCCATCCCCACCCCGTGTCGCGCAATGGTAAGGCAGAGCTCTAGCACTTCCTTCTGTCCACCTGCTGTGTGCCTCCCTGGTGCCTCTGTCCTGTATCTGCTCCTAGGGCTCTGTGGGGAGGTGCGATAACGTGTAAGGAAAATCCTCCTACAGGGCTGCCCTAGAACGAATGCGAAGGAAGGAAGCAGGAGGAGTGAGAGCGAGTAAAATGGGAGCACGGGCTTCAGTGCCAAATCCCAGTACCTCATGCTTGTCTATTACCAGCAAAAGCAGGTGCCTTCGTGAGCAGCCGCTTTGCTGCTGCTGCTGGAAGCCCCGCAGCTGGGGTGTTCCTGGCCAGGGGGTCCCCCACTCCAGCAGAGCTGGGCTTTCGGGGCACGGGTGTCTCCTCATCCAGCTCCTCTAGAGACCATGGCCTGCAGGAGAGCAGCTTGGCGAGCTGCTTCCCTCTAGTGCGTGGCCACCAGGGAGGGTAGGGTGCTTGCCTAGTAGCTGAAGAAATGTCTCTCCAAGTGGCAGAGGCTGCGGTGTCCCCCCAGATGAGGGGCTGACGTACGTCCCCTCTGCGGTGTGGCTGTGGTGAGAACCCCCTGCCCTGGGCAGTGCGGAGAGCCTCCGGCTCCTGCGTAAGCAACGGGCTGTGACTGGCTGCTGTTTTCTGATGCTTCTTGGTATGAGACGGTGCTATCAAAAAGATTTCACAGTTGTGACTTCTGTAGGGTCAAATACAGCAGAGAAACTTTTTTTTTTCTGCCTTTTAGTTGCTTTAGAAAGGCTTCCATAGACTTGCCTTCCCAATGCTATATTTTCTTTCAAAAAAAAAAACAAACCAACTTTTTGCTTTGACTGGTTGTAGAATGTATCTAAAACTCAAAACAAAGACAAATTGGAAAGGATCTTGAGTGGATTTGGAGGTAAACAACTCCAGACGGTGAAAGTGCGGAGTATTTGGAGGTAAGAGGAGGTGGCACCATGCTGGGAAGAGGCAAAGGGGTGTCTGCACGGGAGGGAAGATGGGGTTTTGAGGAGAGATGCACAAGAGGGTGAGGAGGAGAGAAGAGAAAGTGAACATGCAGGAGGGAGAGCAGAGAAGGGATGGGTGGAGGAACTGGGGAGGAGAACAGATGCAAAGCTGCTGTACCTGCGGGCTGTGCTGCGCAGAAGGGGAAAGAAAGCAGCACTGCGTTGCCCTTATTTTTGAGAGGTAAAAAAAGCAAGGGAGCTGGAAACAGGAGATAAGGAAATTTCAAGAGCTGCCAGACACAAGTATAAAATACTAAGGATAGTATAACGATAGTATGTAGGTCTGAATGCAACTTGCGGTGGTGACCATAGTCTTAAAGCCGAGTTCAACACTGAGAAGTGTGACATTTCTCCTGAGCTCAGAAGGAGAGATTTAATTTTGTCTAATATTTTATATCTGTTTTTAATACCATCACTTGGAATTTTCTGAGTAAGTCCAAGTAGGAGAAGCTTCACTCTTCGAAAGCCCAGCATAAACGTGGCGGGCACCCTGATCCTATGGACACCAGTGGGATCAGCCACGTAAGCTACGAGCTACAGCGGCTGCCCCGGGTACCGCTGCCGCCCCGGGGACTGCGATGAACCACGCTCTCCCTCAGCTGCCATCAACGATTTCTGTTACCTGCACGGGTCGTGGCGTGTGGCAACACCCACTGCGTTCTCCTCGGAAAGCAGCCGCAAGCGGCCGCGGAAGACGAAGAGCGACCTGGTGGCGAGCCTCCCTCCCCGATGATGCGGAGGTGGAAAATGACGTCGGCGAAGGGAAAGCGCAATCCCGGCCGCCCTCTTGTGGGTCTCCAGCTCGGGCTCGTGTGAATCCAGCGGCTCCTGTCGCGGAGAGGTGCGGGGGCCGTCGCGACAGCGGTAGCGTAACGGGTGCCTGGACACCAAGGGATGGCACAGACACCCGTGCAGGATTTAGCGATGGATTCGCGTCTTGCCGTAGGTTGTTGTTAATAACACCGTGTTTTACGCTGCCGTTTCCAGCCCATGGGCAGGCTCCTCGGGCGCCTTTCACTCCAGGCGAATGCTGCCGTGAGGTGGACTTAAAACACAGGTTTCTGACCTAGCAGTATTTTATTTTAAGAACTGCCTGGAAATGGTGCTGGCTGCATGGTGAGAATGACCTGTGACCGTCTGGGTAAGCTG
>Ga0065711_1004098_pt1 | contig 24979 bp, 17 predicted proteins | sample Hoacrofraction12_FD_59098 | JGI IMG/M metagenome (GOLD analysis project Ga0065711, IMG submission 59098) | Hoatzin crop microbial communities from Cojedes, Venezuela - Epithelial fraction 12 v2 (version 2) | ecosystem: Host-associated > Birds > Digestive system > Esophagus > Crop | place...
ACAGGACAAGGGGCAATGGGCACAAACTGAAGCACAGGAAGTTCCGTCTGAACATGAGGAAGAACTTCTTCCCTCTGAGGGTGATGGAGCACTGGAACAGGCTGCCCAGGGAGGTTGTGGAGTCTCCTTCACTGGAGATATTCAAGACCTGCCTGGACAAGGTCCTGTGCAGCTTGCTGTAGGTGACCCTGCTTCGGCAGGAGGGTTGGATTAGATGACCCACAGAGGTCCCTTCCAAGCCCTACCATTCTGTGATTCTGTGAACAGATAAAATTGTTACAGAACACTTCTAGTTTCTTACGAATAGGAGTTTAAATGTCGATAAACACTCATCAGTGCACAGCAGCATTACTGTAGACCTTTATGATTTTCTGAACCAAGAAACCAACAGTACCCATTTCATATCACCCCATAAATGCCTAGAAAAAAGGGTGTTAATTTAGATTAAATGGAATCTATTACATTACTTGTTTGATTAGTATTGAGCAGACATTTAAAAATACGCATCTATTGAGTAAAGGTAGGTATTTTTAGTTATTGTCAGCCAATAAAAGGAAACTTATTTAAAGCAAATCCAGACATGCCTTTCAGAGTATTATTTTCCTAAACTCCAAGACAGAGGAGGCGTGGCCAGAAAAGCTTCACAGACGTTTTCCTGATGTAGCACTTCTGCATATTAAGCAGCAGCTTACAAATACTCATTGAGCACTCTGGTCCCAAGCCTGATCCGTACAAAAAACTGAAAAGAGAGATTTGAGACTGGCAGTTGTCCTTTCTAGAGATATTCAATGACGAATTTCTGCCCATTCACTCACAGTACTGACATGAGTTATTAACATCTGTGAAAGTTTTCTGAGCTGACAAACGTTGGGTATACAGGAATTCAAGCAGAAGTCATCTTGTCTTCCAGAGAAGGTGTATATGGTAAAATGCCTGTATGCATGAAGTGTCACAACCCATACAAAAATGATCTCTTTGCCCTTTCATCTGCTCAGGAGGCAGAGACTACCTCTTCTAGTCTTTTGTATTTTTAGACGTGATCTTTGTACCTTGCATCTAACTTTCTTTCACAAATATTACAAACGGTGGGATATTTGTATCTGATTTAAGTTATAAATTTACAAAGTGTTTGCAGGTGACAATAACAGAAAATTAGAAAATAAATAAGGTAGTACGTTCTAAAGCCCAAGTTCGTACATTTTCTATACATACAAAGTATACATTAGTACTGGTTTTTTTCAACTACTTCAAGAGCTACTGCTAATCCATACTTCTGGAATTCTGATCATTAAATCATATATTCAGCTTTTGAAATGCAGGATGTAAAGTCTGCCATCAGTTCTAAAGCAATAAAGGATCTTTAATGGATTTACTTTTTCTACGGCTTCCTACTATATGTTTTTCTAAACAGTCTACTTAGATTGAAATCTATGTACATTAATAACGCAATAAACAGGAAAAAAAAGGAAAATTTAGAAAATGTAAAAAATATGCTAAGAAAAATGCACACTTTTTGGCTACAACACTTGTAGATAAAAAGATGTTTAAAGTATTTTCAAATATTGCAACAGTGTAAGATTACATATAGAAATACCAGAAGCGGAATATTAACCTGATGTTTACACCAGGTCCAACAGAAATAAGGCTTTTCTTTCAGTAAAAACAGGATACATACTGCACAAGTTTAAGATATTAATTTAAAAACATGTTAAAAAACCAAAGAAAGTTTTAGGAATAACTGTTCACCTCATTCATGTAAAAATACAGACGACTAACCTAAGAAAATTATTTTGTGATCAGCCTTGGCAACAAATTAGATTTTTTCCCCACATTTTAACCCAAAGTATTATTGGAAATATAAAGTTTGTACTATAGCATAATTACTAGATATGCATTTGGTTATAAGAAAGCAAGTAGCTGTTGAAAGACAAAGAGGAACAGCAAATCAGTAAATGAAGGGGAGGGCAGAAAAAAAATTAAAAATCCATTTAAAAATACATTCAAAATTTTAAAATTGCCAGGTAATCATGAAAGCTATAGCTATACATGCTGTCTTAACCATACCTACCAATAAACATACATTTATTACAACACAGTCCTCTCATACTACTGTATTTTTCACAAGACTACAGTCTCCTTAAAATCCCAGGTGAGAAACCTAGGTCAGCTACCTTCAGGAAAGTATCCCTGTTCGTGAACTAGAACCTAAGCAGGTGTGGTTACTGCACCCACAAGTGAAAGGTATGCAACAGTGTAACTAAACGTATATGTAAAAATCCTAAGTACTCTTCCGAACAGCAATAGTCCTGAAGTTCAACAGTGACCTGAAAAAGGGCATCTGATTGCAAACCTGACAGTTACTAACATCAGCTCAAAGAGCTTAAGCACATACATCTCCGGGTAAATTTAAGGCTACTTGTAACTGTATTCCTTAAATACTGTAATGATGTTATAGATACAGAATTTTAATAAGCTAGCAGTATTATGCAACACAAACATTCAGTACTAATATTTAGTACGTGCTTCTAAGACAATTAGGTCTTCTAAAGTAAAAAAAAAAAAAAATCACCCTAATCTTAATCAGTTTATTAAAAAGCAAGATTCAATATCAATGTGTCTATTGGCAGTTTAAATGCTTCTTTAAAATCACAATCAAAAGCTCAAAATAATATAGTTTTTACTTCCAAGAAGTAACATTCACCATAGTGGAAAATTACCTCGATAATATAAAGGACTATATTCTTGTAGAAACAATACAAGATGCATTTAGCTACTCTGTTATAATTCCAGGCTCCATGAACCAACAACAAGTTCTTCAAATACTTGAACTGCAAAAAATGAAAAATGAACAAACGTACAATCAGAACAGGCATACATCAACATTAATCTGACATCAAACTACTTTAGTATTTTACAGCGTAATGACTTACCTGAGCAATTGAGTAGTCTGAAGAATTAGCAGCCTGTAGACCTTCATTCCCACTAATACCAACACCAACATGTGCTGTTTGTATCATACTAACATCATTTGCTCCATCACCAATTGCTAGAGTTACTACCTTCACTTGTTTTTTAACCATTTCTACAACTTCAGATTTTTGAAGTGGTGAAACCCTAAGGGATAACAGAAAGAAAAAGGTTTAATACAGGACTTTCCAATGAATGCATTTTCAAAACATACTTTGTATTTTGTAAAAAGGTAATAAAACCAGGCCAATTAACATCCCAGTTAGCACCCTGGTCTTTTATTGCCCTTTAGGCTATGTGCTAAAAGCACATTCCCACCAAAATTCATAGAAACCTTGGACTTGTTGAAGCAAGATGTTAACAGGGCTGGAGACACACAGGTCAAACAGCGATGGGCCCCTAAAACAGAGTAATGGAACAAACCCCAAACACTGCCACTGTCACTATTAACTTGCAACAATGGCAGATTTTGGCATATTTTGTTCTTATGCTTTTTGCTATCCTCTTTGTTTAAGCATGTATTTTATAAACAAACAACAAGATATTAAAGACACAGATGTCAAAGTAAACAGGAACAGTGGATTGCTGCTATGTTAACACAGCCTACACTGCTACATTAGAGGAAGCAACTCTGAACATTGATTCTTGACCCTCTACTTTGTTTAACTGCTGGTAACTTATCCCTTGCTCTTTTCAGGACAGCTCCAATCATCTGCCATTAAGAAAATGCCTGTCCACAGTTGAGGGAACAAATTATTCCAGGGATGACTCTCAAAAGCTCTACTGATGAAATGTTATCAGTTTTGGCTCCATCTATCATCGTGTGTGTCACATGTGTACCTTCCATTTTATGTTAGAAGAGTTCTACTCTGTGTACTGAAATTCAGTCCTTGTAGTATTTGAGACATCATAATTGAAAATAATATACAGAAATTATGTGCTAGGAGTGGTGTGTTTCACAGGGTGGGAAGGAGCAAACCCTGTGGCAACTCTCTCTTGTGCTTCCTGGCACTGGAGTCAAGGATCAAACCCTGCTGCTTGTTTCATGGTACAAAGAGAAACAAGAAGAAATGCAAAAAGCTCTGTGAGTCTGTCTCCCCCACCACCGCTGTTCACTGCTCCCTACAAAGCAAGCAATTCTGGTACAAAAGCATGACTCCTGCACTGGAGCTGGGGATGTGCAGCTGGTGAAGAACTGTCCTTTCCTTATCTATCTTTCCAGCTTTCCAGACGAACTCATTCTAGATGCCTCCATGTAAAAACTAGACATGGATAAGAAGCAGAACTTGCCACTGGACACATACAGACATTGAAAACTGGGGAAAACCATGTATTTATAACTAATTTCCTGTAAGTCTTCTATATGCACACTCATGGACTCATGGCAATAACCCCTCTGGTACCGTAACCTTCTGGAACTTTGCAGTTTGGGCTGTGAAAGATTCCCTGTGCAGTGAAAAAAAAAATCAGGGTTAAGGATTATATAGGAATGTTCATAACCTGACTTTACTCTTCCAGGTCAAAAAATAAAATAAAACCCCAGAAATATAAAAGAAATTAAGATTACAAGTTTTGGGGAACAAATTTGCGAATAAAAAGCACAAAAGAGCAATTCCTTCTAAATAATGTTCCTTCCTAAACATGCTTTGCATATTGCTGCTCACTGGGATACTGCCAAGTAACACGGCATGTGTAGTTCATGAGTACAGTTCTCACCCAAACCAAGACTGCTGTACAGCACTCACAAGCTCATTAACAAGAAGAAACTTTACCACCAGACACCAAAAATTCACCTGTATTATGGCATCTGTGCAGTCCTAAAGTCCCTCATGAAAGATCCTGCAAGCTGAAGGTCCCAAAGGCACCATTCTTGTGAGAATACTGGAAGGCCTCACGATGCTTGAGAAAATTCTACTATTATTGATGAGATTCCTGATGGGCAAGCCCTTTCTAAGTTTGAAAAGCATAGCTCAAAGAATTCTACCAAATCTGGTCAATGAATATGGCAAAAACCCCCCTGTCCTATTTACATTGATTGATTTTTAAGATCACAAAACCAGTGCTAATGAGGGAAATACTAAAAACAAGCCACCTACAAAAGAAACAAAATCTTTCCAACTACATACATTAGTCAAATTATTTTTCAGTACATGGCACAATAAAATGTTTCTGCCTGCCCACTGCTCTCTGGTATTACAGCCAAGGCTGAATGATTTGCCTGTCTTGACATGGGACAGACTGACATTACAAGTTAAAATGCATTGCTCTCTATTCAGACCAAACTTTGATCCATAACTGAACCTGAGAGGAAAAGTTTTCTTTTCCAACTGGTCATATAAATTTTCTCATCACACTTCTTGTCGCCCCCTCCCCCCCCAAAAGACCAGAAACAGAGCAAATCCCCCATCTCTTTCCAAACAAAGAAGAAAGAGACATTATATTCTCCACATTCAACACTAAGTTTTTACAGTTAAAGAACACTGAAGCACCAATTATATTCTTTCCATTAAGCACACAGATACTAACAACAGCAATCCTTGGCCATCACTTTTTCTACCTATCTGTAAGCTCTGCCATAGCTACCAAAAACACAATCAACAAGCAATTACATGATTGCTGGAGCTAATGGCCATGCCACTCTGCCTGAATAAGAATCCAACTAGAAAACAACTTGTTTTGGAAAAAAAAAAACAAAACAAAAAAGAACACAAAACTAAACAGAGGTAGCCTAACAAAATCCAATGCTCACCTGACAGACCAGCTATAAACATGAAAAAAAAACCCCCAACCAAAGTTTTTCTTAAAATTGACAGCAGAGGCTGATTGAATGGTGTTCACTGAAAAGTTAATGTAGCAGAGTAGTGAAAAAGTTCAGAAAAAAACCACATCTCTGACATGACGCTGCTGATATTATACATTATCCTTTTTCCTTATTAACAAATCCAAGTTACAAAGATTTGAGAAAACCTAACTAATCAGGGCAAAAATACTAACAGTCTGTCATAGTTTAAGCCAGCAGCCAGCAACCAAGCACTGTGCAGCCGCTCTCTCAACCCTGCCCTTCCTCTTCAGTGGGATGGGCAGGAGAAACGGACAAAAGGGAAAACTTGTGGGTTGAAATAAAGACAGTTTCATAAGGCAACAAAGGAAATACTAATATTAATACTAACACTGCTACTACTGCTAATGAATATGCAAACCAAACTATATACAATACAATTTTCTCACCACCCAATGACCTATTTGCAGCCAGTCTCCGACCAGTGATCACGGAACCTGGAACTCGCGGATCTTCTGAATTTCACAATGCTCCCAAAAAAGACCAAACTCCTGGAGAAGTTCAAACTCCTGGACAAGACAGGATGCAAACCCACGGAAAAGAGAAAAAGTTTCCTGCCCTCCAGCCAGCCCCTACTCATAAACTGGGCATGATGCCTATGGTAAGGAATATTTCTGTTGGCCAGCTTGGCTATCTGTCTAGCTATGCTCCCCCTCACCTCCTGCACACCTGCTCATTAGCCAAACACGGGAAACTGGAAAAAGGCCTTGATTTCTTAGAAACAACTGAAAACCAGTGTTATCAACATTCTTCTTGTACTAAATCCAAAACACAGCAGGTACTGGGAGGAAAATTAGCTCTATCTCAGCTGAAACCAGGACACAGTCTTTGAGAAATTTTGATGAATATGTCCTTTAGGAATGCAAATTTCACCAAATCAACTATTAATTTCCTATGAAAGGAAAGCCCTTTCCTACTAAAATAAAGGCTATTTAAGTTTTTTAGCCACCTAAGGTTGACCATGATTTTTCTGAAACATAGCTTAAAACTGTAGGAGAAAACCAAAGGTTTTCTAGACATGTTTCTTCTTTCCTGAAACACACATTTACTCAAATAACATCCATGAATAATTAAGTTTTGCCTAAACCCGTAGATTACAGTAACAATCACAATTCTTATCAGTTAAAATTTATACAGCATTTCTGAAACTCAGACTACTTAAAAGCTGAAAGAGGATCCCAAGCTGTTACTGGTAAAGGAAGTCAGTTTACCAAACATATTAGAAGGAACTGCTTTAAAACATCAAATTTTAAACAGAAGTGACTAAAAAAATAAACCACAAAAATTGAGAGATCATGATTTGCCTTCCTGGTATATTTTACACCCAGATATGCACCTTCTGAAATTAAAGCACACTATCACTTCTATAAATTCATTAGTATTACATTTGAAGCCTATTTGTCATATTACTTCTTTCAGCTACAATCCCCAGTCTTTTGTGATAAGAATGAGATCTTATGTATGCGTCATAATCACACAACTTCACTATTCACCATACTTGAATGCTGTCAGTTTATGACTTCAGTCCATATCTCCAAGGTACTCTTTCTTCTATGGTACAGACTGATACTTGATTCAATTTCAGCGTCACAGAAGACATATGAAGGCCTAGTATCAGGTCCATAGCTCATTTGGAAAAGAAAAAAGAAAGTATTTTTCATTTTTCTCTAGCAAATGTAAATATTTTTCATTTTACCTACCCTACAAAGTTACAGGAAGGAAAAAAAAAAAGTGTCAACAACTAGATAAAACCTCAGGATTGGATAGGTTACTGCGTTCCTAGCATAGGTATATACTAATGGTGGTTGCCTCTCTTTCCTAGACCCTCGTGCTTAACACTGAGACAGTGTTGTGAATGGAAACTGGGCACATGGTATCTACGCTCATCTATGCTTGCGTACAATACTCTAACTACCACTTGGTTCCAGTAACATCCCTGTAGTTCTTCTGGTTCTGCTCTCCATTTGCCAGAGGACACCTTGTCATGCTTCACCTTTGGGTGATGTTCCATCAGCTTAAAAAAAAAACCACAAAAACAATCCTACTCTGTGCCAATTAAGTAAAATTTCCTAAGCTTTAAGTGCAATGAATCAGAAAAAAGGCTGCATAAAATTTGGTTGTGTGACTTTTCAAAAGTGAAAAATAAAGCAGCGAAGAATAATACAGCCTTCGGATTGAAGGTAGCTATCTAATTACTTTATGCAGCAGCCTGTGCAACATACACTATCAGACTTTTGAAAAAGGTACTTGGGATGAGTACAGCCTTGTGGTGAACTTAGGGTGAAAGATTCTGGGCAACAGGTTCTCTGAAAAATTCTATGGTCCAAGTATACCAAAACGCATTTCTATGATCTTTTGTTACATGTTTCATTTGCACTCTACTGATGAGTATTGTCTCAAGACTCACTACAGCCAGTTCTGTAGAAGATTCCTGACCCGAGCAGTTCTTTTTCATGTTTCTAACTTTCCAGGAACAGCGCTTTATTTCCTTTTCATATAATGTTATAGGGGCAGTTGGAAGGTGGCACTTACTCTCATTGCCTGCTACATGAAGTTCATGATGAAACCAATTAAAAAAAAATCTTTAGTTCACGTTGTTCACTTAGTTGTACATTTTTACTACAGAATAACCCATTAAACATTCTTCTTGCATACGTTACTCTGAAACCAATACGGAGTTGGAATTCAGTTCAAAGTCTTTAAGCCAAACATCTGCTTGGAATTAATAACATACACAGACTTCTGAAGTCAAATGTCTACTGAATATTTGTCAGCTTCATCTGTGTTATGGCTAGTCTTAGGAAGAATCCACTGGTAATAAATGCTTCTGAATAAGTGAATACAGTCTGAAAACTTCAAAGAAAGTGATATAATTTGTACTTTTAAAACCAAGGGCTGCTTAAAATATTTACTGCCTTTATATGGACAGAGAAAAGGCCTACATTTTCATTTAGTCAGGATGATACATATTTAAGTGATTCACCTTAATTAAAAATTACCATTTTTAAACTTTGTACTTTCTAGCTCACAAACAAGGAAATGAAGTTTTTGTTACTAAAGGTGGCGCATTAACAGAAATAAATATTCTGACAGAATTTTGACTTTTGAGAAGCACATACTATAACAGTGAGTGTTACAAGCAAATATTTTAGTTTCAAACCTGCAGCCAATTTTTGAACAACCACAAAATATGTCAGAGTATATACCTAGATATGTATTGAAACCATCTGACCTAAGAATATTATGGAAATGTAGAAAAGGCAGAGAGGATACCATTAGAACAGAAACTTCATTTTGCACTTTTTCTTGTTTCATCACAAAAATGCTACCACTACAAGACAGCTATGTGTACAGAATGTCCTTCAATGGTTCTACAGTTGAACAGAAACTGCAATATTGCCTCTTCAAATGGCATAAAATGTATTTTCAAATCAAAGAAAAAGAAGAAAAAGAAACATAGTTTTGAAAGAGCAGTTCTATATGAATCTCCTGCTCGTCACTATACTGAGCAAAACTGGAACTAACAGAACAAGCACAAAGCTCCAACTTGTCTGTCGGAAAAACTACCGCCGTTAGAAAAATGTGTATACAGAGGATAAACTCCGTATCAATGTAAAACCTCAGCTTAAAAGACAGTAAGACCTTAGTTTGAAATTCAGAGCATTTCATGCCAGAGAATGGCTACAAAGCTAAAACAACAAAAACCAAAAAACAAAAAAATGACTTGGTGGCAAAACATAGTGCTTGCTAGAAAGGATGGAAAGACTACAAATCAGGTGTTTATTTGGATACTATAACTTCATTTGCTTTTCCCAGTCCATTTTCAAGGTAGAAAAATAGCTCCGTTTTGAACACTGATTTTTCAGATGAATCTGCTTTATCTTAATCATAGAATAGTTTGGATTGGAAGGGACCTTTAAAGGCGATCTAGTCCACCCCCCCCCCGCAATAAGCAGTGACATCTTCAGCTAGATTGGACGGCTCAGAGCCCTGTCCAGCCTGACCCTGAATGTTTTCAGATGGGGCACCTACCAGTTCTCTCGGCAGTAGAGGTGTTCCAGTGCCTCACCACCCTCATAATAAAGAATTTCTTTCTTCTATCTAATCCAAATCTACCCTCTTTCAGCTTGAAGACATTATTCCTTGTCCTATCACGACAGGCCCTGCTAAAAAGTTTGTCCCCTTCTTTCTAATAAGCCCCCTTTAAGTACTGAAAGGCTGCTCTACGGTCTCTCCGGAGCCTTCTCTTCTCTAGGCTGAACAAACCCAACTCTCTCAGCCTTTCCTCATAGGAGAAGTGTTCCAGCCCTCTGATCATTTTTGTGGCCCTCCTCTGCACCCGCTCCAACAGGTCCATGTCTTTCCTGTGCTGAGGGCTCCAGACGACACAGGACTCCAGGTGGGGTCTCACCAGAGCAGAGGGGCAGAGTCACCTCCCTTGACCTGCTGGCCACGCTGCTTTTGATGCAGCCCAGGATACGGTTGGCCTTCTGGGCTGCGAGCACACACAGCCAGGTCACATTGAGCTTCTCATCAACCAGCACCCCCAAGTCCTTCTCCTCAGGGCTGCTCTCAATCCATTCTCTGCCCAGCCTGTATTTGTGCTCGGGGCTGCCCTGACCCATGTGTAGGACCTTGCACTTGGCCTTGTTGAATTTCATGAGGTTTGCACAGGCTCACCTCTCAAATCTGTCCAGGTCTCTCCAGATGGCACCCTGCCCCTCAGGCCTGTTGACCGTTAATGGAACATTATTAAACTCTCTACCTGAACACAAGAACCTTCCATTTATTTATGTTATTAATCAAAAGCAGACAATCCATTAAGGTGTATTTACAACAGTTTTTACATTTGTATACACCGTATCTCTACTTTCAGATAGATAATACGATAGGCAATAATGAAGTGGCAGGTAGTAAGCTTATATAATTTATTGAAAGAAGATTTGAATTTGGTAAGAAGTGATGCTGAATTCCAAGAATTATTTTTCTTGTAGAAAATCCAGGCTGACCTCCTTTTTCATAGATTCTTTTTCTAAAGCAATTATTATCAGACATAGCATCCTACTTAAATATGGAGTTAGACTTAACTTGAATACACAGACAATCCTAAAAATTTCAGTACCACATTAATTGTGAACACTTGAATTTGTGATACTGTTGTCTATTAAGAAATAGCGAGCTACAGGGATTCTAGAACTTCAATACCTTGTTAACTTTTCCTGTTTTAATACAGGAAACAGCTTTTTCCATGCTACTACAAAGGTCAAAATAGTGAAAAATACTCCGAGAACATTAACCAGCTATCCTTGTAATGGCTAGTTCAGACACTGATGAAAATAACAGCAATTTCCACAGTTCTGGAATGTTTGATTGCATTTCTCATACAGATATCCTGCCTATGTTGCCAATGGTCTTGTAAAGAAAAGTCTTTGCTTCTGCTTTTTGACAGATCGATCACGTGGCCTAAATCAAGTTCTTTAAACACTGACAAGAGCAGTTCTTGTTTATCTAGCTACCAAGCACCCAATTTCCCCTTTCATTCAATCATTCAACTGTAGAAAAAGTGATGTACTGCTCAGAAGATATTTTCAGTTTTTGTGTTTAATTCCATAAAAATGCAAGAAGGCCCCAAAACACATAACCTATCACTTATACAGTCCTACATATATTCCTTCCTTAATATAAATTTGGAAATATTAAAAGGTAAGACAAACCGCTTTCATATTGTGTATATTTAAAGAAAGCAAATACTTTTTTTTTTCTTTGGTGTGGAAAAAGTTCCCTTGTTACTGTAAGCTTACAGCTCTAACAGGTGATGTTTACAGAAAAGGATAAAAGGTCTGATTGTCTAGAAGAACCCTCAAACAATCAGAAATAATAACAACAACAACAAAGTGCTTCCATCAGCTTCAGGAAATTAAAATCACGCAGTGTAGTACCTTTAAGATTTCTGTGCACTTCTTATGGCAGTGTAATCCATGGTTTACAGAAAAGTAGAGATAATAAAATCCTGCCTGCAGAGGAAGCTCTACAAAGGGATCCAGATGTGCTAAAGCCTGCAGTTAACTGTAGCATCAATTTAAGGTTAAGATCAGTGTCTCAATCTTGCTGACACTATCCTTGATGGATAACAAATTATTTTTCTGGATATATGCAATCTGAATGACTTTGTTTGACAAGTACACTTTGTTGCAGAGTGCTCTACAGAAATATTTTGCTTGAATGATTGTACTTCACAAATTCAGCTACTGAAGTTTTTTTTTTTTTCTCTTCTATTTCATGGTTGGACGACATGGATATGTGTATTTTCTCTGAAATAAAAGCAGCTTCTTAATTTTTATATGTCAATAAAAATACTGCAGAAAAGAGTAATGTAAACCTTACCTGCAACAAATAACAGCTTTACACGACAAAGCCAAATCCAGGAAATATTGTCTCACTCCAAATGTCAAAGCATACTTCAGAGATTTACCATCAATGATGAGAGCAAAATCATTTTCCTTCCTTAAAGCATCACCAAGAGTACTGCAGTGATGGCTAAGTGTCTCTCTTGTTCCCTGTTGCACAAAAAAATTGTGTCCATTATTTTTAACTCCTACTATTCTTAAGTTCAAATTTTTTTTCAGTGTGATCAGAAACACTGGCATTTCCTTTTCTGAAGAAATTACCTTTTGATTACGCTATCAAATAGACAGTATAAAATAAAAAAAAGTATTTGCAACAGCTGTACTATTAGAAACCACAGTAGAAATCATGTGTAGGATTGCTCTTGCACTTTGCCAAAAACAGATACAAGTATAAGTTACGGCGAAACTTTTAATGCTCTTTTGAATGGCCTTCATAGAGCTACAACATACCCTTCCTTTATTGTTGCCTGCTTCACAGCCCAGAATTAAGAAGCATTTTAGAGGAGAAAGAAACACGAAAACAGAACTTCTGCTTATAAAGCATTGAATTCGGAAACCAGTGACATCCTATGACAACAATGTCCCTACATTTTTCTACAAGCCTAACAACCAAATAACTGTGCTACTTCAGTGATGTCAGTCCTGCATAAAAAAATTCGGTGTAACCACCTAAAAACAAAACACTGAGAAGTAATTACAAATCTCAAACCCTCTGAAATTAAATTAAATATATTGCTTAGCCTTTCCTACCCAACTTACTCCACCCAGTTCCTCATACTGCTGTCAATGGTTTTTGCCTACTTTGCTTCCACTGGTCTTCTAATGATTCATTGGTTTATCTACAAGGAGATTAGGCTGTTGGGGACTTCCGCACTCCAGGTTTCCTGCTCTCCCCCCCATAGAAAGTGCAAGGGAAATGAGGTGGCCCTGTTTAAAATGACATGTTAGAAAGTCTTGAAAAAGACAATAGCTTCTGTAACTATTTTCTAGAGCATCTTTTCTGATTAAGAAATACTCCAACATAAAGGAAATAAGAATTTTTCTCATCTCCATGGACGATTTAGCTTCTGACTAAATTTAAGCAATACAAGAGTCTGAAACTTCATATTCTTCTCATCTATTGTTTCTTCTCATAAATGCAGTATAAACTCTTCCGTTTAAATTGACCTTAATTTTTTATCACAAACAGACATGCCATCAGGTAGCTCCAGGCATGCTACGTATTAAAACAAATAACTTCACCAACCCTTCCACCCACCCCCCTGACAATATAAAACATTTACCCCAACTGTAAAACTGTCATATTTAAAATTCCTTTGTGGGCTTACATGTAGTTCTACACTGAAATCCAGTGCCTTAAATTGAAAGCAGTATCAGAACATCCCCTCTTTGGTTCTACACCATTTCCAATAAATATTTCTCAGTGAAACTGAATGGTAATCAAACTACTTTCTATTATTACTAAGTTCACAATTAAAAGAATAAAACTATGTTCTTTCTTATTTCTGCCTATGACTGGCAGAACTACACTGAAATTTAGCAGTCCATTAAGTTAACATGAAGGCAAAATAAAATCCTCTGTTCTTTTATGCAACTGTAAGAACTTACTAATGGAAACATATTTTGTTTGTGAAGCTAAGCAGATATTCATGGGAGTGGAGCCTCAAAACAAATAATGTTGCAAAAAAATCAAGATACATAAGTGCTTCCTGGAAGTCTTTCCAGTTTTATCCCAGCCAATGCTAACTGGGGAGTGTGAGTGGGGTTTGGGGTATTTTTCTTTTAATTCCATAAATAAGTGTATTGGTTCATATAAAAAAGGATCTCTTATTTCTGCATATTCTTCATAAATTCAGTTTACAGAGCAGGGATACAGTCTAAACAAATATTGTTTTTTTTTACTCTAGCTTCCTCTGTCTTGCACGCTAATGTCGTAATAATGACCAAATTGAGGAGGTATTTGTTTTGTTAAATCTGTTTTACATGTCTTAGGAACAGGGGACTATGCCTGCCCCAAAAAGGATTAGAGCTGAGCTAGCTTCTTTTTAGAAGCAGCCACTGGTATGCGATAGACACTGTACTACTACTGCAACAGCAAAGGCAAAAAGCATCCACTTACAGCCACTCCTTTCAGTACTGCAAAGGGTATGCAGACCAAGAGAAGCCAACCTTCCTTACTCCTATGAACATACCAACATCTTCATATAGCCCAGAGGCTACACCCATACGTTGCACTGCCAAGGAGAGGACTGCCACAAAGCAACTCTTCTCCAAGATCCTAAACACACAGGTCCTACTACACTGGGATTTCTTCTTTAAGTTTTCATAGGTGCTCAGTTCCTCCTGTGCTGAGGGAACTGGGTTGTCCAGCAGCCCTCACGGGAACATTTCCCTGCAAGGCAAGGGACAGAATCCCAGTACGAGAGGTGGGTCTACACTGCTCAGAAGCCAGTTTCAGCCATATCCCTTAACAGACAATATTCCAACTAAGTATTATGGCCTTTTGTCAGCTGTTGTTGATATGCAGAAAGGAAAGAGGAATATCATCCACTCTTGCAGCTGCACTGACTCCAGGTTCTGCAATCATAGCAGTCCACTCCTCTCTCCACTTTCCGAGACCCACTCTGCTCCTACATCAGAATTTTCAAGGCCATTTTCGACTCAACCAGTTGCACTAGAAATGGAGACTGACATCCAGTTCCAACCACACCAGCACGCAAAAAGAAAGACACAAGGTATACATTAATCAAACAGTGAGACACGCACCATCAAAAAAGGCAGAAAGCTTCTAATGGAGTCTCTTGTTAAAACATTGGCACAAAGCTAGTTTATTATTAATTTTTGAACCGCCTCTTGCCCTCAAACTATCCAATTACTGCATTTATCTGCTCCTGAAAAAAACCCCACAACTATTTATGTTATCACCGTGGACAGATTTGCAAGTGACCAGTTTGCATATGCAGTTTCAGCTGCCATATGATATCTGTGTCCCCATGTAGTCTGAACATACTTTGTGCATGTAGGGAAAGGATATCTCAATCTCTACACGATCTAGACACTTCAGTTTGAAACAGGGAGTACAGTACAGCTATCATATCAGATACTATCTTTTATTCTTAAGCTGTATTTACATACATTTATTTCTAAAATACATTGCTTAATATAGGTTTATTTGACATTTGAATCAACACACTAGAAGCGGTTACTGTGCAATGCTTGTTTACTGAGTTTCTATTGGACTCCTTGCAGTAATTAAATAAAACTACCTCACTTTATTTCATTACATATGAAGTATAAAAAAGTACTCAATCTTTTGCCCTTCAAATCTACTAAGTATTGCAGTGGTTCTGAAATCCAGCAGTCTGTGTAAATAATCTACACATAGGACAGAAGTTCTCACTTGCACTGGTTAATTTTTACTCAGAGATTGGTTGAGGAGTGAAAAAATCAGAAGCAAAGTTAAAGTCTTAAACCAAAAACCTTCCCTATTTTTTCAACAAACAATGATCGCTGTCTTTCTGAAGCCATCCACCAAACTAAACTAAGAAAAGAAAATTGCCCCTCTTCACTCATATCACAGGCTACTTGTGTCAAAAGTTGCTTACTAGACCAACAGACTCTGGTTCCAGACATTAATCAACAGCTTCTGTTTGTCCTGTGTTTGGGATTTTAACTTCTATCAGCAAAAATATTTTGCTTTAAGAATTTATATTTGAAATACAGTCATCGTGATTAAATTCATACTAATGTTGAAAACGTGTTATTCTAAATGGGTCAAAACATTTTATAAAGTACTTTTTTTAAAAAAAGTGGTATTTTAATTCATGTTACAGCCTATTTTTACATGCTACCATTCAATCCTTCAGTTAATGCATCTCCCCAGTTGCTAGTTCTCATACCTTCTTTTCACTTTTCTGTTGCTTTTTTCCCCTATCTTGAGCAACCTGACCACAATATAGAGTAAGGTTAACTTCTTTTCAGGGTCTTCTCCCGAAGCTGGCTGGACAGTGAGTTTTCCCACTGAGGACATTCTTCCACTTCTAAATTCATTTAAAGCTCCCTTAAAGGGTGTAACAGGAGTTATGGTTTTTTACCCTCATGAGATTTTTCACTTAATATTGCATTCCTACCTTATCTAAAGAATCTCCTCTCCACAAATCACTGTATATTTGCACATTGGTAGTTTTAACCCTTACTTGTACTTCAATATCCGATTACAATTTCAGCTGTTGAACCACACAATAACAACTAATTTTTGGCAGATACGAAGTATTCCGTAAGAAACAGCATCCTGCACGGACAGAGTAATTTCACAACATGGAATTGGTTTGCTCATCATTCTGAAGTCCATTTGTGTAGTAGCTACACTGTGGTTTTGGAAGCTGAAGCTTCCAGTTATTTAGCAACATTTTGTCACAAAGACTATACGGTCTTCCAAGTATGCAATACTAGAATTAACCAAGAAGATTATAAAACAAACAAATCAGCAACTCCCCAAAACAAACAAACAGAAACAAAGTCCCCCAGCAAACAGTGATGTTAGCAGAATTTTCTGTGTTTTTCCAGATAAACAGATGCTCCAAGTTATTTTTCAGACCACCTCCAACATGACACCTGGATATTTTAAGCAGTAAAATAATGTTTCATTAACTGAAAACTTTTCAGGCTTTACTTACATCAAGACAGCCTTCATTTATCACGATCAGTCCCATGTTCTTTCTCAAAAGTTTACAAGAGTGACCTGTTAAAAACATTTTTTGTTTTCAAAAATTTGTTCCACAAAATCCATTATAATATAACAAAGCATTTTTTCCTGTAAGAGAACTACAGACAATTAAAAATAAGACTCCCCCAGCTGAAATAAATGGCAAAAAATTATATTGCATTCTATAAAAATTAGACATACAGGTACTACATCAGAACAGTCAGAATCTTCCTTGCTGCAACTTGTGAGTGTTGTGCCTTATTCGCAGAGATGCTCAGCAGAAGGACAAAGAAACATTTTTACAGGGAGTTACAGAAAACAGATCTCCCTTAGTCTTGCAAATTTTTGGAATGCAACTTGCATTTCATACAAAATTTGCATATATATATGTTCCCTTTCTTTTCTTTTATTGTTTGATGTGTTAAAGAGAATGCATGCTGTGTGCCAATGATGTGGGCTGCCTAGACAACTATATAGCACCATACTTCATAAAGTGAAAATACTGCTATTGAGTATATTGCCTCAAACCTGAAGGGACTAATGCAAATAATCTTAGATCAACTGTATCATGTGCATACAAAAAGATGTTTGAGATTAAAAATAATAATAGTAATAAAAAGGATCCATATGACTAAAATAATGTTTTATATGTTTTATTTTGGGCACATATCTAAGCTACTGCAGAAGTGCTGATATGCTCACATGCAAAGAATATTAATCTTAAATGAAGCTTTCATGTATTACTATTTAAAAATATAGATTTATTGCTGTTGAAATTAGTTAATTCATGATACTTTTTTCCCCGCCTTTATAGTAAAAGGAAATAATAAAAGAAAACTTATGATTGATGGCAAACTTTACAGTACTTTAATGCACAAAATATATTGTTTTGCTTTAGTCAAGATTTTGGTCCCTACCAGCTTTCTTGGAAAGCAGAAAAAATACAGAAGGGAAACTAAGAATACTTACATTTTATTAATATTATTCCCTCTCACTGTCAAAACCCAAACAATATATTCTTTTTAATGCATTTTAGATGCTAAAAAAAAAAAAAGCACAAATGCCTATTTTTTTCCTCCTCTGTAGGATAACTTGAATTTTTCTTGACATTACTGATTTAACAGAGGAAGAATCCACCATTCCCCACTCTCCCCCTACCAGTGACTGAAAAGTAAGTTAACGTTTAAATTCTGGAATGCCATATAATATTATTATTTTTTATAAGATACTCTTCCGTTCCTAAAGCAATTTTACTGTAGCAACTTCTAACATTTCTAAATCCATAACGAAGCCACCAAATAAATGCAAATATAATACCGATGTTAATGGCAGTCTCTTGTTTGTCCCCAGTAAGTATCCAAATTTTTATGTCCGCTTTCATGAGTGTCTCTATGGTTTCAGGCACTTTGTCTTGTAGTTTATCTTCAATTGCTGTAGCTCCAAGCAGCTGAAGATTCTGAGAACAAAATATGCAGTACATGCAGTTTTTCCAGTTTAAATTCAGTTTTAATCTTTCCTTTTCTTTTGTTTCACTTTCCATATTTATGACAAGATCAATGCTCTCTAAGTTCAATAATCAGATTTGGTATCAACTAATAAAGATCTTCCAGCTTATTCCTATGAGCTTTAAGTTAGATATCAATGTGACTTGACAAACTGCACAGCGTGACCACTAAAACCTCACCCAATTATTCACAAGCTCAGTAGCTTGCTCAGCAACAGCTGCTTTTTGCTGAGACACCCCTCTCTGATTTGAAGACTTGAGTGCTATTATTATGTCTTCTCTCACTTTTAACCATTTCTCTTAACCTTGTAGAAAAAAAAAACACCCTGAAACAAACAACCTATCAATTCTTCTTAACATTAAAACTATAATCTTGATTATGTTTGGTTTTAACTTCCCATGCAGCAAACCTATACAGTTTTTGTGAATACAACCATTTTTACACTTCACAACTCTGGGCCTTTAAAACTAGCTAAAACCCTGTTAATGACACTATTACAAACCTAAGAGTGTGCAATCCTAGTTGCAGCACGGCCAGCACACTACATTCTCAAAAAGCACTTATGCAGCTAATACAAAAGTTTGTAATGGTAGCAGGGTTTCCACTGCATTAACAAAGTTATATAGTTCTAAGACTGTCTTGCGCATGTCTGGATAAACTGCCCATCTATGTAAACTGAAGCCCCACAAGTGACTGAAGCTATATACCCTCAACACTTATTTTTCTTGAAATAAACACTGCAGGTTTTTGAGGCTCTGAATTTTAAGCAGTTTCATCAATGTAATCTCTCTTATCCTTTCCAAGGGGAAAAAAAACACCCCACAAACCAAAACCTCCAAAAAAGTCAAGTATCAAAACTTCAAGCAACATAGGTCTTGAACTCCTTTTGCTTATACATTTAAGAGCCACGGGAGCCTTTTTTGTTGAAGCAGTGAAGTCTAACTGCTCCAGCAGCAGCATTGCCAGAAACTCAAGGGAAGTGATTATGGCTTTACTCTTTAAGAGACTGCATCTGGTTTTACGTCCCTTTCTGCACCTTCAGGACCAGAGACGTTGACAAAGTGGAGCAAGTCCAGTGGAAGGGCACAAAAATAGCCTGAGGCTCAGAGCACACTGTAGTAAGAGTAGCTGAGGAAGCAGGATGTGTTTAACACGGGGAAAAAATGAGGCTAAGCGAGGGATTCCATGGCTGCCTTCTGCTAGCTGAGGACTCGCAGAGCGGCCATCCTCCTGTAAGAGGTGCACAGTAAAAGGGCAAGAGGCAATAGTCACATTCCGCAGCAACAGAAATTTAAATTCAGAAAAAGGGGGAAAAAAGAACAGTTAAGTACTAAATAAAAAATTCCGAGCTGCAGCTGGGAAAACTCCCTCCTTGCGGACACTCAAAACTTCACCAAAGTGCCAGGCAAGCAAAATTTGCCCTGCTTTGGGCAGGGATTTGCATCTAGATGACCTCCAGAAGCCTCCTCCAACCTTAACTACTCCATGGTTGTAAAATTATTATACAATGAAGCAGATATTGTTTGCTGCTATTAACTTTTTTACACAATAGAGCAACGCTGAAAAAAAAGCTTTCCAGTAGTTCAACTCAAAATCAGTACTTTCTGGCAAGGTAGCTATTCACTGCAAAAACTTTGGCACATTAATCTTTCTTTCCATTTGATCTTCTAAACTGCAAGGACTACACGACACGGCTGTCAGTATATTGCTAGATTTTTTTCTGTCTAAGCATTATTCCTCAATAATGATTAAGATTTTATGGTACAGAAAGCAAGGATGTTAGTTAGAAAACCACTCTCATCGCCACCTCCCCTCTTCCCCGCCGAAAACCCACCCAGAAAGCTACACATACTTTTTCAATTAGTTCATAGCTCTCCTCAAGTTTGAGTGCTCTGTTCTGTATAGCTGTAGAAGCACGGTGATAGACATCTAACCACTCTTGATAATCACCTTCTGAAATCTCTGCCACAGCAAAACACAGAGTTCTTAAGCCTAAAGAGAAAGAAGACAGTCAAGTATGATTCAGTATTTGTTAGTCCCTTCCTTGATACACCTACAACATGGAACTACTGAAAGCTGAATTTATTCAGCAATTTATGTATGCTTATGCCAATTTTCAACTTAGTGCTCCATGTCTTGAAGACCTTTTTTAAATATATATAAAGTAATAATGATATAAATAGCAATGTATTCAACAGAGTAACTGTTTCAAGGAAGCTGAATGTAATACAGATGATGTACTTCTGGGGGGAAAAAAAAATAATCAAATTTTACACAAGATTTGATTTATCTTAAACTGTAAACAAAGCATGAAGCAATCCTAATTTACACTTGCTGAACAGGTACATACTTCAGATTTTTAGGAACATTAAAACTATAATACTGAATTATATTTCTGAACAAAAATTTTACAAACTTCAATGCTGTTATGCTGGAAAGTAACAAAGTTAAAATGTATCAGTGTAATGTTACAAGTACTCTCTTCTTCACCCCTCCTCAGTATCTTAGGAAATCCTGAGCTGAAGTTTGAAATTTACCATCTAGAAGCCAACTTCAAATCCATTCAGGTTTAATTTTCCCATCTCACAGAATCTATCAGCTTTCCAAATTCTTAAAATAAAATCTTTGTGTCCAGGCAACAGTTGGAGATTTTACTTAACAATCTTGGAGCTGGTTATACTTAACAGAGAGAACTTGAGACTGTAAGATTACAAGAAATATCCACTTTCTGGCAACACACATTTATATTCAATTTAAGTAGCCAGGTGTGAATGTCCTAACAGTTCATTGTCAAGTATTACGAGATTCTTAGATTTCTAGAGCATGAAATCAGCATAACTCTTTACATTCTGAGAAGAGCATTGCTCTAGCCAGATGATGTCTCATGAAGCCACAATTTGCAAGCAGGTAGATTTAGGAGGGGGCCAGGTAGGACCAGTGTAGTTAGTGCCTTTGGCCTCTCCTCTAGGAGCACCACAACCAGGGATGGCTAAATGCAATTCTTATTTGTTCACAGGTTTCTGTTGTCTACAGCCCAGCACCAGCAGCAGTTTTGAAATCATAAAGAGGTTGGGCATGAAATAATACATATGTGTCTTAGATGTAAGACAGCAGTTTAATAACTTCAGGACGAAAACCATGTGCAATCCTAATACCGTGACAAGTGAACAGCATTACAAAAACAGCTTCTCACCATCTACACCTAAAGAATTAACCTAAGGCTAACAAATCAACTGTGTGGGGTTTTTTTGTTATTTTTTGGTTTTTGTTTTTTTTTTTCCTCCATGTAGTAACAATATGTCAGTAAGGTCCAATGAAATAAATATGAGGTGAGGTGGAAGAAAGGAATTTATGACTAACAGTAATACTATTTCCACAAGTCTTTCAAATTATTTTATGCACATGAAACCAGGAATATCAGCCAACAAGTTTTTCAAGGCATTAGCTTTTTCTTTTTAAATCAGAGCCTAATTATTTCTTCTATTTTTAATGAAAAAAATGTGGAAAACAAAGTATCATTAAGTCTGCTTCTTAACAGACAGGAACAGCAGCTCAGGAAAATTATACACTTTCTCTATTTATCCAAGCAGGCATTAACACTCAAGCTTAATAAATGCTTAAATATAAATGCCAGCCACGCTAACCACTTCATTTTTGAACAACACACCAAGAGCATGCAGCAAATGCCAAGGACATACTGTACTGCCACATGAAAGGATACACATGAGAAACTCTGCAACGTCATCAGCTGCAATTTAAATCTGATGCAAAAATAAATACAAATTTCTTTAATCGATTCTGGAAAGATGTACTTCTTTTTTAAGATTGAATTTTATGCTTTTGAAAGGTTAGCAATTCCCTCTTCTGAACAGTAAATCTTTTCATCAGTTGAAAGAAGGGTACAGAAAGTACTTGAATAAACTTCTTAACATTAATACATATCTACAATGGTTTTAAAGACTGCTGGAATTTTTCACTTTTTATGTTGATTCATTCAGCCCAACCTGACTGCTAAGGAAAAAACGGTATCAGCTGTACAGTAGTACAGGTTTAGTGAGAACAATCATTAAAAATTAGATGGAAATTTTCGTTATCAGTTCACACAATTTAGCAGATACTGATCCATTTTTACTTTTTCTGTAACCATATATAGCCTTATGACCCGAACTATGTTCATATCTAAGTTACTTTTCCTTGATTGATCCTGGTTAGGCCTTTATAAAACCCCAAACTGGCCAGTCAGCTCATACAACTAAACTGCTGAGCTCAAAGGGTCTATCTGAGGCTTCGTGTTATATCTCCAGTCACATTTGCTTGTTCTTAGTTCTGCTTTCAACTTTATTATATAATTTATTGTAACTTTGATACACTAAGAATATTTAAAGATAACCAAATGTTTCCTGCAGAGATCTTGATATGGAACACTAACAAAAGAGACAGATCTTTGGCTTGTTTGTGCTGTCCCTGACAGAATCAAGAGACTAAACATGCTGACTATGACACTAATCAAAATGCTAAATTCCATTATAAACCAAAAGAGACAAAAAATTAGAGAAGTCATATGTACAACAAACAGAAAAAGGATCTTTCCTGACACAAGAAGATTTGGCCAGACATCCGTTATCAAAAGGTAAGGACTGTATTTTAGAAGGAAAATATTTTAATAGCTCTCCAGCGTAAGCTTATTTCTTAAGACACATTATTCCAGTAACAATGTATTAAAAAAATGAAGTGGTAAAAAGTTATAGTTGCAGTTCAGATTGCCATAACTATTATAATTCTGCTTCTAACTACTCTCTCCCAACTCACTGATAAATTAAAACACTATGATACCACACAGTACAACTCTATAACCCTTTACTAAGATACCAGAAAGGGGGCATGGCATGGAAGATCTAGGAACTGTGCTAGAAGAACTTAGATGAAAGCAGAAACCTTTCTACATTCTGCTTTCCTGCTCACGTCTATACTGTGGAATACGCTATTATTAAATAACTGCCTGGCTGTTTGTACCAATCATCTTAATTTCACAGTCTTTTAAATTTTATTTATTATTCCCACCTCATGAACCCTCATGGAGGGGTTCCCCACTCTCAGCAACTGCTTTATAAGAGTGATGGTTAAAATAGCAGAGATACCAAAACACACCATATGGAAAGCTAATGCTGACAATTCTCCTTCTTGTGAATGGTGACAAAAATAACATAGCATAAATCTACCTTAAAAGCAGTATGCTAGACACTTCCAAGATCTTCACTTCGGCTGTTTCTTCCTATGTGCCATCCCTACAGCATTCATTGTGTGTGGCACATGAAAGTGATCATGGGAAATGAGATTTTCACAGAAACAAACACCGGGCAATGTGTTTGCTTGCCAGAAAAATATATTATGTTTAAAAGACTCCACTGTGTTCTGTGTAGGTGATTTTTTGTTAAGCATGAACTTATTACTGAAACTTCTAAGGAAGAGAAAGATCTTTTTTGAGAGGCATTACTAAAACATAATTTTCAAACTTCATATGAACATTACAACAACAGCAAATGGCAAAACTGAAAAGTTGAGCAGCAACTGAATATCATATTTAGTTTTATAGTGAATAATATCACCCACCTTCTGTAGCAAATTGCTCTAGATGTTTTAAGGTGATTTCTTTGTATTTTGAACTTTCAGCAAGACGGTCATAAATTACAGTATCCTACAAAAAACCAAACTGAACTCAGAACAATTTACTAGAAAAATGAGAGGTTTTGTGTAGACAATACAGATAATGTAGGAAAATGGCAGAAAAATATGGAGCACTGTACTAATTTATTTCAGAACTAAAAATGAATAGAAGTAATTTTATCTCAGGGGAAAGAAAAAGGGACATTCCAAATCCTCAGAGTCTCTAAATGTACAAATTCTGCTGTGATGCAGTTTTTCTCTCCCACATTTTTTGCTGTTATTTGCCTCCATTTTGAAAAGTGCTGCATCTTCCTTTGGCTTGACACATGAATTCTTTTAATCTCCTAAAATGCTGTCTTCCTCTTTAATATTAAGCCCACAAGGTAAAACTAATGTTTCGTAACTGCCATTCTCAGGTTTTTGTAGCCAGCTTGATACACAGAATACTAACAGCAGCTTCTTCTCTCCACTTGAAGAGATACAGAATAGACATCTATATTCAACATTCATTTATTTTAAACCATTCAGAAACTGGATTCGCATCCCCCTCTCCCTCAAACTTGACTTTAGATACTGAACAAGAACTAATAAGGAACTCTGTCCTTCCTAGATGTGTTGCAATTAAGATCTCTTCCCACAGATCCTGTTTTCAGGAAAATTTACTTCTGGCATAACATCAACGGTAGGTTAATATTCACATCGAGTAACTTTTGCTTGATTACTGTTTCTACCTTGTAATTCATACTCAGTTACTCCAGCAAGTAACTAATAGATTAAACCATACATTCATCCATTTTCTTTCTGAAACAATTACCAGGAAGTATAAAGGTATTAGTCCAGTACAAAGAATAGGATGAACAGGTCTGTCATACCTTCATAGGTGGGGGGGGGG
>Ga0065711_1033699_pt1 | contig 24979 bp, 15 predicted proteins | sample Hoacrofraction12_FD_59098 | JGI IMG/M metagenome (GOLD analysis project Ga0065711, IMG submission 59098) | Hoatzin crop microbial communities from Cojedes, Venezuela - Epithelial fraction 12 v2 (version 2) | ecosystem: Host-associated > Birds > Digestive system > Esophagus > Crop | place...
GAAGCCGGCGGCAGGGGCGGGGAGGAGGTCGGGCGGCGAGGAACTAGGCCGGGGAGAGCCCGCGGCCCGGCCGGGCTGCGGGGCCGAGCGCGGCCGGGGAGGGCTCAGGCGGGAGCGGTGGGGCCGAGGAGCACCCGCCGCTTGTGGAACGTCTTCCTCGCGTTTTGACCGCCAGCCGCAGGGACCCTGCCATCTGTCCCCTGTTCCCCGTTACCAGCGCGGGCTCCCGGGTGTTGTCCCCCTCCGCGCCCGGCCGGTCGCTGAGCCCCCCGCTCGCTGCCTGCGGTCGCACCGCGTAACCCCTCCGAGGAGCATCGCTGGAGGGAAGCGGCGGCGATGGCTGCGGGACCAGCCGTAACCCCGTGCCGGCTACGCGAGGGCTGCGTCCGAGCGGTGGCGAATCGCTAGGACAGAGCCAGCCGCTGCCCGATGGCCGTCAGGCCCGAGGGGACCCGGTGACCGGGTCACGGCTCCTGGGAGTTTGTGGGGTTCGAGGGCAGAACGTGGTGTTAAAAACACCGCAAAGCCGCTTGTTACGTTTTTATCCCTCCCTAAAGAAAACTAAAACATATTATTGGGCAAAATCCCCCTCTTCTAGCAACCAGTGTTGAAAGTTTTCATAATACATCTTGGCACTTGTTAAATTGAACCCACCCAAATACAGATGCTCAGAATAGTATCGTAAAAAAAATTGCTTTATAGTATAGTTTTTCAAGTATACAGATGCGGGCTACCTCACGGAACACAAATTAACCCCTAGAAGCACGCGTAGCTTCTGCAAGTTAGGCTAAACCAAACTACAGAATTTCTTTTCTCCCAACCACAGGTACGTAATGTATGCCGTGGTGTATCCCGAGTGCTGAGGATAGACCTGAATCACCACCTGTCTCAATAAAAAGCAGTAAGCCTGGGATGAACTTGAGCCTTTGAGCTTCCCTCCTTGGTTTCTTTATCATCTGACACTTCCAGGTAACATCAGCCAATACCTCATGTTAAATAATACACCAAAATAAGTAGTCTTTGCTTAAAAACAAAGACTAGCTAGAGATTGCTTTCCTGCGATATCTGTCCTACAGAAAAAATCTTTAGAACAAAATAAGTCTTAAGATCAGCGAGCTTTTACTCAGGAGTACCTCACTATTTAATAACTTAACAAAAAGTAGTCGCATCCTAATAGTAGAGCATGCCCAAGGAAGAGGGTTCCCTCCCGTCTCATAAGAAAATTCCCTCTGTGGGGTGTTACCCAGCTCACTTCAGCAGATATCTTACGATTTCAGAAGTTTTTACTTCTTCTGAATTTCCAAGCCTTCTGGTTACGGTGATTACACGCTACCTGTTCCTACCAGGCATTACCAGTGTGAATACGAACAAGGTCCTGTATTGTTGCAGTTTGAGGCAGGGCTGGTTTTCATCAGGTTATTTGGTATTGAGTGGCAGCCCCAAGCTATCAGTAGCATTAACTGCAAACTATCAGTAGTATTAACAGTGCCAATTTAGAGATTCAGCACTCAAAAATACTCATCTAATTTGCATTCACAAGAAGAGCACGTGCAATTCTCACCAGATTAACTACTACCTAGATGCATAATTACTGTTGGTGTGGAAAAGTTACCATAGATATGTGACTTTTGAACCAGTTTTTGAAAGGGAGACCCGAGGTAAAGAAGCAAGATGCTAGTTCATGCCACGTTAGAGTCTCACAACTGAATGCAGGCCTTTGTACCTGTGACACCCACCCCACCTGCACAACAGTCAGTAGCACCACCGCAAGAAAGCCGAAGAACCATCCCCAGAAACTTCCAGGGAGACAAAAGCTCACCTGTGAGAGCAGCAGTGAGTATTCTTGGCACCACTAGGAGTCATTTGTGACTCAGCTATTTGATTAACTGTAAAGGAATATAAAAAAAACCCCAAACAAACCACAACAACAATCTCCTGTCCCCTAGCAATTATTAGGCTTACCTTCTTACTAAGTGAACGCGGCTGTATCCTCAGTCCTGTGCTCACAATGCAGGCTGGCACTCCAGCAAAACAACGTCTTCCTCAAGTTGGGGAAGCCAAAGTAGAAGACTCTGAAGAGAGCACGCTGCTCCAGATGCAGAGAGGATATATATGTGCTTGGAAGAGGAAGCTCTTGCTTGCTTTCTTCCACAGGCATAACCTTTTTTTTTTATTTAAAGTTTACTCTTCCCTGTTTTGGCTTGTCAGTCTTGAACTGACCAGACAATTTCCAAATCTGCATATAAACATCTCTCTTTCCTCAGAGACCTGCTTTCACAACCTCCATACTTCCCAGGTTCCAGAAGGAGGCTGTGCTAATTAGGCTGCAGCTGATGGTGATAACAACATTGAGCAGTCTTTTCAATTAGAGAATTGATGACACAGGTTCTCAGTAGTTTACAGGAGTTAGCAGTCACTTGTTGGTCTGAAAAATTTGGGAATCCCTTTGCTACACTCTTTAGAGCTTTTAATTACCCAAATGAGCTAAGAACGTTGCTGATAGTGACACTTTGAAAGGGTGTCTTTCTCCCAGCTCTGTATACCCACGTTGTCAGCAGCCAAGAGGTATGGAAACTGAACGGCCCTGCTAGTCTCTTGGACTGTGTCTTTGCTCAGCAAACTCTTTCCTTACCTGGTGTAAAGTGCTTAACGTAAAGGTTCAGCGAGTTACAAACCAGAGCTGGTGGCTTGTACCTGTGCTCGCAACGCAGCTTGCTGGTGTGTGCCGAAGGCACCGGCTGTCCAGCCTTCTTGTAAGGTTTTACCTCCTGCGAGACACCTTGGGCAAGAGAGAGCAACAGCTTTATCAAAGGCTTAAAATTATTCTGGCATTCGCTGGGATTTACTTATCTACCCGTGTCGTAGGCTCCCCTGGGTCTCTTTTTCTCTTGGTGCGCTTAGGGGTTGCTGCAAACCTTCACAATTCCTTTGTTCCTCTTCTTTTCGAGAGGTGGGGGAGAATTTGCCTTATATCCCCACCACAGTCCTTCCTAGCACTTGTCTCCTTAAATTCGGACAGCTGAGACAGGAAGTTTCCTGCAGAAGCTGGGTTCTTTGTTTCACCCTCCAGAGAAACCTTTTGTTTGTTTGTTTGAAGCTTCAAACCAACTTTTTAGAGCTGGCCTGGCAAAGATACCCAAAAGGTAGCTGAGAGTTACAGAAGGCCATGTTCAGGCAGTTGAGGAAATGAGATACCTGTCACAATCGTTAGGCACTACCTGCTTTTGGGACCGTGGCCCTGGATTTTTCTGGGTTTCAGTTTTTGCATGTGTGAAGTGTAGGGACAGTACCAATCTGCTGCATATTGTGTGGATAAAAACTATTCATTAACAGCACTTTGAGATCTTCAGGTGACAAAATGGCTTTACATCATCTTAATGTAACTGTAATGGATTGACAGATTAAATCGTTGTGATCTTTAGGCCTGATCCTGTGAGAACCACAGCATCTTTGGTTTCAAACTGTGGCCCTTTATTCATAAGGGTCACGAGAGTATACGCTTGCGTCCCACTCCTTACACAGGTGCCTATTTAGGGGAACAGCTAAATGCTTGATAATGACACTTCTTTTTCCTCCTTTATGCTGCAGGTCCAGAAATACAAGGGTACTTGATTTTGTTTTAATTGCTAAGCCACAAAGACCGCAAACATGTCTCTGGAAGACATCCACATGAACACCGAGGATTTGCTTGAAAAAAAACAATTAGATGCTGGAGGATTTGGAACAATTTCTTTATGCTTCCACAAGACACATGGATATGTAGTATTAAAAAAAGTGTATACAGGACCTCAGCGCACTGAGTAAGTTACAGGTCTTCGTTCTGATTTTTGTCTTTCAGTTAGTCTAAGGAATTCTCTAAACTCAATGGGGATAAATCTAAATAAAGTGTAATAATTTCATATCTTTGGATTCTGGAGATACTGTATGTGGGGAAAGTAAGATAATACTAGCAGCTGTCCTGCAAATTTTCCTTTTTTCCCTCATGAGCCAAGTTTTTTAGTTTTAACTCGTTGTTCCAGTGAGTTCCTGTTTCCGGTGGCAAAGTGAGCGCTGCTGTGAATTGTTAAGAAAAGGCTCTGTGTGCTTAAGGAAATGCAGGAACTCAGTGGGCACATTATATTTTCAAGCTTGCAGATCAATTTTCAATACAGTTGTCCAACCACAGAGGTCCACTAGGAACTAAATACACCTGAGCTACCACAACAGGACTCCAACCCCACGTGCATGATACCAAGAATGTAACCCTCTCTCCCTTGAGAAAAAGCAGAGGGAACCAAGCCCTGTTCAGTTCAAGGACTGGATTAGCTGTGGATTTCAGCAGATTCAGGTCACATTGCAGCTCTGCTCCCTCAGAGCCATAGCTATCCTGAAACTCTCCCACGAGTCATCCACTAGAGAGAGACAAAACCCCATGTTCTTCTAGTTTGGGTTATAATGAATAAATTAACTGAGTTTTTATTTTGCCAGTGGAAGGTAAATTAAGAGATTCTGGTAGTTTGCAAACTGCACGGACAGTTTGGGATGAACACAGTTTAAATGGATGAGCCTGCCTGGTTTATTTTTGGGTTTGCGTTTTTACTTTCTCACTACACGGGCTTGTAAGTTTGTTATTCCTTAAAGTCCTAAACCAAAAGTCTTAAGCAGATTTACAGCTGAGCCTAGTGCAAACAAAACAGCCACTCCCTTCTCTGGTACTAGAGGAACACAGGGGGAGAAAGCAGTTTCCTTCTAAGTCACAGGGTAGAAAAGCATTAGCAAGCAACTTAGTCTCAAGATTATCTTACATCCTTTTGCCCAGTGACTAGAACAGGAGCAACAGTAAAAAGAAGACTATTTAATATCATGGGTACTATCCTTCTTTAACACCCTTGGTGAGCTCCTAGCTGTGTACCTGTGACTATTGATGGGTTGTACTGAGGCCCAGGTAAAGAGTTAGGCTTTGAATTCATCCTCAACCAGTAATGATTAGTAAATGTTACCACCACCCAGTATGTGGGTGGATCCCCTGTAGTAGATCCATTCTGAACGTGGACATGAATACCAGCCCACTGGGAAAGAGACCTATATAGTTTCCTGTACAAGAGGTGGTGGAGTATGTCTTGGTCCTCCTTGTCTGAAGGCTCTTTCAGCCTTGCCCTGGTCCTGCCCCAGTTCAGGGATTGGGACGTACTCAGCCAGCAGTGCCCATACAAAAAGAATGCTTCTGCACTTTCGGAAAGGCAGGCCTTAAAATCAGGCTGAGCAGACAGTCTCTGTGCAAGGCATTTAAGACTTAGAGAAGATAACCTGGCATGAACAAAGCTGTATCAGTTCAAAACCAGCTGAAGGTACGGTTCATCTTATAGTGGCTCTAGGGATGTTGACATTTTTGGCCATCATTTTCGTTATGAATCATCAGCATTTTCATCCCTCTGTTCTTTCTAGCCTGGCACCTGAGTTCAGTGTAATTTCTGTTTTACAGATACAACGCTTCCCTCCTCGAAGAAGGCAGGATTATGCGCAGACTGCAGCATGACCGCGTGGTAAAACTACTAGGTATAATTTTGGAAGACGGAAACTACTCACTTGTGATGGAGTATGTGGACCGGGGGAACATGATGAAAGTGCTACAGAAAGTGAGCAGTGAATTGCTTCACCCCTTGCCACTCCATAGGGTCGATAAGCTGCTTGAAAGGGGCACGATGTTACTGCTGTCTCCGAAGAATGAAGCCTTTAGTTTCTCGTTCTCCCTTCTGTATTAAGGAGTCAGTGGCAGCCCCGACTTCTCTGGAGACAGCAGGGGACAGCTGTGGCTTTCCTGCTCATCACAGAGGCGCAGACCACAGTTATAGGTCCAGAGTTATAGGAGTGTTTGTAGAGATACGTGGAGAATTTGCAAAAGAACAACGCTTTTGTAAATATGGAGTCACTCTAGAATTACTTCAATGCCAAAATTTAGATGCAAGAAGGACCTTGGTTCTTTTTTACCCTGGCTTGAGCGGAGGTACTCTTGTGACTGAGAGAGAGACTTTTTTAAAGACTGCTTTTTAATTTGATGGTTGTAGTAGCATTTTTTTAATAGATGGTACTTCTGTTCTTTATTTTAGCTCTCACTGCCCTTGTCAGTGAAAGGGCGTTTTGTGCTGGAGATCACAGAAGGAATGCTTTATCTGCATGAGCAAGGCTTCGTACACAAAGACCTAAAACCAGAAAACATCCTTGTGGACACAGACTTCCACATTAAGGTACTTGTTAGAATGTGAACGGAGAAAGCTGATGGTTGGGGTTGAAGAACCCAGTTCAGCTGCATTGGTTAGTATTCCCGATGGGCAGATCACCTCCTTTGTACTCTACCGAGCTATGGCTAAGAGAGTGTTAGCAGTGGGTCACTGAAGTGGTATAGTGGCCTATATAACCTGTGAGCCTGAGATTTGTATAATCTTCCCCCCATCCGTGGAAAAAAATATCACTAAGGGTATTAAAAAAATGAATAATATTGTTGAGAATGAATCAACTACAAATAACAAAACAGCTAGAAAGAAAAAACAAACCTTAACGTGCAGAGATTGAAGCAAAATTAAATGTCTTATGGATCATGTCTGTCTTTCATTGCTGTGATTTATCCTCCTGCCTTTACCTCCCCCTTTTTTTTCTCCTTTCCTTGTTTTGTCTATTATCTTTTCCTCTTTTGTCTCCCTCTTTTTTTCCCTTAGTCATCATTTTTAAATGACAGCCAGCAGCTACAAAAAAAAATCATCAGGAAACTGCTTCAAAGAATGATTTATAAGCCTGTTCCAAAGCCCTTCTATTAACTTTAGTGGGCTTTTGGATCAAGATACATAGGTACAGATCCTACTGCTGAATAAACCTGAGTAGAATTTGCAGCAGTCCTCATCGTATGTCCTGTCTGTGGTCAAGGTGAGTTCCTGAAATAATCACCCCATTACAGTATGAAACTACAGAATAAATTCCTATGAAGAGAGCTGTTATTTGGTATTTCTCACGCATGTATTAGTGAGAAGTGGTTTGACAAGGTTAATATAGTAGCAAGTCCTAGAGCAGTATGAGCAGCTTGCAGATAAGAGTTATAAACCATATTTTAGCCAAAAGTAGAAAAACTCATCACGATCTGCCTTAAATGTAAATTGGATTGGGAGGGGGGGTTCAATTTGCTTGTATGGACAGGACCAAACTAGGCCATCATCACACTGCATAACAAACTGAACTGGAACCCAGGATCAAATATCGAATCAGATCAGACTTCCTTAAGCAGCTTGATCAAAAGTATCATTTAAGGCAGCAGTATTATTTATCTGCTTGAATGTGTCTCACATTGCCAATATTTCTAAAGGGAAGTAGTCGTTCTAGCAAACAGCAAACGTAGGAAGATTTATGCTGTATCTTCCTCTAGCACATTAGACCTCCTTTCTGGAGGAGGATTTGGAGACATGAACTTGGACTCCTGCTTCCTCAGCAGGACGTCATGTACATTTTCCCCTTCCTCCAAACGCATCGCCTCAAAATTTATTCCAAACTTTCAGAAAGTGAAGAGGAACAATAAGCTGGTTAGAGGCAACAAGAGAGAAAAGCAAAGCAAACTAGAAGTGAGGCAAGGTGTCACCTCAGTTTCATCCGGAGTGACTGGGTTGTGCAGCTCAGTATGACAGCTGCCTGTGGCCGAGAGAGGCAGTCCTGTTTGCTGCCACTGGTTCCTCTCCTGCTGACCTCCTGTCCCCTGGTGTTAGCACTGGTGCTAACCTGACCACCCTGCCCTCTTGTAGGAAGCCAAACCAGCAGATCGCAGTTTGCCTTGTTGGCGGCGCTGCCCTTCTGTTGGGGAACACTTGGTCTGGCAAAAGCCATTCGAGGTCTTCCCAGAGCCAGTGCTGGGACAGCAGGAGCAGAGGGAGCACATAACAGAAGGCTGCAGGGAAAGGACGGGGGGAATTTCTTTCTTCACCATCCGCCATTAGCTTGGTTGTAAAACTGCACCCTAAGGCTTCGGTAATGTCACCTTGTCAAGCGCACAGCACCCAGCTATCCCTGCTTTAACTTATTCCATGCTGTCCTTTTCCATGTCTCTCTGCCATACACATCACATCATTTTAGATCCTGTTCTTCCACCTTTCTGTAGGAGGACCTAAGGAAGTCGAGTTAAATGGAATCTAAATGGAAAGGGCAGTGAGGGAGGAGGGGTACCCGCCCGTCTCCTCAATTACTTCTGGATTTGAATCTTAGCTTCTGCTCATATGGATCTTCTGTTCTGCCACAAGCACTGCAAGCAGATCTTGAAAGTGACTGTCAATATGAGCAAAAACAAACTTATTTTTTCCTTACGTTGTGCGATTGTTCCAAGTGGGGTTAAGTTGTTAATGAAGGCTTAGTCTAATGGTTCCCAGTTGGCAGTGATACTTTATTTAGTCGAAAAAAGACCCCACAAAATAGCAAAGAGTTTGTTTTCTTTTCTTGTAGTTGCATTTTTTGCAGTGCTTCATTTTTAGATAAGTATTACCAGCTATTTGTTATAAAATTGAGCACTGCATGAAATACTTGTTTCTCTGCTCTTCACCACAGCACTAGCTCTGACGCGTCTCGGTTTTCAGATTGCAGATCTCGGCGTTGCCTCCTTTAAGAACTGGAGTCGGCTGACCCAAGAAGAGACTGTCCGACAGAAGCAAATCAACAGCGCTTGCCAGAACAACGCTGGGACGCTTTTCTACATGGCCCCCGAGCATTTACGCTGTCTTAACGTTAAACCTGTGGAGAAATCCGATGTTTACAGCTTCGGCATCGTGATCTGGGCAATTTTTGCTAACAAAGAGCCCTACGAACGTAAGTTACTTCCAAAAGGACGCTATCACAAAATTAAGTACAAATGTTAAGTATTACAGAATCACAGAATGGTCGGGGTTGGAAGGGACCTCTGTGGGTCACCCAGTCCAACCCTCCTGCCGAAGCAGGGTCACCTACAGCAGGCTGCAGAGGACCTTGTCCAGGTGGGTCTTGAATATCTCCAGAGAAGGAGACTCCACAGGCTCCCTGGGCAGCCTGGGCCAGTGCTCCGTCACCCTCAGAGGGAAGAAGTTCTTCCTCATGTTCAGACGGAACTTCCTGTGCTTAGTATTTAAAGTTACAGAATTAAAATTAGTAGATTAAATCGCCTGTGCACAAGAATAGTGCCTGTTCGGCACCTCAGGGCCAGTAAGAGGCATTGGTTGCATCATTCCTAACTTCTAGGCATGGGCGAGAACATCTGAGCTGAAACGCGGGCGTGAGCCCGATCTGTTCACATCCACGTGGTGGGAGCACAGACCTGCACTCAGTGGCAGGAGTTAGACAAACCTTGGGCAGGCCAGGCTGGAAACTTTGATGTACACAGTTTCCTGAGCTGGGCTAGTTACATGTGGTTTTGCTTTATAACGGGAATGGGCACCCAGCCGGGTACTTCGCAGCTGTGCGGTGCTAATTTCTCAACGTGCAGCAACGTGCTCGTGTAGAGCAATAGGAGCAGGCTGCGGAACGCCAGAGTAACACGTCTGTCATTCTGAATAGATTTCTTGCTAACTATGTGGCTAAACATTGCCTCTGTGGCCATCTTTGTGTTCATACCCAGTGCAGAGTATAATAGATTCAGGTTCTAGGGAGCTAGATCTGTCACCCTTACCCATACTGGGCATGTTTTACATATAAAAGTCAATCCATTAATCTTAAAATGTATTTCTAATCTGTGGAAGTTAGGGCAGTGGGTTCAGATTCACTGATGTGAGAGATTCGTAGCTGTAAATCAGATACCTGTCTTTGAAGTCTTCTTTTACATATCCACAAACACACAGGGAGCTGCTTCACTATTTGTTTTACCTACAGAAAGGTAGCAAAACCCGTGATCAGGATCCAACAGGAAATTTTATTTTTCAGATGGTATAAATGAAGCCCAGATTTGCTTTGGCATCATGAATGGCAGCAGACCAGACATAAAGGAGATCACGGATAAATGTCCAGTGGAAATTATTGACTTAATGAAGCAGTGCTGGGAGCAAGAGACGGAGAAACGGCCAACCTTTGCAGGTAAGGCATTGCCTTGGGATTCTTTTTGTCACGTGTCCATCAATAGTTGTAATGCAGCAAAACAAGGTTGGGTGTTTTCCTCTTAAAATACAAATTTTTGCTTTGGAAACAGAAATACCAATTCACATGCCCAGTAAAGCATGCTCCGTGACTAGAAATGGTATCTGGTCCCACATTTACAGATTTGAGAAATACCAGTGAGTTGATGGAGCTAAGACAGTTTATACCTGCGGATGATTTGTCTTCAGCATGGTGTAATCTTCCTGCTGACACTCACAGAAAAGCTAGCATCGAGGTACACAGCATATCTTGGGTATGGCTGAGGAAATACCCTATGGAAACTAGCTTCAAAAGCTGTCCCAGCTTAGCCTTCCATGAGCAGTGCAACAGCCTCTGGCTAGCTAATCATCTTTCTGCATGGCCAGATTGCAGAGCACTTGCAGGCAGTAGAAGTCTTGACTGAATGATCTGGGAAGGAGACTAAGAGCATTCAGCAAAGAAGTCAAAATTCTTTATCTCCTCTTGTCTCTTCTTCCTGCCTCAGTACGTAGTGCCAAAAAAAACCCAAAACAACCAACAAGCAAGAAAAACAACAAGCAAAAAAGAAAACCCAACCCACAAAAAAAAATCCCCTACACGTAACAGGAAATGGAAGTTTGGATTTAGACAGGGGCACCAAGAGCTTTGTGCACAACAGGCATGTACCTAAATACTGAGAGGAAACGTGCATACCAGGAGGAACCCATCTACTGTTTCCAGATTTAACCTGCATAATCTACTGCTAATGGGGTGACTTGATGCCTGCACTGGGTCTTAGTTTCAAACTTCCCCATATGCAAAATACTGATATTTACCGTGTTAGTAGATTGTCCCAGTAATTCTACCTTTAGCAGAGACAGGGCAGTTGTTTATCACATAGCTGAATGCAATTCAGTTTATCTCATTTTTTAAAATGTGACAAGCAATCTTTTGTCAAGTCAAGGAAAGGTGCTGTCAGCCACAGATCATGGACAGAGAGCTTTCACTCTAAAAAGCAATAAAACCCAAAAATGCCTAGAAATCATCCTGTTCTTGTTACTGTATTAACGCTGAATGAGTGATGTGAACAGATTCCAAATGTATGTATAATTTTCCTGTTTCTGACTTCCTACAGGTCTTTATTCAATCCTTATCCATCAAAACTGTTAACAGTATAAATCACTTTCCGTTGGAAACCACTTTCACTTAGTTCTTCTCTTTTTGCAGAAATTAGTCAAAGATACAAGCCATTTTACTATACAAATCTAGGAGCAAATATTGAAGATGATCTGAAGGAGTTAAAAGTGAGTAACTTTCTAAGCATTTCAAGGTGTCAGTTCCCCACATCCCCTCTCCCCAACCCCAGTTACGGCCAGATTCTGCCACTTTGAGCCCGATCACGCTTGAGCGACGTGATTTCCTTCTGTGATAAAATGGCTGGATTTGTGAGTGAGGGGAGAGCAGTGCATGGCCTTTACCTCAACTTTAGGAATATTTTCAGCACCGTCCCCTAAAATATTCTTACATCCAAGTTGGCACGTTACGGTCTCGATGGGCAGATGAAAGCAGGTCGGATGATGAGTCTCAGAGGCATGATGGGTCCTGCCTCACCTGGAGGCCAGTAACTGTGGTAGTGCAGGGGTCTGCTGCACTGGGACCTTTCCTCATCTGCTCCTCTATCAGTGCCCTGAGAGAAGTGATAGAGCATACTCTCATTAGGTGTGCAGGTGACACCACACCAGGACAACCAGTCAGTCCAGTCACAAGGGCAAGGCTGCCAGCTGCAGGCTAGAGGAATGGGGTGACAGAAACCTTGGGAAATTCGGAAAGGACAAATGCAACGTGCTGCACCTGGAACAGCCCCTGGCTTCAGTGCTGGCTGGGGGCTGCCTGGCCGGGGAGCAGCGCCGCCGAGAAGGACCTCAGGGTGGTGGTGAGCAGCGACCTGGGCACCAGCCACAGCCTCCCTGGCAGCCAGGAAGGCCAGCAGCGTCCCAGGCTGGGCCAGCAGCGTCCCAGGCAGCAGATCGAGCAGACCTGCTCAGCGCTCACTAGTCCTGCCAGGTGAGACAGGGCTGAGGGACCAGGGCTATTTCAGCCTAGACATGCAGTGGCTTTTGGGGGGACATAAATAGCAGCCTGCCCCTACCTATGAGGAGTTTATCGAGATAAAGCCAAGCTCTTCACAGCAGCGCATAGTAGGAGGGCAAGAGACAGAGGATGTAAACTGAAACAAACTGGTTGGAAGAGAAAAAAACCTACTTTTCCCCATGAGGACAGCCGAGCAGTGGAGCAGGCTGCCTAAGGAGGTTGTCCAGTCACCATCACTGGAGGTTTTCAACACTCAACTGCACAAAGCTCTGAGCTACCAAATCCGATCCCATAAGTGACCCTGTTTTGAGCAGGAGGTGGGCTTGAGGTCCCCCAAAGTCTATTTCCACAAGAGTGACACTCTGATTCTATGATAATACTTTGCAAAAGCTCCTCATATATGCATTGCCTCACTCATGAAATCATAGAGATTCAACAGCAGCAGAATCTGATTTAGAGTAAGTTTAAAAAAAACCTCTGTAAATTTGTGGTAATTTTTGCCCTGCATTCAGGCAGTGTCTAATAAGTCCCAGCCTGCTTGAGACCAGGAAGCTATACCTCAGTAATAACAACAGGGAAAATTTGACATCAGATGTTTTTCCTGAGTGTCCAAGTCAGTTTCTCGTAGTTTTCTGGCTGTAGGTTTATAAACTATGATAAAAAAATATGTTTTCCTGATTGCAAATAAGAGAATGAGAACTTATTGAACAATTGAGCTGATTATGGAATCTTTTTGTCACAGATTTTATCAGTTTACTCACTTCACTAGTACTGACAGCTATTGGTGAGAACTCTTGGCATGAGGGGTTTAATCTTTGCAGTGAAGTGAGGTTCAGAAAAGTACATACCCAGTTGTTTTCATTAAGAAAAACAAATTCCTTTGTGAAACCATTCATTTGCAGTTTCCTTTAAAGCGCTTCCTTCTGTCGCCAAGTCTAAAATTGTGGAAATGAAAGTTTCTGGCTTAGGGAACACGTGATGTTTATGAAGCACCAGTGACTGTTCAAAAAAGCAAGAGAGTTTTGCAAAATGAAACGGGTTTCCTAGATCGGTTTGACCAAGCTAACTCACAGTGTGAAGTATATGCAGCTAATTGATGATAGCGGCCCCAAATCAGGATCATGGCCAATCATACTATCCACGTTAGCTCCCTGCAAATCTGCCTCTCGAATCATGGGGACCAAAGGCCTGTTTAGAAAACGGGCCACGAGTCTCTTACTTCCTCAGGAAGGAAAGCATCCATTTGGACTGGGTACAGACTACGAATGCAGCATCCAAGGCAAGTCGGTGTGGTGAACTGCTAGTACAGCTTCAGTAGCAACAGGAGGTAGAGGGTTTGGGCACAGCCTTCCTTCCTCCCCACCCTCGCCCAGCTCCCAGCAGCTGTGGAAGCAGAGTCCCCAGCCTCCTAACTAAAAGGACCGCAGAATGGTTGAGGCTGGAAGGGATCTCTGGATATCATCTGGTCCAGCCCGCCTGCTCAAGCAGTTCGGTTACTCAAGTGAAAACTAAGGACCTAAGGCTGTAATGCACTTTAGAGTGTCATCTTTTGCTTTTAGAAGGAAGGAAATTTTGGGGGAAGAGACAGCAGTTGTTGATCTTTAATCTGTGAAAGTACTTCTTGGGTTTAATTAAAAAAACCCAACAAACCTACTTTTAGAAATTATGAGTATGAAGCACTGGGGGAAATTGAGAAAATTTTTCCAGCTAAAAAAATTTCTGACTTCCAGTGAAGTCTGAATAGTGGATGGGAACATGAAAAGCACAGAACAGGAGTGGATTTTGCCTTCACTCTAGTGAAGTGAGAACGAGGGTTTACGGAAGGGAAATTGCACTGCATCTTTCTGAAGATTTGCTCTGAGCTCCTTGTTCCTAATACTCTTCATAAAAGTCAATGTGACCATACCTGAGTGTAAATCATCTCCCTCACCTCTTCCCAGCTGATGAACGTACTTACTAAATACAGATCCACAAACCAGGATGCAACGTTTGCTGCCTTTCCCTCAGCAGCACCCTCTCACTGAGATTGCCTGCAGAAAGTCTAGCTGTTAAATGCAAGACAGACAATCCAAACGCACTCTGTCTGGATTAAGCTCATCCTCGTGGAGGCAAGGGTGTTGTATTATATACTGCAGTTGCATTGCAGGCCTTCCTCCCTTCACTGAAGAAAAGGTTTTGCCTATCTGTAGCAAAGCAACGGGTATTTTCTGTCGGGCTGTGCTCTCAGTAAGAGTATGGGATCTCTTCCCACAGATTCCTGGAGTCTGTTCCTCTAGGTCACTTCACTGTGAAGCTGTGCTGCTTCCTATTCTTCAGGTACTCCCTTTGGTTAAGCTTTTTGCCTATAACTTGATCCTTTGCTCTTTCTGACGTGCAGAAAGAATGGCCTGAGTCAAGTGAACTGCTGGATAGGATGCAATCCCTTCAAATGGATGCTGTAGCAGAAGATCCCAGTAATGGTCAAGGAGGTAAGTCACTTACTAGCACATCAGTATTCTGTATATTATGCCAAAGATAAGTTGTGTACACATACAAAGTCAGTAATCTTACTATTAAAGGGTTATGAAGAGAGCCAATTATTCAGCACTTCAGAAAGAACTGTAGTCACTGAAAAGACTAAGTTTGCTCCCAGGCTCCCAAAAGTCGTACTTACTGTTCTGAATTTTCCACAATCTACAGTATAAACCCATTTCACTTTACACTCTTCTGCTTTCCTCTCCATGCTGAAAATTTTGTTTAACATTAGACTTTTCAATGGTCACTTTGATAATTACTTTTCATATTTGATGTTTCTTCCCATCCCTTTAGTCATACCAACTGCTTGGTCTGTAGGCTTGAATTTCAAGGAGACTTTCCTTTTTCCCCACTCCGGCCTTTCCTGTGAACGCTCTGAATACGAGCAGGACACATAATTATGACATATTCCTTTGTTTATGATCTTGCTCTCTGTGGAATCTGAGGAGCACTAATAGATTATTTTTCTCTCCTTTCTCTCATTATTTTCTATCAAATCTTGGATGAGTTGCACGTTCCGTGGTTTTGTAGAGCCGTCTCGACAATACATGATGATAGAGTTAGAGTTTTGTATTAATGTATCTGGAATTCTTTTACCCGAGTTTCTTAATGGCAAAGGATATAGGATCGTATTTGCAGCACTGATTCACAAGCAACATCAAATTCAGTAGAAATAAAATCCTGCTAAGTCAGCTCACACCATTTGAAAGACATTATTAAATGAATAATATTAAACTGTAACACGCAACCAATAAATCTTCCCCAAAGCTAGCTTTGCCGTAACTGCTCTTCAGTAGAACTGATGGACGTAGCAGAGCAGCCCCACTGCTGTATTTTTACATGAGTATAGTTACATTTCCCTAGCAGAAATAATCGCAGAAGGCTGCAGCAGATTACAGGTGCTCTGGTGTTTTAAGTACGAAAGGCTTTATTGGGAATCTCACTGCAGAAGGATACTAACTTGACAGCCTGTCAAAGTCATTTTTTTTCCCTCCAGTCAATAGGTGTTACTCAGACAGTGGTAGTAAGAGATGTCCCACAGGATCTGTTCCCACGTCTCAAGCTTGCCCTGGAGAACGGATGCCATATAGTTTATGCTAATAATGAATTGCGAATAGCTGTCACTTGATGCCGTTGTTTCTGTATTAGCTTATTCCTCCCACTCCTCCTCTAGCAGTGGTGACAAAAGCAGTAGAGCGAGTCAGACTGAAGGCGTACTGATATACAGCCGTCAAAAGGAACTAGTTTTGGTCCTGCCTAATATGGACTGAATTCATGTAATTTGGGGGGAAAAAAAGAAAAAACCCCACCCAGTTCACTGGCATTATCTGAGCTAACGCACACTTTATTCCGACTGTACAGTAGTCTGTAAGAGTCCCTTGCTTTAGGCAGTGTACAGTGTTTTCCAGACAAGTATGAAGCTTTCAGAACTTTCAGAAAGCATCTGTAGTCCTGCCCTTAAAAACACAAGAACAAGTAGTAATAAGCAGATTTTTACATTCTTCTTAGTCTTGGAACGCTGGCGCATGATCCAGATCATAACTCGGCCCAATTGAAGACTGAAGCAGAGCTTCCCGTGATAGAGAGAAGTAGTTTGAAGGATGTAAATGGCACAGACTATTTTATCTGGTAGGCGTTACCTGTAAAAATGTGTTCTTTGGGACTATGAAGAATGAACTAGACAAAAAGGATTCATCACAAAACACCCAGACGGGATATTTTACCTAATTATTTGCAAACATGACTTCAATGACAAATTATTTGTGCTGTATGAAGTAACACCTGTCACAGTGGTGTTATTTTTCATCCTTTTACACTCCCAATTTTGCACTGATTAAACTCCAGTTAGTGCCAGTGGAGACACCCTAGTCCATCAGACCCTGCAAAAGCCTCCAGGAACTGTTTGTTTCAGCAGTTGAGAACTTGATGTCAGTATAAGCAGAGTATGCAGTGAATTCTGACACCAATTGAGTGAGTTTTTGACACTGATACCTTAAACAAGCCTGTACTTCCTAGATAAAAATCTGTAATACGTCTCAGTAAAGGCATTCTATAAAATAACACACAGCTTATGCTGGAAGTAACGTTGTATTTTCACCCTTTGTATATTGCTATAATATTAAAGGTAGATTAGTAGATTCTAGTGTCATCACAACAAGTAGCATACTTGCATTTGGATGCATTTCAAATATTTCATTTTCCTCCCTTTCAGATCAGCCTAATTCTCTACACAGCTCTCAAGGTCCCATCACCAGTCAGGCTGACGAAGCCCTGTTTGCTGCCTCGCCTCAGAACCAGCCTGTTGAGAGCTGCGAGACCTCATTTACTGCTGCTGATATTCTAGAAAGAAAACTTCAGCATGAATACAACTACCATGTGTTTGGGAGCCGGATGGATAAAGCAGTTCCACCTGTAGTGTACACCCCTGAAATGAGAGAGGAAGAAAGGAGACGAAGAGTTTCCTACGATCCATTTGAAAAGCCATCTCCTGCTCCTCAACGGAGTGAACTGTATCCAAGAGCTGAAAAAACAGGATCAAACACTAATCCATATTTTTGGCCACAGGCAGCTGCAACAACGCCGAAACGGGGAAACATTGATAGTTTTTACGGGCCAAACCCTAGCAGTCTTCCAGCGGGCAGCACAGAGGGTCTCTATGGATTGGGTTCAGCCGGTACCTTTAGCCTAAGTAAACCTCCTGTGCCTGAATCTGGCGCACACCTGCAGTCGCATACCAACGCAAACTGGTATCCAAAGAACGGAGACACAGATACAGGTGAGATTCCTCCTCTCCCAACACCTATGTTTCTGAAAACCCACTTCTCTCAAAATGGTCAAGTGTGTTTCGTAGTTTATGTAACAACCGCCTGCTTACCCATCACAGTTGATCTGTGATAGAGCAAAAGTGAATTTATTTCACAAAGTTCTCTTTGTTTACTTGAAGTTACTTGAGGGGGTGAAAACACTCTAGCTTCGACTTCATTATGCTGCTTTCACAGATTTCAGGCTGTTAATTTCAAGGGAACTATTTCTAAAGCACCAGTGTAATAGAGGAGCATCAGACCCAATGCTTAACTCTTCAGCTACCAGCCAAGCAACAGCAGACACTGCTACAGCAGCTACCAAAACCAAGAGGTGCTACCAATCATTCTAGGAAAGCAAAGGAGAACTTCTGCCTCTCAAAAATGTAACGTTCATACCATAGGTTGTGCTTGTGCAGAAATGGCATTTGTAGCATTTTAGAAAATAGGTGGGTATTTTTGGCTCGATTTGCAGCAAGGGAAGAGACTCCCGAGCTCAGGGGGCCAACAAGGAGGGAAGGCTCCTAACCACCTTCTACAGAGAGCTCTGCCTGGTGCTAACGGGGAGCTTCTGTCGGCATTTGCTAGTGAGCTGTGGAGTAGAAGGGTATGGAGACAAGGAGGAGAACACTGAGCACTGGCAAAAAGTGTAAATAAATGATACCTAGAGGCCTGCAAGATGTAACTTTAGGAACTAGAGATAGCATGAGATATGTTAGCCTGGCCCTGCTAAATACTGGATATTTTTAGTGTGGCGTTCTTTTCCAGATCGCCTCACAAGGAAATCAAGGATGCCTAGCTGTTTACAGGCAGAATGCCACAAAGGTGTTATTCTGTTAAATTATTTATGCAGAGGCTGTGATTAGTTGTTCATATGAGTTTATTTCCTGAAGTCAGTCTGAGAGCTGTCATGTCAGAAGGCAGGGATTAGACCTGTTAACATCACTAATGAAGTAAAATCTTTGGTTTGAAAGAAGAAAAGAAGACAGTTGTTATAGGGAGGCTGCGTGCAGTAGTGTGGCGGATAGCAGACCGAGGTGCAGAAGAGCTGCAGAAGATCACTGCCCTGGGCAGGAGGTTACATCCCTGCCAGGCATTACTGCCACCAGCAGAAGACACAGTGGTGTCCCGTGCCTCTGCTAGAGCCGGTCCCAAGCAGCCTGCTAGGAGAAACCGTGGTCAGTCTCAGCACACCTGGGAGCTTGGCATTTTCCAGTCCGAGTGCCTGCTAGGAGGCGGCTCAGTCCCTAACGCGGCGCGCTGGGATCCCGCACTGCTGTCTGCTGGCCAGGTATTCGTACGCCCACGTGGACACCCACTGCCCTCGGTGGGATCCCACGATGGTTAAGGCTAACAGTCACCGAGCAAAACACGGTAAGGTCATTGCTTTAACCAGAGTTACTCAAGGAGTACAATCCTGTTAATTAAAAAGCTGCTCATCTCTTTGTATTTGTCCTGGTTTTGGTTAAAGCAGAACAGGACAGTATTTAAGAGCACAAACTGTGTACTCACACTGTTACAAATACAGCCGTCATTTTTAAGTACATTTGCTTTTCTATTTACATAATGCTGCTGGCATTTTTTTGTTTTCTCCCTTTGTTTAGGTAACAAGGATTCCGCTTCTTTCACAAGGGGAACTTTTGCGTATTGTTCTGGTGCATCCAGACTAAGTGCAGGTAAGTGCTGTAGCCTTCCAGCTGTCCTGGCAGCCAGCAGGCTGTGCATTGCGTCCTGATCAGGAGCGAAAAACTTCAGGATCTTGAAATAACGTATGTTATTGATTAATACCCCTAATGACAGCTAAAGTTATCAGTACCAGTATGTAAACTAATTCCTATCCCTATCAGGACCTGTGCACACCATTAAATGTGTATTTGGTGGATCAAGGACAACATCATCTTTCACATAAAAGAGCTTTTAAAAACCACGAAGGCATTGCAAGATCTCCTGTACGCCTAAACCGGTCACTTTCTTAGGTTAAGCATCAACTTGCTGCGACTGCCCAACTCCTGAAGCATTTGGGACACCTGTCCTTTCTTGCTCTGGATTTTTAATATAAATCCCTAGCTGCAGGCTTCGTGCTGACCAGCCTTCCGTGGGGCACAGGTCTCTACAGTTCAGCTGACTTAAACTCCTGAAATTACGTTCCTGTCCTTCAGGAGTTGTTATGCCCCTTTCAAGCTGTGTTGCTTGGGGCACCCTGAACTCTTTAATTAACCCTTTCAAGGCTTGTCCAGTTTGTAAGTGGTTTCCATGTGCAAAGAAAACTTGAAACAGCAAGTTTCTGTCTTCTTGACTGTACGCCCCTTGGTGCCTTTGGAAGGTGACCCAAATGTGACAAGCAAGCAGAGCGTCGAGGCTTGGGGAAGGCAATTTATAGGCACAGTAACTTTTAATACTGACAAAGCATTTGTACATGTTTTCGTATCTTGTGCTAATTTCATTTTCTTACCAGATAAGAAAATAGCAAACATGTAAGATTTCTTCATTTTCTAGCTAAAAATATGAACATATTTCCTGGCAACTTACTGCTGGGGATTCAGGCTTTAAAATAAAGTAGTAGGGTTTTTTTGGTAAAGTATCTCAGAAAACCTTCTAGTCTTTTCTTAGAACAAAAAGTACAGAACAAGGGAAAAAATAAAAATTTTTAAAAAAAGGAAAAAAAAAAGAAAAACATTGAAACTAACACTGAGCAAGTAGCATGTACTGATTCACTGTGAAAATAGATAAAACTGCAGAATATACTTCTAGATAGCAGGGATGAAATACATTGCAAAACAGAGATGACATCAAGACAGCATAGTATAAGATGGAGTATAGAAACCTTATGAGCAACTAGAAATTATTTTCTGGAGTCTCACAGAACTTAAGTCATAAGTGTAAACCTGAAATTAAGTGTATGAAAAGTAAAGCTGAGAGGCAGAAGTAAGGCTTTAAGATTTAAACAAAAAGCGCTTGCAAGTAAAAACTGAGCTCCTGAAGCTATTAGCCACCAAAAAGCGAGGCTGCAGCTATAGATTCCTAATGCACAGGGAACACTATTTACAGTCGAGTAACTACCAGCATGTAAGGCTTAGTTATGGTACTTTGTCGTGGAATAGAATAGGATGGGCTTCCACTAAAGTACATTTATGTCACACTGCGTAATGAAAATATGCTCACAGTTGCCAGTAAATGGCCATTTCTACATTAAATGCAATAAACACATTTAACCACTTCCCTGATTGGCAGAAACTTTTTCCTCTTTACCTCCTCCTTATGTTACTTCTTAACATTCTTGAACCATTTTGTTGTTTATGAAATTGTATTGAATTCCTTATACAGAAGATTCAATCAAGTACAACATAAGTAACAGTTCTGGAATTCAAATTGGATCCCACAATCACATGAAGATTGATGAGCACAATCAACACATCAGCACTTCTCCAGCTGCTACACAAGCAACTTATATGCATTATGAAGCAATGGGTATATTTGGTAAGAGAAATACCTCCCTAGTTTTGATGTGTTCTCCCCATATATTTATCTGAGAATCATTTGGGTTGGAATGTACGAAAGCAGTACAGCTTTCTCCCTCCGATACCTGAAAAATAACTGTTTGGGTCCTCTTCTACTATATACTTAAGAGTGTATAAAACAAGTAAGGGTTTGTGCTAATACTGTTCTGTAAAACCACATATCTCACTTACCCTGTAGTTTCATGACCTCTTGTGAGACCCCAGATACAAGTATAGATGTATGTGTGTCAAGAACAAGAGGAATAACAACACTCAAATTGGCAGAAGCAAGGTTAGGACTGGTGGTCCTCACCTGACTTACAGTTTAAATCAGAATATCCTGAGTTGGAAGGGACCCCCAAAGATCATCGAGTCCAGCGCCTGACACCGCACAGGAAACCTGAAAGTTAAACCGTGTATCTATTGTCCAAATGCTTCTTGAACACCGACAGGCTTCGTGCCATGGCCGCTTCATTGGGGTAGAACTTGAAAGATTTTGAAGTTTAGTTTGTTTTTGTTGATCAATACTGAATGAAACTATCCCTGTGCATTCCTAAGTAAACAAATTAATAGAGTCCCAGAATATAAAACACATCATACAGACATCAGCCAGCTGTAGAAGAACTCTAGGAAGGAGCTTTTCAATTATGCAGGTTTAAGTGACAAAACTATGATGGCCCCAGATCAAAAAGCAGGTCCAGCAACTGACCTGTGAAAACGTGTTCTGACTGGGAGTTTCTGTCCTGGCATTGGGTAATGCTGCCTCCATGAAACCCGCTTCTGGTTGTATCGCTAAAATTCTGTCTCCAGATATTGCCAGTAAATAGTTGGGGGAGGACGGGAGAGAGAGCGAAAGGAGCAGAAGAAGTGTGCAACAATGCCATTTTCTTATACTCTTTTTCTTCATGGCAGACAATGCTACTGTCCTGACCGAGAAACATCTGAATCTAGTGAGAGAGAAGCTGGCTAAGCAGTGGAAGCACTGTGCTCGTAAGCTGGGCTTCTCTGATCCCGAGATTGACGAAATCGATCACGACTACGAACGAGATGGACTGAAAGAAAAAGTTTACCAGATGCTGCTGAAGTGGGTCATGAGGGAAGGCTCCAAAGGTGCTACCGTTGGAAAGCTTGCCAAAGCCCTCTTTGGCTGCCGAAGACTGGATCTCCTTACTAGTTTGATGCAAATCAACGAGGAATAAGTTGACTGAGAACTGGGCGAAAATGAGGGTATTTTTTCCTGAAGACCTTCCAATAACAAGTCATAATTCTGAACAGAATTTCTGGAGCTCTCCTTTTTGCACAGACTTTTTGGAACACATTTTTTCTGCCAAACAGGCTTTGGTGAATACCTCCAGTAAATCAGAAAGTTTATGTCAAGATAATTGGTCTTCCAGAGGATAAAAGAAAATAAGCATCTTCATTCCGATAAAAATGGTTTTCTGAAGACAATAACAACCAAATGCAATCGTAATATCAATTCAAGGAGAGTGCATTGTACAAAATTTCTAGATTCTGTCTTGAAACGTGTTGGCACCCTTGTTCAGGTCTGGACAAGGGCATGTTATTATTACTGAATCGCTTTGCCGAAATATGTGAAAGACTGACTCACTCCGTGAAAAACTTGGACAGAAAACAAAAATCAACTCTTGAATTTTGCCAGAAGTGCCAGTACTCAAAAGGGGACTATCCCAGATTGCTCTGAGTCAATACGATACTGGTTTTAACATCTTTTTATAATGTTTATTAAATACGTGTGCCTGGACTTATGCAGAAGAGCAGTGGGAATAAAAGCAAAAATTAATTTTTCTTAAAAAGTAAGTAATTGATAAAATACTCTTCTTTCACAGGTTAATATTGCATTAGATTTTTACATTGCTTGGTAGAAAAGATTTTGCATGAGAAGTTTCTCATCTGCTTCATGAAATTGTGAAAAAAAAAAAAAATCAGTCTTTATGCAACCCAGAGTAAAAGCTTGGGAATATGAGAGCTTTGGGAAGGGGAAAGTACAGTATTACCACATGGCAGAAGACCCATTCTCCTCACTTTGGGGGCTCAGGGCATTCCTAGTTTCTGAATCTCTTAGGCTACATTTATACTAGTAAATTAAATGTGCCGGGGAACGTTCCTGGGTGCTGAGGGTAACCGGCATGCCGCAGCCTGCTGCTGGGACAGCACATTCTTTAAATCTCCAAAATACCATACAAGGGCTATTTCACAGCGCTGAAGTTGCGTCAGGGGACACTGGAACAGCCCTGCAGCGTAGGCGATGGTATCCCAGTGCCCGAGAACGTCCCTTGCCACTCTAACTTACTAGTACTGACATCATCTCAGTGTGCAAGATCAATGACAGAAGAATTGCTGAGCTGCAAGTTTTTCTGCCCTAAGAATAATTACGCCAGACTCTTCCTATGAAGGATGATACCTCCTACTGTCATCAAATCTGCAAAGATTTCCAGCAGATGTTTTGGACCAGGTCATTCTTTATGCTGTAGAAAAAGCAGCAAGTGATTGTTAGCTTCTGGTTATTGTCCAGAAAGCTAGCCATTTAGTAAAAGTGTAGTTAGAACAGATTTCTGCTCTTTGATACAGCAGCCACCATTTTAGTAGAAGCAAAATGAAACTGGAGTCATAGCAAGCACCAACATATTTGTCATCTGTAAATCTACTTAGCACGAGGCAATAGTGGAAGTCGCCCCCAAAGTGGAGAGTTTAGCAAAAATCAATACAAAGAGTGTGTCATCACCCAGACACTGGAGCACTTACATACTTATTGTTAATATATGCTAAAACCCGTACTTTTCAGTGAGGCTGGCTGGGGGTGTATCAGTATATACCACAGGAATATTTATGGTTTTGATTTCTCAGAATTTATTGCATCGCCTTACTGTTTTGACTTAGCGACATGCTAGATTTTCTGTAAACTCTTGCATATAGTGGACAGATAAAAGACATCATTCTCTAGTATAATGAGCATATGCTTTCCAGAAGTAATAATTTATTCTTCTTGAAGCAGGCAGAGAAATACGCAGGGCGGGAGGAGAGCCTTCTCCTCTGGGTCAGTCCACAGAGAGGTACAACCACCAGCTGCTCTGGTGCTCCATGAAACACATTCCTGAACAGATCTACAAAGTCCATTTACATTCCAGTGAGGTTGGTTTCGCTGTGCTGCTGCATCAATTCCCTACCCCTCATTTGCTTCTAAGTCGTCACAGGCCTACAGTCTTTACACAACATGTTATTTTCCCCTTCGTAAGATCCTTATTTGGTACACAGAATGAATCGTGATCATTTAATGGGCATACACCAAACGCTTCGTTTTCTCTTTATCAAACAAAGCAAGCCTGGACCTTACATTCTGAAACAACAACAAAGCTGTAGAGCACAAACATGAAGCATCTCAGAACCAGACTTAGGCATCGGGCAGTCCTAAACCAGCGGGATGCAGGGGATGAGGGTAATTTTTGCTTCGGTGTTGTCAAGTCCAATTGTAGACTACTGCTCGTGGTTCAGGTGACATTGTGGGCAGTATGGAAAACAACCACAGAACCGAAAGCCAGAGACAATCTCTTTCAGTACACTGCTTACAGAACTCAATCACAGAGAAGATTGATTCGGCATCCCGTGCAGAAAACACAGAATACTACAAGCTCTTTAGCACATTGTGGGAAACCACATCACAGGACCCAATGCCTGGAGGCTGCAGCCAGGCATGCCAGAATTAGAATACATATTTAATAGTAAGGATGATTAACTACTGGAATAAACTACCTAGGGAGTCTGTGGATCCTCTTGATAGCTTTTAATTAAGACTGGTCTTGTTTCTTAAGATGGATACAGTCAAAAGCAAAGCTGTAGGTCTCAAAGCAAGGCTAACAAGGTGAAATGTAAAAGAGAATGGTGTACCAGAGGTCCAAAGAAAAGAGTTAGTGCTCTCCTCTAAGCTAAAAATTTACAGAAACGTTAAGTATGACAGAGAGAGGTCAGCTAGTATTAATTTACTGGGTTGCTGATGTC
>Ga0065711_1004097_pt1 | contig 24977 bp, 11 predicted proteins | sample Hoacrofraction12_FD_59098 | JGI IMG/M metagenome (GOLD analysis project Ga0065711, IMG submission 59098) | Hoatzin crop microbial communities from Cojedes, Venezuela - Epithelial fraction 12 v2 (version 2) | ecosystem: Host-associated > Birds > Digestive system > Esophagus > Crop | place...
CTCTCTCAGCCTGTCCTCATAGGAGAGGTGCTCCAGCCCTTGGATCATTTTTGTAGCCCTCCTTTGGACCCGCTCCAACAGTTCCATGTCCTTCTTGTGCTGAGGGCTCCAGAGCTGAACGCAGTACTCCTATATATATATATATAGATATATGTATTCGAATATATTCGGTTCATTTATGGTGTAACTTAAACTGATGGACATATGAGGATTCGCCATGAAGGGTTTCAGTCTGTGTGTTCTGGTTCTTTATTGCTCCCTGGAGTAAGAGCTAAGCTCTTAGCATTGGTTTCCCATGGTTGATTAAAACCTTTCTGTCTGTTTAATTTCCATGCCCTACCAGTACTGAGTCTTCAGTGCTTGGTAAGAAACTGGCTCTGAATGGTTTTGTTTTAAAGGTGGTGATACGTGCTTGAGCCATGCGGAGATATTGAGCAGTCTTGCATGCGTTGATAATCTGTTGAAGAATAGGGACCAAATGTCAAGCTCTTCCGAAACCCATAGAGTTTTTCAGGTTTCTCAGGAAATGTGTCACAAATAATCTTTCTGAAAATTAGTTCTAGTTTCTCAATGGAGCACTTGATTATATCCCCACCAAGACTGCTTCTATACATGAACAGCGTAAGTAGGCGAAAGGTGGGTTAGCCTGTCTGCAGTAGTCATCATGATTGCTTTGCTGCTTGCTGCTTAAAAAAACTCTTTTGCAGGCTGTTTTTTTTTTTTTAATTGAAATGGTAATAAATATTTTCTTAAAAAACACAGATACTCTTTGCACTGAGAATAACCTGGTACTTGTATGGGAGGCCAGCATATACTCATTGAAACTGGATTCTGCAGCCCTTCGCTTTCAGAAGATAATACCAACATTTTGATACTCTTGCTAAAAATGGAATATAGTATTCATTAGTGAAAAGGCTGCAAAAAACAGCCCAGAAGATACCGGAAGATATTTTCAAAAGCAGATTTTTGTATTACTTAAATGAGGGATTGCAATTGATTCTTCAAATGTTTTGGAAACACAAGCTACAAAATAAAGATGCTGTCAATGAGAAATGCATGGATAGCTGTTTTCTGCTGGATTCTTAGAAAAAATAGTCTTGCTATGTGAGTTTAGTAGAAAAAATTTTCCTTTTGCATTTAAGAAGTGATTATGGCTGCTCAATGACTCTTAATCATTATTTGATGATCTTATTGTACATAAATATTCCCATCTCAATATGAATTTGGGTATTATTTTTATTCCTGGATTTCTCTCTAACTCTTCTGCATATTTCTGAGAATAAAATAACCGAATACAAAAAAAGCAAGTGCAAAAAAGTCAAGGCAGGTAACATGCAAATCTATATTTGTGGTATGGTAAAGGGATTCTTCTACAGTTGAATAAAAGAGGAAGTTGGAAGATTTTATTTATGGAAATTTAGTTGAAATTTGTAAGCTTTTATAAAGACTTGGTAGCATAAGTGTGGTGGGATTTTGTTGTTTGTTTTATTTCTCAGATTTGCTGCATTTTCACTGTTGGGTCCTTACTCTTTGGGGTTATAACTATCTCTGAATAATGAAGCTTCTAATGAGGACTCATGCAATGGACTATATATGCTAACAGTGAAGAGTTGTAACGGAATACTTAGTCTTTGTTAGTTTTGTTATTCCTATGCGTTCTAGGATCGAGTTTATAAAACCCAAATTACACCCACCTGACCAATTTTTATTATACTTTTAGAAGGTTCTGCCTTCACTTTGAAAATATGATGTGCCTTTTCTCTTTGTGGAAACATGTTATCTTGCTTCTTCATACTCTTTCAGAGATTGTGTATGCATGAGTATGCACAGATGATAATTCTATATGGTGTGTGAGCATGTACATGTGTTTTTATTTTTTAATCAAAGTTTCCATGAATTTCATATTGCAGGCTGGCTTACAACAGACTGTAAATACAACACTGTGACCTTTTAGAATGATGGTTTTATTTATATATCCTGCATAGATAGAAAAGGGAACTTCCCTGCCAACTTAAATAAAGAAATATTGAGGGATTTTCTAAAGTAATTGGAGAAGCAAAATATGGTATGTCAGTCATCTTCAAGCCCGAGTAATAGTTTTCTTCCCATTTTTCTGCACATATATATTCAGACACAGAGAAATAAGCAGAAATAGAGACTAAAAGCTTCTGACGATAAGTAATTATTCCAAAGCCAGTTCATATGAGGTGTAATAGCCAGATTTATGTATTCAACAGTAAAAAGTTACCCGGGCATCAAACTTGCATCAGCTGCTGCAGCTTAGATCAGAAACACTCAAGGTCCACATGTGTATATTGTGGTTGTGTTTGTTCTGAGATGACCAAAGAGGACAGCTTGAAACTTCAGCCAGAATACATCTTATTTTCTGTAAGCATAGCTGATGACAAAGGTGTGCTTTCAAACCTGGATTTTTCCTGAGTTGTGAGAAGCAGAGAAGTAGAATATGAAAGTCTTTTGGGATTTACAGCCTTGAATCTTCTACAGGAGTCAGACGCATGAATTCCTTTACCTATGAAGCACAGTGGAATGTGGGTGGCATACTGCAGTTTCCTATTCTATCGACGAACTTGTAAAAAGCACTGGATCTCTGCTCTGTTTTTCTCTGTCTCAGGCATTCAAACTATGTCCTATGAAAATGTCCTGGTACTCTGCAGCAGGTTCAGCACTGGTGAACACGTTCTACTGTCCAGAAAATAATTAAAAGTCTATTGATGCAAAGCCCATGGCAGTGAAGGCGGGATGGGAAGAGAAAGGTGGGAAGATTCTGTAGGGTGATGACTCATCTGGCAGGGCTCTGCATTCTTGTCCCTTCTTCAGTCCCTGGTGTAAATTTTACCTTATGCTTCAGGGAATCTTGTTTTGGCATTCTATTTCTAAGACCAAAAAGGAAAATAATGTTATCTGTATGTGCAAAAAAAGGGGGGGTGGAAGAGGAAAAAAAAAAAAAAAAGAGAAAAGTAGATACACTTACCTATGAATGGTGTGTAAGATGCTTTGCGAGGCTTATTTTTCTTCAACCTGTAAAAGGAACCATCATGAGATGTTTCACTGGGATGACTAGTGGCTGGAAGAATAATACTGGAGGAAAATCCTCTACAATCCAAGAATTGGGGAAATGCTTTTTCCTTGCCCTATCAATCCAATGAATAGGTGGGTTTTTTTTTTTCTGTAGAGTATTAGCTATTTTTGAGTTTTGATATTTTAAAATAATTTTTTTTCAAGACAAAGAAAGATGAATTTTTCTCATGAGACTGTGGGTTGCAATCTACAATTTGATTTTAAAGCTGCATATCTGAGTACAGACTCAGATTGTATCTGGACACAGGATATTGAAGAAGAGGTCTGGATGTGAACACCTGTTGTAGTCCCATCACTGCAGTAAATATTCCTCTTCATTGAGGGCCAGTTTAGTATACATACTCAGCTGGTTATGCAGCATAGCTCTCAAATCCTGGGCAGTATAGTTTTACTCTTCCTCAGGACACTTATCCTACAGTAAACTTTACTCTGTTAACTGTAAATGATTGTGCAGTGATGATCTAGCATGGGAAATCATTACTTCAGTCAAGAGCTAGGCACTTCTTAAAATGAGGGATATGGAGTCATGCCTACAGCTGCTATCTAATTTCTAGAAATACCTTTTCTGTTGCTATTAAATATAGCATATTTAGACATCTTCTTGCTTGGAAACTGGCCAAAAAGACCAATATATATAGGGGAAAAAAAAAATTTTCTAAGAAACCAGTTGTGTTTGAAACCAGTCTTCTGGGGAATCCCTGTAGCAGGGGATTTAATTTTGCAAGGTTTTTACTAACCTCTGGTAAGGAAATCAAGTACCAGGAGTTATGGGCGCAAGAAGCATTTGTATTAGGTAGAATTCTGACATAGTCTTATGGAGTCATTTGGCAGATTAATTCACCATTCTCCCAGATAAAAAGTGCCACAATATACTCCAGATATTCTATATTAATTGGTAATAATGTGGTAGTAATTAAATAAAAATGATGCAGTAATAATTAAGTGGTATAGTAATAATGAGATTCAAAACTGTAGACAAATTTTAAAGGTTTATGTCCAATCATGTGACTGGCCTGCAGGCAAAGTCAATGTGAGCTAAGTTTACTTATCTTTTCCCAGACTGTAAAGAGACTTGATTAAGGCAGAAGTTACTGGAAAATGAAGCTAAATGTATCTGCTGAAGTATTTAAGTGCAAAGAAGGGCAAAATTTGGATTCTAGGGTTGAACACAACATGTGTCCTTCTACTTTATAAAATAATTTCCCAATTTCCTTTATTGTTCATATTTCCTATGTACAGTGGTTACTGAGGTTTTTTTTTCAATGTTGTGGAAGTAGCTTATAAGAAATGTCTTTTCTTAAAGTAGTGAGCAGAGAGTTGCTAATACTAAAAGTGACTACAAGAAGAGTAGTATGAAGGTTATGCTTCTCGCATGGGTTTCCCTGTGCATTCATCACTTGGGTACTTATCAAATGTGACAGAAAATAAAATGCACATTTTTTACAGGTAGTGCTCTGCTGACTCGTAGAAAACAAAAGCTCGATCTATTCACAGGAAGCTGGTAACAGGAACTATTTTGGCTTATATTAGTGTTTTGCAAAAAAGAAAATCTATCTTTTATGATAGTGGGGGTCTTACTTGTTTTTTATCACTTCTGTAAATTACAAGGAATTTTTCTCAAAATGATCTGCTGACTAAAACTGGCTGCTGCCAAAATGCTTCTTTCTCATTTTGGTTGGCTTCTTGAAAACTTGAAGTGATCAGTAGAGATCATGCAGTAGTAACAACAACTTTTATTCCTGCACAAGTATCACTTTTAGTTTTTTTTAGTTCATTTTCCAGTTTCTGCATTACATGTTTAAATTTGAATATGGTTAATGACACGATACTTTTTCTTGTTTTTTCCTGTATAATTTTAACTTTCATTTTCTTTAGGTATTTTCCAGCTTGCAATTTTTTTTTCCAATTTCAATAAGATGTCAAAATTTTAAAAAAGTCTTTGCCTAAGTTACTGGATATCAAGTCTGTGCAAATGAGAATGATTTTTCAAGACATTACACACAAGATTTTTGTAACCTCATTTTACAGCCACTTTACTTACAAATAAACCAACCCCTTGAAAACCCCCAAAACTCTAACCAAGAAAACAAACAAAAATAAAAACCCACAGCATCCCTGCCTAAATCTCCCCAAACAAAAAAAAAAAAACCACACCAATAAAACAAAAAAAACCCAAAAACCCACACCCCTTTTCCTATGAAATTTTCAGGTAATTTTCAAGGATCTGTACTAATAGCATAGTTACTGTTCTTTTAATATCAGTGTTCCAAGATTATATGTGTTAAGTGATAGAAATAAAGACAGGTACTTTGAATAGTCAGGTTTTTATTAGATTGTTCTAATTTTGACAGGCAACTGAGTGTCTGAGCAAGTCACTGTACTCTGCTTCATGTTCCTTGATCTTTAAAATGAGAATATAATTATTCACTTTCATATGGCTTTTTATGAGTTGTTCTTGACAGGAGATAACTTAAACCAAATGAGTGATTCTAAATTTCATTAAAAAATCAAAGCTCAGGCTAGTTTCTCCGTAATATTTGCGAACTTGGGGTGATTTGAGTTGGACTCAAAACTGTGGACCTGGAGGGTGAAATTATGGTTCATTTATTTCTTCCACAGTTATTTCTTTAAATGTTGGAGCAATAGGTTCTCAGCCTCAGATTTGTAAGTAGGCTATTGTATAACACTGTCTTAGGAAATCTTCCACAAATGTGGGAAAGAGGAAAGGAATATTTGGATTGAAAGAGATGTCTGACACATCCACAGTTTATAGAAATAGCTCAGCTGCTGTCTCACCTTTTAAGTTTGCCTTTCAAGAGCACAAAAGTAATAGAAGCCACTGGAGGAAACAGCTGCTCATCATTCCTCACAGAGTTTCTGTCTTAAAATCAGAAATTGTGACTTGATTTAAAAAAGTTTTTTACAGACATATATTAAGCCCTGGAAACTACTTTTGTAGCCGAACTTGACTACATTTAATTGACTTGCAGTGAGGCTTTGGGAAATGTAAGTTCACAGGCATTTTGTATGACAGTAGTAAAATTTTCAGAGAGCTTTCTGTTGCTGTAGAACTGTAGGGTTGTTAAAAACAAAGCAAGAAATCAAATTGCAGCAGAGAATTGAAGGAATTTAAAGCAGGGCTTTCTGGTCATATTTGATGTGTCTTGTATAGAATGACATTAAGCTTTCCTTTTTCTTCTCTTCTTCTTTTACCCTTTCTGAAATAGAAGCATCATTGGCAGAACTTATTGGGTGAAATTTTTAAAATAAAGAGTGTAACTCAGCTTACCTGTGAGCTATATTCTAAGAACCTATCTTTTTTTTTTATACATCTGTGTAAATTATGAATTGTGAAATTAGAAATTACTCTCTCTGCCGTCCATGATCAGGAAGTCACTGTGTCCATACCCCTCAATATTTTGGAGAGCAGATTTTTAGAGCATCGTGGGTTGTCCTTCTACCAAAGTGAGAAAACAAAAAGTTTTCAATTAAGGGGGGTAACACTAGTTCAGCAAAATCTGTACTGAGAAGTAAATAAGAAACATGTTATTAGAAACAGGGTCATTAGTACCCTTTTTGGATAGTGGCTATTTCTTAGAGCATTTTTGTATGTATTTTTCATGTTGAAATTGGAAATTGTTTGTTTCCAGATTTGTTACCCTTTGTGACATAAGAATGAAAGAGGTTACATATGTTAATTTTCAACTGAAATATAAATTGCACTCTACAGGACAGTCCTGCCTTGTCAAGAAAATGGGATAGATGATTGCGAGACTAATTTGTTTGGTTTTTCCCATTACCATTTAAAGAGTGTGTTTGTGTGTAGATATGCTGAATACTTCTCCTCCAGCAGAATAAAATCCTGCTCTAAAGAATAGAAAAGAAAAGCTGTCTAAGAAAAGGATTATTTTCAGAGTCGGCCTTTGCATTTTTAGTCAGGCACATAGAACAGTTTTTCACTGCTGCTTTCCTCCCTGTTGTAATTTAATTCTTGGCCATGGCATTCATAACACGACGCATGGGATCAGATAGATTTTAAAAGCAATATATTTAACAGGTACCTGTCTGTACTACCATTCTGTGATACTCTGATACCCAGCGAAGCTGTGGATGCCCCGTCACTGGGAGTGTTCAAGGCCAGGTTGGACAGGGCTTTGAACAACTGGATCTAGTGAAATATGTCCCTGCCCATGGCAGGGGGGGTTGGACTAGATGATCTTTAAAGGTCCCTTCCAACCCAAACCATTCTGCGAGTTGATTAAGCATTGACTCAGAACCTCTTTGTCTTGTTTTTCACAGTGAATAGAAGGCTGCATTTATATACTGTGGTGCTCAAGAAATAACCTCTTAGTGTCAACACCTGTATTTCAGTGTTGTAAGCCGGGCTGTTCTACTGCATGAAATGATTAAACTATGTGGAGCAAAAGACTTGTGTAAATTTTAAAGTGAAATAGCAAGGAAAAAGGGGAAAAATGTGCTCCAGAAAAATCTCACACTGTAATCTTTGCACTTATATGTCTGTGTGTATGTAGGCATATTTTTGTGCATTAACAATATCTCTAGCATATTGGTAATCTCATTCTCCACAAAGTTCAGCTGCTAACCAAGTAAGGTGCTACAGCTTCTCCACGTCATAAAGAAATGATTTGGCAGCAGTCTTCCCTCCAGCTCTACCTGGTAATCTGCATTATTTGATTGATTAAAGTATTAGTTTGTCTTCCAAAAATTACAAAGCACAACTGCATGTAGGGGCAACGCAATGAGTGTGAGAGAGGAAGACAGTGAGCAAGAACAAATGCTTAACAACAATTTAGGTTTTTTTGTAGGATGCAGTCATCCTTGTTGACATTGCTTTGTGAGGTGTTCTTGCATTCACAAGTAGGGGCTAATAAAAATGAAGAAATACTATATCGAACCAGCGTTTACCCTGGTTCTAAAACAATATACAAGCAAGCTCTGAATGTACATTATAAGGTTTCTCTTTAATATTATTTTCCAGAATGCAGATAACATTCAGTAAATTTATGATCATCACAATAACTTTCTGTACTGGATATTACTAATGTGGCAATAATATCTACCAAACCAGATGCTTTTCACAGCTAGACCCCAACTTGATAGTTTATGAGTATGATAGAAAATGTGAAAGCTGCTGCTTATTATCAGCTCATTTGTTGCATAATGAATGTGAAGATGATATCACCGTAGTTAATCACCACCTCAAGTTTGCAGTGGAACAGTGCACAGAAGATATCTTTATTCTTATCCTGTGAAAGGTACGCTGTGTATAAAATGTATTGTTTCTATGATGATAATATTGTGCCCTGCTGCATTTACAGAAGCAGATAGCAGTCTCCGATACCACAAGAGGCATTTGTGCAGTATTTTTCAATTCGCAGGAACAAATTCTTTGTGGCTCTGCAATTTGTGCAATCAATTATTTGGCTATAAAAAAAGCAAGATGTATGTCAATTGTTATTCCTTTGATACAGTAGTTTTCACACTCATTTTCCACTGAAGGATCACTTAAGTTAATGAGAATGTAGAGTAATTGAGAAGGGACTTTATTATTTACCAGGAGATTTTCCAGAATAACCTTTTTAAGATGCCTCTTCTCCTTGTACTCTCTAGCCAACAAAAACCCTTCCTAAAAAGGGACTGGCAAATGACAGCTGCTTTTTAATGAGATTAACAAGACCCAGAAGATGATTCTGACAAATTGTACCATTTCTTGTATTAAATATAAGTGTAAAATGGTGGTTTAGAACTTGAGAACAATTAGAAATGTCTGTCAGGATGAGCATAAAATAAATCAGTGGTGGTTGGAAAGTGCTCGTGCTTGTCCATATGTGCCTGATGGACAGTGTAAGTAAGGAGGATAAGATCTTAGGGTCTGTTCTTTCCTAATGTGAACATAATTTCCAGTGACACCGATGTGTATCCACAATGTTGCTATACAATTAAAGAGGGGGAAAAAAAAAAAAAAGAAATCCAGTATGTGTACTAGTACTGAAAACTGTGAGAGCAGTAATTCTCAAAATTTCCTGAAGAGCTCCACAGATCTCCTGCACCTGTTGTGGCCAAATGAATTGACCCAAGACCACCTCAAAACTTATTAAAATGAAATTTTGTAAATGCAATAAAAGACAATTGATTCGGTACTTTCAGGCTTGTGTTTCAGCTTTCCTAGATATTCTATATCGTTTTATAATTAGTAGGTTTGACATACAATACCTGAATCATTGGCTCTCACTGTATCACAGAATCACAGAATGGTAGGGGTTGGAAGGGACCTCTGTGGGTCATCTAGTCCAACCTCCCTGCCAGAGCAGGGTCACCTACAGCAGGCTGCACAGGACTGCGTCCAGGCAGGTCTTGAATATCTACAGAGAAGGAGACTCCACAACCTCCCTGGTCAGCCTGTTCCAGTGCTTCGTCACTCTCAGAGGGAAGAAGTTCTTCCTCATGTTCAGACAGAACTTCCTGTGCTTCAATTTGTGCCCGTTGCCCCTTGTCCTGTCGCTGGGCACCACTGAAAAGAGTCTGGCCCCATCCTCTTGATACCCACCCTTGAGATATTTATAAGCATATATTAGGTCCCCTCGCAGCCTTCTCTTCTTCAGGATGAACAAGCCCGGCTCCCTCAACCTCTCCTCGTAGGGGAGATGCTCCAGTCCCCTCACCATACTCATAGCCCTCCGCTGGACTCTCTCCAGCAGCTCCTCGTCAAACTGGGGAGCCCAGAACTGGACACAGTACTCCAGATGGGGTATGCAAATCTGTTCAGAAAAGCTCATAAAATGCTGAGTTGTTATTTTATTTGTCAACCTGTCAAGCCACCTTAATACTTCCAAAGCTGGGTAGTATACTCTAGAGAGGAAAAAAAAGAAAATTAAACAAAAGAAAAGGGGTGATATGGTGGAATACCCTCCTGTAGTCAAATAATTTAAAATAAATAACAGACTTCTGAAACAAGCAGAGCTGTATTGGTTGTTTTACTGTGAGACTGGGACATTAAAACAACTGTGTTTCAGCAGAAGAATGGAGAGACTTTTCAGTGTTTGGTTGATAACTTCGTTTTTCTTACTTTCACTGTATTTGAAATGGACTTTGCCTCTAGCAGTACGCCAGACTGAAAAACCTGTAAAACTCCTCATTCATCTGTTTCAAATATTTAAAGTTAGAAAACAAAAAGCAACAAAGAGAAGGAATTGCTGTATTGTTTACATCATGTTCCAGCCATATAGCTGCTCTGACAACAGGGAGTTAATCACTTGAAAAAGGAACAGGAGTGGACTGTGTATTTTTGTGATGGAGCTCCCAGAGCGAGCACAGGTACCTTCTGCAGTGGTAAGAGAAAGTGGTGCCATACAAAGTTGGCAGTGCAATATTAAGCTCCGCAAAGAGTCTCATTTTAAGGTGTGACTGGAGAGAGATATGCCTAAAGTCAGGCTCGTGCATACAAAAGATTTGCTGAACTTGGGTGTGAATGGAGAAGCACGGTGGAAAACTCTTTCATTTTCCAATCCAGCTCTCTAACCTTTTCTTTAATTGTTGCATCCATCTAAAAGAGTAGCTTCTCTAATTACTTAAATACTAGTAACATAATGTTCAGTTGTGTATGTCCACCAGATTTCGGACCAAGACGGCAAGATTTGCAGGTAGGGTGGTTTCCCTTGAAAATGATACGGGGTTTTTGGGTTTTTTTTTCATGTATTCTGACTAAGTGTGGACTGTGTATTTACTAATTGTGGGGTTCTTTTTATTAGATTAAAAAATGGATGCAATCATGGTTGATTCAAGAACGTATTTTGGAGATAGCAGCAACCTGTATACAGGCGTATGTAATGTATGGTCAAACACTGTCAGTGATCTCAGGGAAACTGCATTGCTTATGGAATGGTCTGGAAAAATATCAACCCTTCTCTATCAGAAGTAGAGCTTTACAAAAGTCCATTGAAAAAAAAATTACATTATGCCTAATGCTTCTTTCGCTTGAGCATTCTTGCATCCGTGGTAGTCCAGAAACTTCACTGCAGATTCTCTAGTCTCACACATGCCACTTAGTCACAAGTGGACCTTCCATCCGTATGTGTAGATTTAGTGTCGGCAAGTACATTCTCTTAAGCTGAATATTTTGATTTTCTTTTGTATGTCTGATGATAACTAGTGGAAAATTCGTGCTGATGCGTTGTTCAATTTCTTGAGCTGTGCTTGTAAAAATACAAGATATATAAACTAGAAGGAGAAATCCTGCCTTTACAGTTTGGCAGGCAGGGAGACATTACTTTCTCTGCAGAAGGAACTGGCATGGGTACTCCTAGGCCTACCCGGCTGTCTTCTTCACTGTCATCATGGGAGCTGTGAAAGTCTTGAAAAATTAAAATGAACAAACAAGTAGTGTTTTCAAAAATTTCAGCTTGGCCTAGATGCACTCTGGTGCTGAGACTCTGTGATGCAAAGCAGGGAGCCTCTGGGGAGCAAACGCATGAGGCTAGTGGCTTCAGACACCAGGGACTGGCTCTGCCCTGAGCTAGAGCCCCATGTTGGCCCCAGCCATGGTCCCTGAGGGCTCGGAGGTTTGATGGCCAAATGCTGTGTCACACCTGGCATCCGCAGTGTGATGTGCAAGGTGGCTGAGGGCACATCTGCTGTAAACTGCCTCCTGATACAGAGGAGATGGAGGGTTTCTGCTCCCTTTATGCTGCAACAACAAAATCAAGCTTACTATGCCCTTTCTAAGGAGTTTATAAAACTTAGACAACTTAAGAGAGAAAGGCAAATCATGCTGATGTTTTCCTTTCGTTGAGAAAATCGGGATGTGATTGCACGTACTTGGCTGCCTATCAGTCAACAGAGAAACTTAGCAGCAGCTCTAAATATGTCACAAGCGAAATTTAGGGTCCAGCTGTATTAGTGCATGCTGAATACCATGATAATGGGAGCTGCATATGCAAGAGAAAAGTTCTCTGTATGTGACCTTCCAAATTCCTACATGAGCACAGCCAAACTCTGAAACATGTCAAGTCCCTCTTGTTCTTGTTGACCAGAATGCCATTATGATAATAATTGGCCTTCTAAATCTGTATGTATATATTCATTCATTCAGACATGGTAGTATTTAGTGTAGCCAGGCATTTGCCATTGTAGTTCAAAATAAATGCATTTTATAAAATTATTCCCAACCAGACACTCATATGACCTAGATATAACATGGGATTTTGTTCTGCAATGTATCTCATGATCTCAAATATCAGTCTCATTGATTTAAGCCCCAAGAAATTAATGTCTCCTAATTTCTTATGGGGGAGCTAGACTTGTTTCAATATGCTCATAGCACTGCAGGACATCTCAGATGAGGTTTGCCATAAGGACTCAAACTGCCCAGCTTCCAGTTCTGAGTGCGAACAGTGTGACCATCCTTCTTCCTAGCAGCTGCGTTAAGTTTCTCGTTCAGAATAATAACATAATAGCAGTTGAGAAAATACAGTGGAATTGGATTCAGACACTGGAAAAGACTGGTATTTGGTGGGACAAAGAATTTTTATAGATTCAGCATCTGCTGTGAGAACATTAGGCAGTTGTTCAAAATTTACTGTTTTACATTTCCCCTCTCTCCTCTTCTCTCCAAACATTCTTGGACTTGTGAACTAGTGAATTATTGGGCAAAGTGTGTATTGCCTCTATTGTTGAGACGTGTGCAACGTTATAAAGTGAAAATCAGTCTTATATGCTGAAATTGGACTGTGACCTCATTTCACAATGGCATTTAATCCTTGTACTCCCCCTCCTCTTTGAAACAAGGTACTTAATTTCCTGGGATTAATACGGGACACTGAGGTCCAGAAATGTCATACTTTAATAGATAATAATACTTGAAAACACTGCAAGCAGTGGATTTTGTCCTTTCTTAGTCAATAGAAAGATGAACATTGGTTTAAATCTCTTCACATTTTATCCTTGCTGTCGTGATGCATTTCTCTCTCATTCTTATGTTTTCTGGACTGATTCCAGTATACTGCACAAATTACTATAGAAATAGCTGATAATATCTAATATGGAATATATTTTTATGTGTATGGGTGAGTAGGACAAATGATCTTTGAAAAGCCTTTCTAATGATGTCATTGGTACTTGATGAACTTATTGACCACTTGTATGATTTGGTCTACATTCATTTAAATTGGCAGATTTCTGGTGACATGATCAAATGAGTTAGTTAAACACTAAGAACTCTCTGCTAAGCTACAGGACATTATTGATGCGCTGAGGGTTTTTAAAAAGCCAGTAGAGAATTACATTTGTGCTGTCCTCATCCATATTCTGAAATAAAGCTGAAAGTAATGACATGCTAATAAAATTGGGGGGTAGGGTCAGAGAACTGGTGCAAAGTAATTGCTGTGTCAGCATGTCAGTTCTTGGTGCAATCATGGGAATACTCCTGGAGTATAGGTAGAAAAGACATGTTTAGTGTGAGGCCTGTTTCAGCTGAGGCGACAAGTAGGAGTGGAAGAGAAAAGAGCAGCATCTACTTTTCTATAATTTTGAAGACTTTTTCACTGTGTAAATAGTTTAGTTGCATCATTTTCTGAAAATTGAGAATCTTACAGAAAAATTACAGAAAAAATCTGTCAGAAAAATTTGCTTTTAGTACTCAAGTTTTCATTACTTTCTGTAACAATTTTTCTTATAGCCGAAAGGGTTCATTTTGGACATGTACTCCAAAGAAGTTTGCGGTCATTCCAGTTTTCTCATTTTGCAGTTGTATGTGAGGAAATGAGAAAGCATGTAGCTCTTACTACAGAAGTAATTTTAAAGTGTAATACCCTTTATTTGTTCATTTGGGTTGTTTGTTTGACTTGGTTAAAAGACTGTGTTTGAAAGAATAAACATCAAAACTTCAGTGTGATTTCAGGCCTCAGCAAGTTAAAAAAATCATACTAATATGAAAGCGGTTAAAGGCTGCATTTCCGGCTAGCTGTAAAAATTTCAATAGACTTGTTTCATGTCAGAAAAATCACTCCTGTCAACCAGAGGATGTTTCCTGAAACTGCACGAAAAGGAAAATATTCCAGTAATGTTAGCACAATCCAAAAAATGCCTTTTACCTTTTCATTAAAAAGGCTTTTCTTTTAAAAAAAAAAAAAAATTATAATAACCTCCCACACTTGTATAATGTAGAGAGATATACAGACACCTGGAATATAGTTGAAATAATACACAGGGACCTAAAAATGTATATCCAAAATAAGAACAATTTTGAAATTATTCTGGGTTTTTTTGGTTTTTTTTTTTTTTTAAGTTTTCCAATTTAACAACTGAAATTAAACTTTGAGAACGAGTTATGAAATAAAATTTCTCTTACCACTGTTCGAAGTGTAATGCACATGCTGCTGTGCACTGCCATCACCTGAAAGGAGCAGTGTCATCTTTATTATATATGAAAAGATGTTTAGTGTAGCTAAGTTAGACACTCTGATGACAGTCTTAGTTTTTGAAGGAAGACAATCTAATTCCTATTAGGATGCTCAGGCAGAAACTATTCTTACAACTTTATTTGCAGTTCAGCTATATATATATTTTTTTTTTTTTGCCTGTGGAGATACTCCTACACTTGTCTCATTTCTGTGAGGTATTTTGTTTAAAATGTCCAATGTAGTATAGGTTAGAGGGGAAATTTTGAAATTTGCATCCGATACGTGGAGCTGTAAATGAAACAAGCAGTGGTCAGAGCAAAACTGGAGCGATTGTACTACAGCAAGAAGGAGTGTCGTTTGTGAAGGCTGCATGAAGTTTCATCTACTCTGGTTCCATGTACATCCAGATGCTGTCAAAGCTAGAATTTGTGTCAGGCTGAGAAATGGGAGAAAAAGCACAGGAGTTTGTTAGGCATACCTCTGTGTGAAAGAAACAAGAAAGATTCTCAAGTAGGTTCATCTGTTGAGAAACTTGATGCTGCACTGGTGAAGGCAGTGTCTTGGGAGCAGTTGTCTGCTGCCCAGTGGAAGGGTTATGGGGCTGAAGGGGATTTTTGTGATAGCACATGAGAAAGAAACTCTAGATAACTTAGACTTTTCTGTATTCTCTGCTCAGTAAATGACCTGAATTATTTGGGGGATAAAGCCAGGCTTAAGGTGATATTTTCTAGCAGTAGAATAAGAAGCTGTGTTGGCTGGAAGGTCGTTGTTTTGCCATGCTGTTCTGCAAAACAGTCAACAGCTGCCCTCTGTGTGTGTGCGTGCTTGAAACCTGTGCATGTTCACTTCCAGTGTGGCATTTGTTACAGAATTACTCTACAGGGATAGAATTTGACAAATTACTATCATTGTTTTCCAGCTTTCTTTTTTCCTTCTTAATTTGAACCTTGTTACTTGGTAACCATGTAAAATTGTTCCTTTGTATGTTTGTTATCAATGTTTGCTGGGCTGTGTAGTCATCATCAGTATAGGTGTACTCCCAAAGTGAAGCATGTGTGATTTTGGTTTGAACTGTTCCATGAGTTTAAATAAGTATGTTTTAAGGTACGCCATTGAACTAAATTTTTTGTACCCTTAAATGCTACAAACAGTTGTCTTTGTAGAGAAGGCATGGATTGCAGCATCTTGCACACCAAGTGTATTCTCAGCCATGTGCAGCTTTGCTTTATGAAGCTAAATAAAGCAAGGGAAATGGAAATGGGGGCAAAGGAGAAAATGATTGTTTTCAGCTGAGATTTGCACAGACATGACAGGTGAATGAGTTGTAGAGGTAAAGAACAGCTGTTCCAGACGGCAGCAGCTTCAGGAGGGAAAATGCTAGAGTCAAAGCGGTCACATTGTAGGAAGAGATGACGCTCATGTAGTATGAGTGATGCTGGCAGGAAGATGAGCACTGGAGGTCAGTGGGAAAATATGATAAACACTATGTATGAAGTTTACTTCTCTTAAAGTAGCAATTTCCTGTAAATGAATCTTTTTCAGTTCTTTTCAGAACTGATTGCAGGTATTTACCTGAAATCACTAGTGATCAGCATTTTCTATTGTCTTTGGCTACCTCACCACATATGCTGCCTTAGTTGAGTATTGTACTGATAAGACGCTCAAGAATAAATAAACCTGAAAACTGAAGAAAATTCATAATGATTAAACAGTTCTCAGTAATCTGTTTTTGAAGTATCCCTTCTGTCTCTTTAATCTACTGCCTGGAAATGAAAGATTTAGAGGTGCTTCAGCATCTAACAGCTCTGATTTGAGGGTTTTAAACAATATAGCATTCTTCACAGGACTATAACAGTGTGATTTCAGCCTTCTCTGCGTAAATAGTTCATACAAGAAGCAAATGTAAAATAATAGGAAATTAGTGATGCTAAAAGTGACATTGTAGTTTAAAGAAAGCAAAAAAAATCCCAAAGCTAAAACCTCTGGATTAGCCATGGAGTTCTTCAGTACACCTGGAGAACTGGCTGTGCAAGGATTGGATGCCCTCACTCTGCCAACTCCTCCTGAGTTTAATGGTTTCCTGTTTACGATGTTCTGCTCGAGTGTTTTGGAGAAAAAGGCAGAAGACTTTCTATCAGAGTTATAAATGCAGAAATTATTTTAATTAACTGCTTAAGCTTAATTTACTGACTTCAACAGTCAGACAGTTAGCTGGAATGGTTGTTTTACAAATCCCGCAGGAGTTAGACCTGAAACAGTTTAGATCATTTGCTGACCTGTTTAGTGATCATGGCTGTCAATCCTAACTCATCTTACTTATGCTAGTTAGTTAAAGTTTATTCTCACCTCATTTGAACTTTATATTTTTTTAATTGTCACTAGACATGACATTAAATGTATATCCTAGACCATTGTGGTCATTCAATGTATTAAATGGCACCTTTGGAAAAGTAATTAGTTCACATTTTGTGGCCATGTTCCTATACAGATAATTTGCTTTGTATTGAACTAGATTTCCCCAATATTTCTAGCTGGAATCAATACTTCTCTTCAATTTGTATCTTAAATTTATGTCAAAATACAGAAATTTCATATATTGTGAAGTAGCTTCTGAGCTCTGTGTTGAAGAGAACTGCTCTTCAGGAGTGAGAAAGTGGATGATGTTATAGCATAAAGCATGTCTGAAGTGCTTATGATTAATGGTTTGGGATACTGCCGGTGAAAGGTACAACATGATAATTTTGTTTTGTTTTCCTCCAGGGGCAATTTTTGATGAATCTGCCAAAAAAGATGAGGAAGTTTTTCGAATGGCGGTTGCTGATCTCAACCAGAATGATGAAATCTTACAAACAGAAAAAATCACATGTTCAGTGACATTTGTAGATGGCAACAATCCGTTTCAGGCGGTTCAAGAAGGTAGGACATCTAAACAGACTTCCTGCTGTTGTTTCTGTAGAGATGTGCGAAATACTACTCTGATAGCTTCCTAGCTTTATGAGAAATTCATAATTTTTCTTGGCTGCTTTTTACATAGAATATCAAATATTGCATTTAATTTTGGATTTAGGTGCTATGATTTGTGTTGCTCTAGTGACTTCGAGTTATAAACTTAGCTTTTATCCATTTTTTAAGTAAAGGTTTTTGAAAAATGGTGGAAAAGTTTGCGTACAGATAGGTCTTTTGCAGGCTGTTTTGAAGTTATCGTCAAACCAATAGTCTTTATGTTACGATTCCTCAATATGAGTTTTCAGTTTCATTTCGTGTAACTAACAGCGCTTAGTTGGAAAACTTAGGTTGTTGTGTAGATAACCTTTTCAGCACATACACCTGGAAAAGTTACCTATTTCATAGGAGGGATTAGAGATAACCTGATGACTCAGACAGACACCTGTGTCCAATATGATTTTGTGCTCAGTTCATTCTTTGTCAATGCTCAATTATTGGACAAGAGATGAGGATGTTGCTTTGGGCTCCTGTGATAGTGGTAGGATGATAACAGGACTCAATATTTGAAATCCCTTTGAGCTGGATTAGTAAATCACTGGTGTGACTGAGCAGTTGTCTGGAAAGACAGCTATATAAAGTCTTTAGAAATATGGATTCAAATTGGTTTCCTAAGCAGTGATTATTTCCTTGCTGTTCTAGAACACTAACTTCTGCCTGAGATGCAGATGATGTTTATTGTGGGTAAATTATTAAACTTTTCTTAACAAGAAAACAAAATTTTGATGACTTTCTATATCCTTATTGGCTCTGTATTGGCACTTCAGGTAGAACTTGAGATTTGAGCAGCAAGCTTGCAAACAGTTGCTCGATACTTGTGAAGTCAAAGGTCAATACCTATTTGGCTTCGATGGACTGTTGACAAGATAATGTAAATGAAAAGGTCTTTAATGCTTATATGCAGTTTTTTATCAATGATGCTGTCAATTTTTGAGAATTTAGGATTTTTTTTTTGTTATTTTTTTCTAATTTAAAGAACATAGGAGTGTCTAGTAAAGTAGAACGTTCCAAAGGAGTTAATGACGAATCTTTCAATACTCAATTACTTCTGCAAAAGTTAGTTTGTTGTTTTTGAAAATATCTTGGTATAGTCAACATTTGAAATATGAATGGAGTAGATTTGACATAAATTTTATTACCATGTGTTCAGGGGGGGAAAGGTCTGTTGCTGAGTTTAGGAAAGTATTTTCCACTAAAAACTGTTTCTTGTAAATGCATGGTCACATACAGCTACATGCCTACCAAAGCCTCATACTCACTTTTAAGTACTCTGTGTTTTGTTTGGCATCATTTGAGCAAAGAACATAGGCTGCATCTTTTGTATGCATATATCTGTCAAATTTTGCTTGTTGAGCTATTTTACAACAGTTAATGTGTTTTCTTTTAATTTGTTTTAACTGAATAGAGGCATAAGCTGCACTGTAACGTTTCAACTACTTTGCACCAATTTTCTCCCTTTATCCTTTTCTCCACATCTTTATATCACTTGTCCCCTTTTCTTAAATGGGTTTCTTACAAGTGTTAATAGTAGGGAAGAAAACCTCTGTAACTATTGCCACTTCATGGTTTATCCCTTGGAAAAACACTTAGCCAAAATGCACTGTACTAAACACAAGAAAAAGATCGTTTGGACACTCAGGCTATTTCTGTATACTGTTTGCAAAAAAAACCCCACAAACTAGAATGAGGCAAAATCTCATGGTTTTAAATGGGTATGGCATTCAGTATGCCCAAGCTTGGCATTTCCATGCCAGTGTGACCCTTTCCTTGGAAGCATAACACTACTGACATGAGTCTGAGGTATCATGGCCTCTGCTATGAGATAGAAGCTAATGTGCAAAAATTACACTATTTATTTATTATTATACTATTTATTTATTGTATTTAGGACATAAACTGCCTCAAGTTTGCTTTGGTTTAGCTCACAGTATCTGGGGGTTTTTATGGTTCTGACTTTTTTTTCATTTTGTCTAAACTCTACAGAGCAATCTTTAAAATATAGAGCTTTTAATGTTTGGTAAAATGTTAATTTAAAGCATTAGAGCCATAATAATAACTTAAAATTGGTCTAAATTTGTAAAAAATATGCCCCTTTTAGTGCATAGAGAAAGTTCTTTAAGAACTTGCCCAGGATTTTGAATTTCCAAAAAACAAGAAGTCATGAGCAAAAATCTGATAAAACAGGACATTGTGTACAGAGGAGATATTTAAACTTTTTTCTATGATAATCTGCTAATGGACAGCATGTATTATTTCTACCTTTTATTTTGTTATATTAGCAAAATTAACAATTAACTCCTGAACAATGTATATAGGAACACTCAGATACTTAATATTGATTTTGGAATGTAAAGATAATTAATATGAGAGGATTGGCTGCTATGCGGTACTTACTATTCTTCCCTCTGAATCTGCTTTTATAAATGCTTATGGTGCCCTGAAATGTCTTCTGTTTGTACCTTAGGGCATCTCATTAACAGTTCTGATTGGAGCGATGAGATTGTATTGCAAAGATGAGTGGTTTTATCCTAGAAGAGCTGTGAATGACATGCCCCATAATATCACTGGAAGTGCCCTCAGGGATAATTTATAGGCATTTTCTAGTGCACGGAAATAGGAGGTGAAATTTGGTTTCTTTAAGATAGGGAAATTTTTCTCCCCTTCACTGTATGATCTGTCAGAGAGGGCCAACAGCGAGTGTGGTGCATGTGGTTTACTGTATGACTCACGTTTGCATGTCAGCGTCATGGGGTGGCACAAGCACCCATCAGGATGGAGTGAGGTTGGGGTTACCCTGCAAGGTGGGGGGCCAGTCCAGGGCAAGCCCAGCTGGTAGGTCAGGGTGGGGACCAGTGAGGTGCGTGGCCAGGTGTGCGTAGCTCTGGCCTGATGGGCAGAGGGGAGAGTTTGTAGAGCAGGAGAGTGGCTGAGAAGGGTGGCTGAGGCACATAGATGGTGCATACTAGGCCTTCATGGTGGTTGCAGCCTGGTTGCTGAGACGTGTCACAGTGACATGCACTTGTGGAAATGTCCAGCACAGCCTATTCCTTCCTCTTTTCCTTTCTTTCTTCAAAATAAAATACCTCACAGTAGTTATAATACTCTTTTATGTTACGTCTTGAAATATTTGTTTGCTTATGTGAGTGGGAAAGGAAGAATATTCTGCCTGGCTTTTTTATGCTGTTCTCATGTCGGGTGCTACAAAGCTAAGAAAAGAATTTGTATAGACAATGAAGAAAGGTAAGGATAGTCAGTTTTTGCATGGTAGCAAGTCACTATTTTAGCACCACGAAACAAGGAAATATAATGCCAGATTCATACTCATGGCAATAATAATATATATTAGCATAAAATTTACTTCCTTTCTTATGAGGCTTCAATTCACAGCAGTATTTAAATAGGGGTGGGATAGGCCTTCAAAAGGTTTTCAGTTCTACAATATACTTAAACTGTAATTATTTTGAACAGTCATGTTTCTGTATTTCTTTGTAGTGGACTGGGTTTTTTTCCTTTCACTGGGAAATTTGGCTGAAATAAATATGTCACTTCTCTCTTATTTGTCATAAAATCATTGTGTTCTCTTATCTTTGTCTTACTTTTATTATTCTTGAGCTTACTTCAATACACTAATAATTAGAGGCTGAATTTTATGGTTCAAAGACTGCTATCCTCCAATCCTTAATTTCTCATTAATAATATGATCACACTGTTGCTGAATGGCTAATGTGAAATGTGCAGTAGTAGCCTGTGCATTTTTGTGGGATTGTCTGCTAAGTTACCTTGGTAGGCAGGCTACGAAATATCTGTTTTGATCCACTGCTAGTGATTCTCTAAACCCTCCTTGTTTTCTAAGCATTTTCCACAGTCATATTCTTGCAATACTGATTTACTTATACCGGGTCAAGGTTCTTTCCACCGATGCACGTATTATTGCCTGAGGTAATTCCTATTCCAAGGCAAGTGGAGGGAGCAGGGGCTTGGGTAACTTCAAATAGTGGTAACACTTTGGCTTGTGCTGATCTGCCTCCTTAGGCAGCACAGTTTCTACAGCCCCCATGCTGCCATTTCCACTTGCACACTTAGAGTTACAGTGCAAACTCTGCTGGTGTTTGCAGTGCTTGAGGCATCCGCAGCATCTGGAGGGCTGTTGGAGCTTGGTAGGACCCACGCCCAAAGATGTGCGAGGTCCTTGGAGATCCGTTGCCAATATTTGAAACCTCATGGCAAACATTGTGGTTTTATTTGGTACTAGTATTTTTTATCCTGCTCCTTTCTCCTACCTCCTATTTTGACAATATCACATTTTACCTATCTGAAATAATATCTGTATAGTAATACAATGTTTTCCTCTATAGGCTACCTATAACGCATGACAAATAGATTTGACTGATGCTATTTGAAATCCGCTTTGTTTGACAAGTTTTCCTATTGAAATCATATATATGTGGCTTTTAATCTTTTAAACCAACCTTTTTGTCATTCAGGTTAGTCACCAGAGTACGCTTAGACACCAACTCAAGCCTTCGTAATGGCTTTTGAAAGCTTATTGTGATCAGTGAAGTAAATAAGGCAGTGAGTCATAACTAAATGGGATTCAGCTGTAGAGTACCAGAGTTTTGTACAGCAGCAATATGTATGAAGGTCACATGCAAGATTTTATTCAAGCAGAGTTTTATGGTCAGAAATTATGGCCTGATGGATACATCTGCTTCGGCCTTTGGGACTAGATGAATGTGATAAGATTGTCCTTTCCTGTTTCTCTGATTGCTGTAGAAACCTGTTTAAATCCACAGATTTCATGGACTATTAAACTTTCTTTCACTTTGTGTCACTTATTTCTTCAAATTTTTCGGCCTTCCTTGTGCTGTTTATTAACCAGTACATGTTCAGCTTGAGATTAAACATTTACAGGGTTGCACTTCTTCACTGTCCTTCTATTTCATTCCAGGTTTGCTTTCTTATTTCCCAATAAAATGGACTTTGATGTGAAATGATATTGTTAATACTGAGGAGGAAAAAAAATTATTTTCTACTAGGATTTGGACTATAAAATGTTAAGGGAGAAGAGGAGGAGAAGCATTCAACAGTGATATAAAACTCCATTGTAAAATCAGAAACTGTTGGAAACGTTTGCAATTGCAAATTTTTTGTATCATCAGTACTTCAGAAAATACAGCAAAAAAAATCTGTTGAATTACCAGTCCTCTGTGCATCCACATAATATACCAGCAGTGATGGCACTGTGCCCTGTTCCCAAAGTGCTGGGTAAGAAACTTGGTATTCTTACACAGGATTTCTATCGTTTTAGTTCTGCTAACCCCACAAAAATTCATGCAGTCTCCAATTTGCATAAATGCACCACAGGAGTTCAAGTGTTGGCAGCTTAAGGAAAAAAACAGATTTTACAACACTGGTGATAACATCCTGACAGTTGGGAAGACAGTGGCTGCATGGGAGAAGATCAGGGAGAAGGGGAGAGTGAGCATTGACTGGACTAGAAAAGGGACATGTAATAGAGGCTTAGTTTAGGAGCAGCAGGATGCAGATTTAACAGATTTTCAGCAACAATTTCAAAGCTATTGTGACCTTCCTTTGCCTGGAAGTAGTCTACCCAGAACATACTGCAAACTGTAAAAGGGGATCAGATTTATTTTGAGTTAGGCCTCATACTGTTTCAGCAGTTACAGTAATTGCAAGACTTCCACTGCTCTCCAGTCTTTGAATTTTGGACTCCAGTGTTTTCTAGTTCCTAATTCTTTCTGTAATAATGTTTTCTCTAATTGCAAGACAACTTCTATTATCTTTGTTTCCAGTTTGAAAGTAAATTCTGGCAGCTGTAAGCTGCACTAGGCTTTCAGATATTTGAGGATAAAAAGCAATCCTTTATCTTCAGATCCAAAAAACCTGCCCCAATTATAATAAAATAAAAAATTAAAAAAATCAGACCATGAAGAATGGATTTCTGCAGAGTAGTTTAAACAACGTGGGAAACACAGTTAGAGGAAAAGAGGTACACACCTCAGCAGTTCTTAGTATTCACAGATGGCAAATCTAAAAAATTTAAACTACAGGTATTAGAGGAGCTGAAGCACCTTTTCCAAAGTATGCTTTCCAAATTGCTGAGCCAAAGGGAATACAAAGAGCGTTTCTACAGTGCATGCTAGGGCAAGATCCTGCCATATTTTAGTTACTGTTATCCATGTTGTCTCGCAGAGTACCTAAAATGCACTGAACAAACACTTTGTGACTGCTGCATGTCTTTGTTACGGTTTAGGGAAAGAATATTAATGTTTCTATGGAAACCACTTTTCTTCAGGTGACCAGGAAACCCAGTAGCATCCACTGTTATACTTGACTGCATCACAGCATTCAGATGCGACGATACGGCTGGAGGTATTTACATAGGAACACACATCACACCAAGGACTGGTGTTTCAGAGTTTGCATTACCTACCCCACTACCTTTCAGCAGTCTTTTTTTCCTGCTGTTTTCTCATGACTTCAAAACATCAAGAATGATATTCCAAATGCTCATGCCATTTGCCGTTGCCAGTTGCCAAAGTCTGGCTCTACACTAAATTTTGTGGCAGATTTTGATATTTCTATCAGAGCTTCCACTTTAAATGTCAGACAGGAATTTTAATAGGCTTGTAAGAATTTCCTTCCGAGGCTTTTGCTTAAAAAGCGTGTGACTGTGAGGCAGGTTGTTAACCTCTTTACCTCTTTTAAAAAAGTGAATCAAATAAATGAATAAAAAATTGGACTAGTATTATGCCCTTTGATGGTGGAGTACAGAGTGAATTTTATCACATTACTGTAGGAGTAGCTAGCTAGGTTGATATACTGCAGTACTTACACTTTAAATCCAGATTGGATCATTTCTTATTTTGCAATATGTGTATTTCTACTTGCAGTTCACAAGTGCACAATATATATTTTCATACATGAAACACAGTGCTTCAGTCTGCTGTGTTAATGTACTCTGACACACTGCTAGTGGTTTACTTTTAAGAGAGCTACACAAGTTGTGATTTGATTAAGTAATATCAGTAGTACGTTTAAATGTTTAAAGCCACTGTGCCTGGAGGCTTTTGGGGTATTTTAACAAACAGAAGTATAGCGACAAAGCAAATGAGAGATGCTTCATCTTCCTAGATGCCAGTTATTTAGCTAGCACTCTAGGCTGTCAGTCCCCCAAAGTAATGTCCTTAAATAAGCAACGGACACCCTATCCAGATTTCCTCCCTGTCTTTTTGTGAAGCAATGTCCAATGAAATCACTACAGCAGTCAATCATCACTGTCCAACCAGAAATGTATATTCCCAGACAGGCCTTACAGCCTGCAAGCTTGCAGCAGGTTATGGCAACTACCAAGCAATAAACTTCTGCATTCAATTGTTAGCTGCTCTACAGAGTCCTCCCGAGTCCTCTCATTAAAAAAAAAAAAAAAAAAAAAAA